>OLEN01000008.1_pt1 | contig 81307 bp, 100 predicted proteins | sample 1609051 | NCBI WGS metagenome assembly OLEN01 (sample SAMN02675046, study PRJEB24791) | human gut metagenome, SKBSTL021 | isolation source: stool | host: Homo sapiens | place: USA
TAAGCAGGGTCGATATATCGGATGCGGTCACCTGATAACTCCTGCAGCACAGGGCTAACAAATGGGAAATGAGTACATCCCAATACAACAACATCGATATCCCGTTCTAGCATAGGTGCTAAGTACTCCTTAGCAGCTTTACGGACAGCGTCATCATGCAAATGACCTTGTTCAATTAAGCCGGCTAGTTCTGGGCATGGTTGTTCCCATACAAAAACCTCATGGTCGATGTCCATAGCCACATATTTATGAATATGACTATTAACGGTCGCCACCGTCGCCATGATACCGATGGTATTACTATTGCTTTCACGAATAGCAGTCTTAACACCTTGTGATACACCGATAACCGGTACATTGACGCGACTGCGCACCTCATCGAGGGCCACTACGGTGAAAGTATTGCAAGCGATAACCATCAATTTTACAGGTACTTGATGTAATGTTTCTGCAATACGGCAAGCGATTTCTGTAATCTCCTCGGTTGGGCGATTGCCAACGGGATTATTAGCATTATCCCCTATATAGATGAAGTTTTCATTGGGAAATTGTTCCTGTAGAACTTTCAAAACGGATAGACCACCTACACCTGAGTCAAAGATGCCGATAGGCAGTCGTTGTGTATCTATATTAGTCATGAGGCATCTCCTCAACAGCATTTAGAATAGGTTGATAAAAGCGATCCTCTAATCGTACGATTTTCCCAGACGATTTAGACATAAAGGCATTCTTAGTCTCACCCGTCGCCAATAGAGCACCATCGCTAGCGCGGCGCATGCGGTATTTAAATACCATCTGAGCACGGGTCATTTTGACTAAATAGGTTTCTATATTAATCGTGTCATCGAACCGAGCAGGTTCCTTATAGTTACACGATACATTCATAATTGGAAATACTATATCCTCGTCCATCATATCCCACAAGGTGACACCGATGTGACGAAGGAATTCAATACGCGCCATTTCAAACCACCGAAAATGATTGCTATGGTGAGCAATTCCCATCATATCGGTTTCATAAAAACGGACGTTAATTGTCGCTGTATACATTTATTCATCCTTCTTATTACAATACAAATTTAATTGTATATCTATTAACAAAGGGTGTCAAATAAACAAAGGCAGTCCAACCAATAACAATGATTAAACTGCCTTTTTATGTACTTGTTAGTTGCCAAAAGGGAATAACTTTTTCGCTTGTTCTTCGTGGGATGTTTTGATATAGCGGTTGGCGATTTTGAAAGCAATCCCAAGAACTGCTACATCATCTACCCAGCCAAGGCCCGCAATCGTATCAGGAATGATATCGATTGGTAGGACGAGATACCCTAAGGCGCCGGCTAAAATAGCCTTTACATATTTTGGTGTATCTTGATCGCGCAAGCAAAAGAATAACACCACTGCTTTTTGTACAAAGGCAAGTTTTTTACCATAGCGAGTGGCAAACGCCAAGAATCGAGACTCACTAAAATACTTGCCATATTTGATAATCTTTAATGGATTCATACCAATCCTTCTAACTATTTACGAAAACCGTTAATTGTGGATTTTGTCGTTTCTTTTACTGTTTCAACAGCTTGGAACGCAGTATCTTTTGCATTTTCCACAGCTTTAGTCGCTGTAGTTTTTGCGTTTTCCACAGCCACTTGAGTAGTTGCTTTCGCTACTTCTACGCCACCTTTAGCCAATTCTTTTGCAGTATCCAATGTTTCTTTTGCTACATCGATTTTTTCTTTTGCCGCATCAGTTACTTTTGCTACTGCTTCTGCTGCATTATCATGCAATTGGTATTTCGTTTCCGTATTCCATTTTTCAATAGCAGGTGCTACTTTTTCAGCATATACTTGTTCTAATTGTTCTTTTGCAAGACCTGTTTCATTGGCAATACCAGCCCATACATCGCGTTGGCCTTGAGTGAAAGGAATGCTTGCTGCTGCATCGCGAGCGATTTCGCCAGCAATGGTTTTACCATTTTCATAGAACTCAGCGATCATAGGTTTGTAGCGTTCGATGTCGGATGGCATACCATCTTCGATCCAAATATGAGCTACCTTACCAATAGCATAGGTCAAACCAACAGCTACCGGTACGCGTACTGCTTTAAAAGGTACGAGTAAGGAAATAGCAGCTGTAGCAATAGCAGTGCTCAAGCCACCTACTAAACCTACAACAGCACCTGTTTGTAATTCAACATCATATAAATGAGCAATGCGAGTTACCATGTATGTAGCATTTGTGCATAGTGCAACATTGCTGAATTTTGGAGACAAAGCCAATACGGCAGCACGGCCTGCACCCCAGAAAATAAATTGTTCAACTTGATAATTTAAATCTTGACCACCATCGCTAAGCGGTTCAATTCTAACGCCATTATATTCTGCCATAATCGTTCTCCTTTTTTCTCCGGATTCCACTTGTGAATGTATGTATCGTTCATTAGTATTATTATACCATTCTCAATGTAGAATTGAAATGAATAATATATATTTTACCCTGTATAAACTGTCTTATTATGACTATTAGTAATAGATAACACTCTATTCACTACCAACTCGTAAGACCTCCATCAATCGTCCACGCAGCACCTGTTACAAAGGATGCTTTTGAACTAATTAAAAAAGCGATAACTTCTCCAATTTCATGAGGTTTTGCAATACGCCCTAATGGATAATGTTGGCCCATCTCCTCTTTTGCTTGTTCCGCATCTTGATGAGATTGAGCGATTTGCTTATCTACAAGGGATGTATCTACGTCGCCAGGACATACACAATTTACACGTACTTCATGAGGTGCCATCTCAAGGGACAGTGATTTTGTAAAGCTTACGATAGCACCTTTTGATGCACCATATACTGAGCATGCTACATTGCCCTGTAGGCCCGCATCACTAGATACGGTAACAATACTGCCCTTTACTTGACGTAAATAAGGCAATGCTGCTTGGCACAAGAATACAGTTCCTTTTACATTTGTTCCAAACATTTCATCAAAGGCCGATTCAGATACATCGGCTAGTAGCTCTTCTTCATAATATCCAGCCGCCGTTACAAGAGCCGAAATACTACCAAAGAAATCTACCGTTTCTTTTACGATGCGCTGACAATCGCTAACACTAGATACGTCGCCTTTCACATAACGCACCTTCGAAGAATAGCGGCGCAATTTCATCTTTGCCCTTTGTCCCGCTTGTTCATCGCGGCCATTGATAACGACGCACCAACCTTCTTGCAATAATAGCTTAGCTGTGGCAAATCCAATCCCCGATGTGCCACCGCTGATCAATGCCACTTGAACATCATTTTTATGAGGCATACTCACACCTCCTACAAGGTAGAAATATAATCAAACACTAATTTTAACAACATCACTGTCGTAACAGACAGGAATACAACACGCACCAAAGAGGACCCTTTCGCAATGGCTAAATGAGATCCTAAATAGGCGCCCACAACTTGTCCCACCGCAGCGGCAAGACCATACATAATATTGACGTGTCCTAAATATAGAAACACAAGTAAAGATGCTAAATTACTGGTGAAATTTAAAATTTTAGCATTCGCCGAAGCATGGAGAAAATCAAATCCGGTAAAGATAAATCCCATAATGAGAAATGTACCCGTACCAGGGCCTATAAAGCCATCATAAATACCGATGCCAAGGGCAAAGGCCATACAAATATAAAGTGCTCGCCCCATTACTTGAGAGGTGCGATTTACTTCGCCCCAGTTCTTTTTAAAGACTACAAATAATGTAACGGCCACGAGTAATACGATGATAATCGGTTTAACATATAGCGGCGGTAATGATACAACCGCCAAAGTACCCAGCATAGAACCTATAAAGGTAAAAGGCAATAGTTTACGAACCAGCCTAAAATCAACCATATGGTTTCGTAAAAATGTAATTGATGCACTACCGGCCCCAAAGATACTAGACAATTTATTACTACCTAGAGCCATGCTAGGAGGCAAATTAGTTAGCAACATGGCCGGCACAGATATCAATCCACCGCCACCCACTATGGAATCCACAAAGCCCGCAAAGGCCCCTGCTACAGCAAGCAATATAAGTATCATTACCTCATAGGGTAATCCGGTTATTGCAATTAGCCATTCCATATACGACCTCCCATATCTCACATACATATACTATCATTTTACCATTCGTATAAGTAAAAACAATAGTCCTATATACAAAATAACGGTGACCAGGGTCACCGTTATGTATTATATCCTACTATGAATATGTTACGACTATTTTTTGTCTGCCAATCGATCTAATACCACTATATAACCATCAGCACCATATACAAGGCATCGTTTCACACGACTAATCGTCGCTGTACTAGCACCGGTTTCTTCTACAATCGTTTCATAGCTATCACCAGCGCGTAACATTTTAGCCACTTGAAGTCGTTGCGATAATGCTTTCAGTTCATTAACAGTACAAATATCCTCAAAGAATGCATAACATTCTTCTACAGTTTGAAGTTGTAAAATGCCTTCAAAGAGCTCGTCATGTTGAGCACTTCTCAATTTTTCATTGACGCTCATAACGCCTCCTATTTCTTATTCATCGCTTTGGATAAACCGTCACCAATCATTTGGATAACTTGAACCATAATGATAAGAATGATGATGGTAGCGAGCATGATATCCCCTTGGAAACGTTGGTATCCGTAGCGGATAGCAATATCACCAAGGCCGCCGCCACCAATAGCACCTGCCATTGCAGAGTAACCAATCAAGTTAACGATAAGCACCGTAACATTATCGATAATAGTTGGCAATGCTTCTGGTAACAATACCTTGCGGATAATTTGGAATGGGCTTGCCCCCATCGATTGAGCAGCTTCGATAACACCGAATTGAATATCCTTAATGGATGTTTCTACAAGACGTGCTAAAAACGGAATCGCCGCCAATGTCAACGGTACACAAGCAGCCGTCGTACCAATGGACGTACCAACAACCATACGTGTAAACGGAATGATGGCAACCATTAAGATGATAAACGGAATGGAACGAGTCGCATTAACGATAGCCCCTAGAATCTTATTAAGCGCTGCATTTTCTAAAATATGCCCCTTAGAGGTAACCACCAATACTACACCGAGCGGAATACCAATAATCATGGCCATAATCGTAGAGATAACGGTCATTTGCAATGTATCCAAGGTACCGGTTATCAACAATTTAATTACTTGCTCTGACATAACCGATCACCTCGCTTTCAATTGGTAATGTTCTGATATAGTCTAGCCCTTCTTGCGCCTTCATAGGATCACCATTCAAAATGATGATGAGACGGCCTACACTAGTGTTTTGAATGTAGTCGATGCCACCAAATAAGATGCTTACATCGAGATCAAAACGACGTACTAAACCTGCTACAACAGGTTCATCTGTGGCTTGGCCGGTAAACTTCAATTTTACCAATGGTGCCGTACCAGCAATCCAGTCATCATGAAGTTCAATATGTTCAAGCGCTTCTTGTGGTAGATTATCGCTTACTACTGAGCCAACGAAATCTTTTGTAGTCGGTTTCTTCGGATTTGTAAATACCTCGAGCGTGCTACCTTCTTCTAAGATAACACCGCCTTCGATAACGGCTACGCGGTCGCAAATTTCACGGATAACCTTCATCTCATGAGTGATGAGCACAATGGTAAGCCCCATCCGTTCATTGATATCCTTCAACAATTCCAAGATGGATTCTGTTGTTTGTGGATCCAACGCAGATGTAGCTTCGTCGCACAATAATACCTTTGGATTAGATGCCAAGGCGCGAGCAATGCCAACGCGTTGCTTTTGACCACCGGATAGCTGCGATGGATAGTTATTCACGCGGTCCGATAAACCTACGATATCGAGAATCGGAGTGATGCGTTCTTTGATTTCAGCCTTGCTAAGCCCTTGCAATTCCAATGGGAATGCTACATTGTCATAGACCGTGCGCGATGATAAAAGATTAAAATGTTGGAAAATCATGCCAATGTGTTTACGCGCTTTACGCAGTTCACTAGCACTCAATTTCGTTAAATCTGTGCCGTCTACGATAACGGAGCCCGATGTAGGGGCTTCCAGCATATTGATGCAACGAATCAGTGTAGATTTACCGGCCCCTGATTGACCGATAATGCCGTAGATTTGCCCCTTTTCAATGGTGAGGCTAATATCCTTCAGCGCTTCTACACGATTAGCACCTTCGTAGACCTTGCTAATGTGTTCTAATGTAATCAAAATATGTCCTTTCTTTATGAAAGCTCCCCTTACCAGCCACTATAGCTACCATATTGATACCTATAGTATGCTAATTAAGCCAAGCCTTCTTCCATTAATTTTTCTAGACCATGACGTAATTTCATAGTCACTGCACCTGGTGTACCATCAGCTACAGAATTTCTGTCGAGTTTTATAATCGGAATCACACCACCGGTTGTATTGGTAAAGAATAGTTCATCCGCATCATCAACGAAGGCGCGGTCAAACTCTTTTTCGATAACAGTGATGCCCAATGAAGGTGCCACACGAGTGATAACCATTTGACGCGTAATGCCCTTCAAAATATGATTATCCGCTGGATGTGTATAAATAATTCCATCTTTTACGGCAAATACATTGGATGTGGCCCCTTCGGTACAAATGCCATCGCGGAATAACATCGCTGTATAAGCAAATTTCTTTTCCGCCTTTGTTTGCGCCAAAATATTAGGAACCAAATTCGTTGTTTTAATGTCTACATGACCCCAACGTTCATCAGGCAATGCGATAGCTTTCACACCGGATTCCAACTTGTTCACTGCATCCATATCGAGATTATGAATGGACATAAGCATTTGTGGTTCAAGTTTAGAGCGATCGTACGCATGATGACGTGGCGCCACACCACGGGAGATTTGTAAGTAAATGTAACCTTCCTTGATTTCACTTTGTTCAATCAAAATTTCGTGAAGTTCGGTCAAATCATCTGGTGTCATTTTTACGGGAATGTCCATTTCACGCATGGATCGATATAGACGGTCTTGGTGATAGGACAATGCAAAACAACGACCTTTTGTAACACGTACAACTTCATATACAGAATCACCGAATAAGTAACCACGGTCATCAATGCTGATTACCTTTGCACCTGGTTCGACGAATTCACCGTTAAAATATGTTAATTCTTTCATAAGAGCACCTCATTTTCCCTTGTTGTAACTCTAATCAGTATGATTGTATTATAGCACAATCACAGATTAATTTTCACACTTTACATTGTGAAAGTTTTCAAATTAGTCATGAAAAAATCCGCCCTCTACCGATAACTATAAGTTATGGTAAGAGCGGATTCTATTGTAATTAGTTATATACCAATCTTACAGAGCTTGTATAAGCCTATTAGTTGCCAAGAATATATTTTCGAATTGGCTTTGGTATTTGTTTTAAACCTACTGTCGTCAAGTAGGATAGGCCTACGGCCATCACATACAACAGCACTACGTGAGGCACTGTAAATAGAAGATTATACTTGGCCATGATACCGGTCATAATCAATAACCAGAACGGATGTGCCAAATAGATGCCGTATGAAGTATCCCCAATTTGTGACCAGAACGCCTCCATCGTATTGTTGAGGGGCATCACTTGGAATAGGAATAAGCTAAACAATGTGCCCAATGCCGTATAGAATACACCCATTGGACTCAACTGATGTACCGTGTAAATCGCTTCGAGCACCGTATAATGCCATACATCCATGACATAGTAGTAGGCGCCCAACATGGATAGAATCGATAAAATGGCACATGTGGCCAATAGATATCGGTAACGCCACATATAGTCCTTCACGATTTCATATCGCTCAGCTACAACAGCACCAAAGAGGAATATCCATACATAATGAATCACCCAATAATTAAGGCGCATATCGAAGAGATATTTTATGGCTGGAGAATCGCTAAACTGTTGTGTCACCCAGGCCCCCAATCGATAAGATGATATAAAATCAAATCCTAGTTGTAGGATAAATAAGATGACGAGCCAAGGAATGGGAGCTTTCAAAATCCACCGTACCATCACACGCCATAGTGGCATGAGCACATAGAACCATACCAGTATAACCATAAAATATAAATGGTACATACTGTTACCAAACAAGAGGTTCACAATCAATGGTCCGGGATGGAGATTTCCAAAATTGTGCGCCGTTATTCCTGTATAGACGAGGTAGAATAGAGACCACACAATGTAAGGATAGAGCACCACTTGAAAGCGTCGTTTCATAAAATCCTTGTAGCTAAATGGATCGTTTACCGATGTATGGTAGAACAAACCAAAGGCTGACAGGAAGAAAAATGCGGGCACTGCAAAACGCGATAAGATTTCCAACACGCTAATGAGTTGTAAATTAACGAACGGATTTTGTAATGCATAGGAGCCGACATGAATGCCGATAACGCCGAGCATACAAAGACCACGCATATAGGTTATTTCAGGCAAAAACGATCGTTTCATAGGCGATTATTGTTGCGGCACAGCGGCCGGTGTTGGAACAATGCGCGGTGAAGTCGCCGCTTGATGTACTACCGTTGTCGAAGTTGCAGCTGGTGCAGCTTGAGTTGTTGTAGTTGGCACAGCTGGAGCAGCTTGTGCTTGGCCATTGGCTTGTGCAGCCGCAGCAGCTGCTGCAGCTTCAGCTTGTCTCTTCGCTTCTGCTTCCCGTTGCATACGAATTTCTTTTTGAAGAGGTACTACTGGTTTATCATAAACAGTAATATCCGTTTCAAACAAACGGCCCCATGGGAATGTAGCCTTAACTGTACGAGGGTCTACCTTCAAATAAGTTTCACTGAAATCTTGTACACGTTCTTGTAAATACTCTTCTAATTTTGAATTCAAATCACCAGAGTAGCGTACATTGTCGGTACGAATGGAATCTTGCATACGATAAATATCCTTGCGGATATTCGCTTGGTATGCCCAGTTATCCAAATATTGTTGGGTCAACATATCGCGATGCCCTTCTGGGGACATAGTTTGTAGCAATAAACCTTGTGCAATCGCATAGCCTACCGTATTACTTGCTGTATTCCAGCCATTGTAAGCGCCGATTTTATAGAGTAAATCGCGTTTATATAAAGCGCCTAACAAGGTATTATCGGAGCCATTGTTATAGGCAATATCCGCAATGCTCACGTTTACACCTTGTTCCGTAGCTTGTTGAATACGATCTACAAAGGCAGTCGTAGCTTGAGAAATCATTGGGAAATTACCAAAGGTTTCAGATTCGGATGTGCTCGTAGAAAGCGGTGTATTAACAGCGAGAAGAACAGTTGGTTTACCTGCAGTTGTCATCGTACCACCAACGGCTTCTACGTGTTCCGCAATCGTTTTATCAACAGTTTGGTCTTCGTAACCTGGCAATGTTTTGCCGGCACCACCAAGTGGATAGATAACGGAGAACGTAGGTTTTTCCGAACTTTCATCGGTACGAGAACGAGCCATCAACAATAAACCGAGTTGATCTGCCCCAGGGAAGCTGCCATATTGTGTACGTGGAATGCCCTTGGAGTATTGATTTAAATAGCGTCCTTCCAATGCAGATTGAGACAATTGAGACGTATCATCATGGCCCAATGCAAAGTATGCAAAGACACCATTACGCGCTTCATCGATTAAGTCTTTATTCACTTGCATATTTTTTTGACGGCGAGAGAACCAGTCTTGTAGATATTCTACAGGTACAGAGGCTTGCAAGCTCATCAATTTTTGTGTTTCCGCTTGTGTCAATGTGCCTGCATCCAATTTATCTTGTAGCGCAGCAATTTGGAATATGGTTGGACCATAATCTGCATAGTAGGATGGTTCTGTACCACCCCCACTAGCGCGTGGGGAACGCATTACGGTACCAAAACCATAAATGCGTATATTTTTATGGTTTGCCTTAAGCGCTTCGATGCGTTTTAAACGATTTTCCAATGTGCTCAATGGCAAATTATGTTTACGAGAATCCACAAGGCCGCCATAGATTAAGGTATCTGTACTCAATACCATAACATCGGCACGGCCCGCATTTTGCTCTACCCAATTCCAGATTTGATCGGCTTGCCCTTTGTAGGTTTTACCAGAAATCAAATTTTGTGGTGGTGTTAACACCGTCATTCCCGCTGCCTTTGCAGTATCAACTGTATATTGTAGGCTTACTGGACGATCATCTTGCGGAACATATAACACAGTTTCCGCATCAACTTGAATGGATGTACCCGTAGCAATAGCCGTAACCATTAACGCTACTTTCAACCATTTTTTAGACATAGGTTAAACTCCTTTATCAAGCACGCTTGTGCGTACCATTTCACAACTGTTGTAAGGGATACAATCATAAAAAAATAACTAATATTACAATTATATCACTTAGTCATAATTTGGCAAATATATCGCATAAAACCGATTATTATCTGACACGAGGCAGGCTCCAGTGATATTTTATAGCTAGTAGACGAATAACAAGCACAATGGTGAAAGCCCCATATACGGCTTGGCCCGCCCAATCGCTAATTACCAGTAGATAATACGCTATACCGCCAATAATACTAGGCAACGCATATACATCTTCTTTCAGTACGGAAGGCACGCGCTGCGCCAACATATCGCGCAGAATGCCACCACCTACAGCGGTAATCGTACCAAGCAATACGATGAATATAGGCAAGTCCGGATATAGTGTATACCCTGCCGAGGCACCCGTTACGGTAAAGGATGCTAAGCCAAGAGCATCGGCAAACAAATAACTAGCGCGGCTGCGAGGCCCCATTATGTTGCGATGATAGCGACTGTTATAAATAGCAAATACAATAAAGGTTACCACGAGGACGACCGTAACGTACACCACATTACGAAGTGAATTGGGCGGAAAGTAACCTAGCAGTACATCACGAATCACACCGCCCCCAATAGCGGTAGCAAGGGCGAGCACGGCCATGCCAAAAATATCCATTTTACGGGACACACCCACAAGTGCGCCTGATACGGCGAATGCGATGGTACCAATCATGTCAAACATATACCAAATAATATCCATACTAGCCTCACACAAGCAACTGACACAACGATTAAATCTATTCGCAAAAATACGATAAAATATGATAGACTCTATGTAAGATATTATACATTAAGAGGTGCAATAATGACAAAAGACCTAATGGATTCAACCGAACTTAATACAATGGACGAGCGCAGTCGTGACGAATACTTTATGAGCCTTGCCATCGAAGAAGGCAAAAAAGCGTATGCCCTTGGCGAAATTCCTATTGGCGCCATTTTGGTCCACAATAATCAAGTCATTTCACGTCATCATAATCGCCGTGAACTGGATCATGATGCAACAGCTCACGCCGAGGTTCTCGTCATCCGTGAGGCCTGTAATAGCCTAAAGCGCTGGCGGTTGACTGGATGCACCCTGTATGTTACGATAGAGCCGTGTCCTATGTGCGCAGGGGCCATTATTAACAGCCGTATTGATCGCGTTGTATATGGTGCTAGCGACTACAAAGGAGGCGCCGTAGAATCTCTGTTTAATGTGCTATCCCATCCGGGACTAAACCATGAGCCACAATTGCAAGCAGGCATCCTCGCTGATGAATGTAGCCAATTGATGAAAGATTTCTTTAAAGAGCGCCGTAAAGCACGGAGGAGTACCCAAGAGGCTGAAGGGTCCGCACTCGAAATGCGGTAGGTCGGGCAACCGGCGCGGGGGTTCAAATCCCTCCTCCTCTGCCATATTTAAAATGATAATGATAGAGATATATAGATAAACCTAGATACACATAATACAGATGTTATCTAGGTTTTATTTGTATACATATAGTATATAATATAAATATATTATATATTACATCATCAATCAACGAGGTTTACTATGCAAAAGTATTATCCTTATCTCATCACGCTGAGTCACATGATTAATGACTCATGCCAAAGTGTACTACCTGCATTATTGCCGCTGTTTATCTATACGTATGGACTGTCCTTGGAGCAAGCAGGTTTTCTTATCTTAGCGAACACGGCATTATCGTCATTGCTACAGCCATTGCTAGGGTATATTTCAGACAAGCTCAATCAGCCACGACTCATTGCAGCAGGCACGTTATTATCCGCATGTAGTACGGGGATGATGGGTTTTGTTTCGTCTTATGAAAGTCTCCTTGTATGTGCCACACTAGCCGGTGTAGGTTCTTCCATTTTCCATCCTGAAGGGGCAAAAATTATGAACCGCCTCGGAGGTGGCAAGAAGGGCAAAGCAATGGGAACCTTCGCCATCGGCGGTAGTTCAGGCTTCGCCTTTGGTCCTCTATTTGCTGGCGCCATCGCCTATACAGTAGGTGCACATGGTCTAGCAGCTTTCACAGTAGCCGGTATTATTATATCTACCGTTCTATTCCTACTCATGCCGCGTATCGTAGCTCATGCGCGGACTATTGACCAAACTGTAGCCACCGAAAATCCAACGGTAGCCGCTAAGCCACTGAAAAATTATTGGAAATATTTCGGCATATTATTTATTATCATTCTAAGCCAATCGGTTAATTTCCGCGTTATTAATGCATTTATCCCTGTATTTTGGACACATGAACTCGGCACGAGTCCCGAACAAGGTAGTTTTGCATTAACCGTATTCTTTAGTATCGGTATCTTTATGACCTACATTGGCGGCTTGTTGGGTGACAAATACGGGCCTATTAAAATCATCAGATTATCTCTGTTGATTTGGTTGCCATCCATGTTCCTTTTAACACAAGTCCCTCATTTTTCTGTAACGATTATGATGCCACTAGCCTATCTGATTTTACTCATGATTGGTGCTGCAAAGGCCATCAGTTACAGTCCTGTTATCGTACTAGGTCAAACATACCTAGCTAAGAGCATCGGATTTGCATCGGGTATCACCCTTGGCGTAAGCCAAACAATCGGCGGCATCATCGCACCGGTCGTAGGGAACTTAGCAGATACCTATTCCCTACCAGCAGCCATGATGACACTGGTCCCATTCCTTATTGTGGGGTTAGGCGCATCGTTGCTACTAAAGGATCCAAAAAAATTACAATAATATGACAAAAACAGCGTTATGACCAAACTGATCATAACGCTGTTTTCTTGTTTATGGGACAAACTATTTTTCGTATATGAAAGCAATTAATGCTTTAACATTTCATTCAAAATAGCCACATCAGTTTCTTTCATACCTTGCGCAACAACACCAATACTTTTAATCGTATCATCAACGGAATGCGCTACAAGACCATCGCCTTTTTGATAACTCTTATTAAGGCGAGCTTGTTTATAGCCCATGAAAGCTCCATCTAAGGAGATGGCAATTTTACCGGCGCAGGATGGTTTCGTTCCATCACATACGATGCCGGATAGACTAACAAGACCATTTACAAGGGTATCTTCGATAATAGCTTTGCTATCGCCTTTCAAGAAAGCAATACCGGCCACACTTACAATGCCAGCTGATACAACGCCACAGTATGCGGATAGTTTACCAATTCCAGACTTAACATAAAGCGTTAACAAATTGGCAAATACAAGAGCTCGGTACAATTCCTCATCGGTTTTGCCAAGCTCCTCAGCGGTTGTAATGATAGGCATGGATACGGTTAAACCTTGATTACCAGAGCCAGAGCAGATAACGACAGGCAACGGGCACCCACTCATACGTGCATCGGAACCAGCTGCGGCGCGAGCCTTACACTTGGTTTCGAGGGATGGATTTTCATCATCAAGCAATAACAATCGACCAATATTAGCACCATAATCATTGGATAAGCCTTCATTGGAAATAGCCGAGTTGTATTCTACCTGTTGCTTAATGCTAGGTAAGATACCAGAAATATCTCCCGTTTTTGCAAAGTCGTAAATACTATCGAATGTCATCGGGCAAGTGCTACTTTCAGCCTGTTTAATTTCATTAACAGTTTCAGAAATCACTTCTCCATCTACGGACACATAGGTAATATTCGTATGTGCATTTTCGATGCGTACTAATGCCGTATGTTCATCGGTGGTTGCCGTAATTTCAATGTAGAGATTATCAACGCCTTCTGCGAGTTCTACAGTGCAAAAGTTAGCATCTAATAAGGTACCCAGCCACTTGCGATCTTCATCGGTAGCCGACTCTAATACCTCTAGTTCTCGTTCAGGATGGCCTACGATGGCGCCGAGCACGGTAGCCGCCGCTAAACCCTTACGGCCTCCAGAGTTAGGGATGACCACCGATTTAACATTCTTTATGATATTGGCACTGCATCGCGCATGAATGTGGTTTGGAAACTCATCCAATACGGATGCTGCCTTGGCTGCTGCATAGGCAAGAGCGATTGGTTCTGTACAGCCAAAGGCAGGTCGCATTTCTTTTTGTAATAATGAAATATAATCCATATTATACTTCCGCAATAATTTCCACTTCTACTGCTACGCCCAATGGAAGATCTTTTACAGCTACGCAAGAGCGAGCTGGTTTAGATGTGAAATATTTTGCATATACTTCGTTAAATGGTTTGAAGTCATTAATATCAGCTAAGAAACAAGTTGTTTTAATAACCTTGGAGAAGTCGGAACCAGCTTCTGCTAATACGGCTTCAATATTTTTGCATACTTGTTCAGTTTGTGCTTCGATACCGCCTTCAACTACGGAACCTGTAGCAGGGTTAATCGCTACTTGACCAGATGCGAACAAGAAACCACCGGCTACTTTAGCTTGGGAATATGGGCCTACTGCTGCAGGCACTTTATCTGTGTGAATTGTTTTCATAATAGAACTCCTTTTTACAATACATACATATAGAAATTATTATACATCAACATCGATACTTTTCAATATATTTTATTTAATCGATTTGAAAGCATCTGCAAAGATTGGCATAAAATATTGACGTTGTACATCACTAGTCAATGCCAAGAATAATGTTGGTTTTTGTGGGTTCATAACAAGTGCCGCTTTTGCATAATATGGGAATTTAATACCTTCCGCATCAACTAATACGCGAGAACCTACCGTATACGTTTGATACTTTGTATTATTCATTTTCTCCATTTGTTCTGTATTTTCCACAGTGATTGTAGTAGGTTTTTGGCTTTCACCAACTACACCGAAGGCAGCACTGTAACCTGTACCAGCACTTACATATACAGAACCAGGCATGTTCTTTTCTGGCAATGTAAATGTTTTAGATTCTTTTGGCAACAGATTATTAACGGTAGTCAACATGAGCTGTTCTGTAATAGGGTCCAATTCGCCATTATTGAGTATAGCTAATACAGGAAGAGCGGACGCATTAGCCTTAGGGTTATCAAACAATGCATTAGCTGCTGTTTTTAAATCTACGGCCACTAACAAAGCATCCTTTTGACCTGTTTTATCTTCCCCTTGTAATTGATATACATCATAAGAAACGCCCATATAGTTAAGGGCAGATAACGCTTCCTCATTACTTTGACGGGTCCGTTTATTCGTGGTTGGTTTTGCATTATCCTTGATAAGCAAATCCTTTATAATATCCACAGAATCTGTAGTAGATGCTGTTGCTACCGTAACTGTATTAGGAACAGACATGGATCCAGCTATGGTTTTTACATCCTTTGCACCAGCAAAACTAGTAACTGCACCAACTAAACAAGCTGCTAACACAAGAGTTTTTAATGGTTTCATTATTTATTGCCTCCCTTTAGGGTTTTCAATCCATACATGGATTCTAATTGTCCGGTCCAGTAGTCGCGGCTCGTATCTTCGGTAGCCAAGATTTGTACTGTAAGGCCATCATTTTGTGGCATTGCATACATAGTTAAGCTACCAGGCAATACAAAGCCATCATATTTTAAGCTACCGCGTATATTCACACCAGCTATGGTGCCAAATTTAGAGGCATATGGTTTAGATGAAATTTCTGTAGCCCCCACGGTAAAGTTAGGAATGACCTTTTTTAAAACGTCGATAGTCTCTTGCATATTTTGTTGCTCCTTAAGGGATAGTGACTTATTGTTTATAAGTTCTTGATTAATGTCCCTAAAAGAATCACGTTGGATTCTAGCATTTATATTTGCTATACGAGACTCCAATATATTACGTTCGAAAGTAAGTGGCTTGAGTTTAGAAATAAATTCTTCTGCATTAGACTTAGAATACAATATCTTTTTAGATTCTGTGCCTGCTTTTGGATTTGTCATAGTAGAACCAACAATTTGAGACGCTACATCACCAGAATAATCGATGATATCTTTATTTAAATTATAAGTCATCAGCCAAGCCGTATGATGACCTAAGTTACTATCTCCAGACAACTGATACAAACTGTATCCATCTACATAATTTCCTTTAAATGGCGGAACTTCTATTTTATATACCTCTTTTATACGCTCACTAAGTTTTTCCTGAACCGCCTTATTGGTTTCATTTATAGCCTTATTTTGTTCTTTGGTTCTAAAAGTAGGATTGGTAGGAATTATCTCAATAGCTGTTGCGTGTACACCATTATTTGTAGTGGCATACTGACCATAGCCTAAATCGATTGTATCGGCACAGGCTACAGCCGCCATGCCCACCGTTAAGCATGTAGCACAAGCTAGTGTCATTACCTTCTTACTCCACGTTTTCATAGTCTCACCTCGTGAATATATAACTTGAATTATATTAGTAAGTTTTAATTAAGAATTTTAAATATACATATAATATTATACTATACAATTGTACTAACATGATAGGGACACCAAATTTACATTTCCCCTAATGTACTATACAATACTTAGTGATAAGAAAACGTATTTCTAACAGAAAGGAGTTGGCATTTCGCCACACTATTATGATACAAGAATTAATCCCCCTCACTAGACCGCGCACATTGGCCGCTGCACTAGGCCCCACCATCTTAGGTGCCGCATTTAGTTATTACGCCTTCGGTGCACTTCATGGCACAGGACTCGCCATTTTCCATACAGTTCTTATTTTTCTAGCCGTCGTATCGGCTCAAATCATCGCCAATTTATGGAATGAATTGAAAGATTTTAAATCTGGTCTTGATGCGGGGCAAAAAATAGGTAATGCTGGTTCCCTTACCCGTGGTGCTGTGACGCCAAAGCTCATCTCCACTATGATTAAGGTTCTTATGATTGTACCTATCATCATCGGCCTATACCTATCAGCCACCATTACATGGTGGTACATTCCTGCCGGCATCATCTGTATTTTAATTAGTTTTTTGTATTCAGGTGGCCCAAAGCCAATTTCTCGTACACCATTTGGGGAAATCTCATCCGGTATCGCCATGGGTTTTGCTATTGTCCTCATTACAGGCTTTGCGTGGACGCGTGAACTTTCACTAGCATTCCTAATCCCTGCACTACCGGCTACCCTATTAGTTGGATCCATCATGCTCACCAACAACATTCGAGATATTCGAAACGATGAAAAACACGGTCGTCGCACATTACCAATTGTATTAGGCCGCGACCGCGCCATCAGCCTAATGAGCATCACCTATATCTTTAACTTCTTCTGGATTTGTGCCTGGATCTATTTGAAAGTCCTCCCAATCCCAGCATTACTCGCATTACTAGCCATCATCCCAGCATTTAAAACCATCAAAACATTCTATACCCATGTGGACGAAATCAAATTAGATAAAGCCATGGGTACTACCGCTGGTGCTGCTATGTTATACCAATTACTATTAAGTATAGGGCTCATTATTAGTCGTTAACCAAACTAAAAGACGATACGCAAAGGAGCTACCACTCAAAACCTCCACCGGCCGGGTCTGACTCCGGCCTACGGCCTACGCAGGGCCAAAGTCGGTTTTGAATGGCAGCTCCTCTTTCTATATAACTTTTAGTTATGGATAACCTCTAATAATACATAGTTGCGGAATAGGAAATAATTTAGTACTATAAGTTTATTAAATTACATTTAATTTTCTCGAAAAGGAGAGTGTTTGTATGAACAAATTTTTAGCATTAGCGGCTACAGTCGTTCTCGGCGGTGCGCTATTAATCGCAGGTTGCGGCAGCGATAATAATAAAGCGGCTAGCAGCGGTGACAAACAAGTATTAAAAATTGGTGCTACTGCAGTACCACATGCGGAAATCTTAGAACAAGTAAAACCGATTTTAGCAAAAGATAATATCGATTTACAAATCACAGAATTCACTGATTACAATACACCAAATCTAGCATTGGGTGATAAAGAAATCGACGCTAACTTCTTCCAACATGTGCCATACATGGACGAATTTGCGAAAGCTCATAACCTTCCTCTAGTATCTGTGGGTGGCGTTCATCTTGAACCAATGGGCTTATATTCCCGTCAAATCAAAGATTTAAAAGACCTTCCTAAAGGTGCAAAAATCGCTATTCCTAATGACCCTACAAATGGTGGTCGTGCATTAATGTTATTACAAAAAGCTGGTCTTATCACATTGAAAGACTCTAACAATATCTTATCCACTGTACAAGATATCGCTTCTAATCCTAATGGTTACCAATTCGTAGAATTAGAAGCAGCTCAAGTGCCTCGTTCCATCGACGATGTTGCACTAGCAGCTATCAACACAAACTATGCATTAAGTGCAGGTCTTAACCCTGGTAAAGATGCATTGTTCATCGAATCTAATGATTCCCCTTACGTAAATGTCGTAACTGTTCTTAAAGGCAATGAAAACGACCCTCGTATCAAGAAATTGATGGAAGCTCTTCATAGCCCTGAAATCAAAAAATTCATTCAAGATAAATACCAAGGTGCAATTGTTCCTGCATTCTAATGGTCATTATCTTATGCTAAAAGGCTGGAGCCACGTGCTCCAGCCTTTTTCTTATAATCTTACACAAAGATTGTTTACGACTATATTTTTTTGTAGTTATCCCATTTATGAAAACGATAGCCTACACCCCAAACGGTATCAATATATTCCTCTTCTTGGAATTGTTTGTCAATTTTGGCCCTTAATCTATTGATATGAACCATGACAGTAGATGTCTCACCTAATGAATCAATACCCCAAATACGTTCAAAAACCTCTTCTTTTGTGAACACACGGTTAGGAGTCGATGCAAGAAGTACTAAAATATCGTATTCGCGCGGTGTTAAATTTACCTCAGATCCACCTAAAAACACTTGATGTGAATTTAGCATAATTTCTAAATTTCCTGCACTGATTTTGGGATCAACAACGTCCACTATAAGATTCAAGCTATTGCGTATTCTATTATAGCGTTGAATATGGGATTTAACACGAGCTACAAGTTCAGCAGGGCTAAAGGGTTTTATCATATAATCATCAGCACCCAGTCCTAAGCCTCGTATCTTATCAATATCTTCTCGCTTAGCACTAACCATGATAATGGGAATTTCTTTTTCTTTACGAATATCACGACAAACAGCAAATCCATCCTTTTTAGGAATCATAATATCAAGTAGTATGAGATCGTACTCATTATTAAGCGCCCTATTCAAGCCATCTATACCATTTGTTTCAATATCGACTTCAAAGCCTTCAATTTCCAAATAATCACGTTCAAGTTCATAGATGCCCATATCATCTTCAATAATCAAAACTTTACCCATACCTTACTCCTTTATGCGAGGAAATTCCATCACAATAGATAATCCAGTACCGCTTTCATTATGTTCAGCGTAAATAACACCATTCATATCTTCAACAATTTGTTTTACAATGGCTAGACCTATGCCATTGCCATTGGCCACTTCCGTACGCGCCTCATCAGTGCGGAAAAAGATATCAAACAAACGGTGTAGCTCCTCTGTAGATACGCCTCGCCCATCATCAGAGAATCTTAATCTATAACCATCAGTCGTTTTAGTCGTTGCTATATTAATTACTACAGACTCACTACGCCTATATTTCAAGCTATTAGACACAAGATTATCTAAAACGCGGTAAAACTGCTCCCGATCAATGGAAATCATGTCATCACCGGCATCATATGTTTCATATAAATGTATATATTCGTGTTCATCAAGCTGACGACTGACGACATATTCATGCAGTAAATCATCTAATACATAGATATGACGATCATAATGAATTTGTTTTAATTCTAGCTTAGAGAAATCAGATAACATGGTAACTAAATGTTCAATACGTCCTGCCATATCATAGATTCGCTGTACATATTTAGCTCGTTTTTCCTCTGTATTAGCAACCCCTTCAAGTATGCCGCTAGCATACCCTTTTACAGAGGTAAGCGGTGTAGAAATATCGTGACAAATGCCAGCAATCATTTCCCGTCTCCGCTCTTCATAAACAGCCTGTTCTTCTCGGGCTTTCAGCAGAGTGGATTGCATATTATTGAAAGCCTCGCAAGTATCCCCTAGTTCATCATATGTTCTGACCGTAATAATTTTAGGATCTATACCATCCTTAAGATTGTCAGCTGCTGCTTTCAAATCTTTCACAGGTCGCAAAATATATCGTGCTAAGCGATTAGATATATAGATGCCTATGCCAACAATAATAGCCAACATCACTACGATACCAAAGCCAAATGCGCCCTCGACGAGTTTCTTATCCATCGACTCTGGCCCCATGCTCTTGGCCATAAATGGAATTTGCCCATATCCATAAATTGTGAGTCCTGTTCCATACGAATTCACATAGGTAAATTGATTGCCCTGCCAGTTCAAATAATGAACAGGTTCTGATAAATTTATCGTACTATCAAAGTTCTTCAATAGACCATCTACATCTAAACCTGATGTAGAATAGGCCACCTGATTATCTTCAAGAATAACTATATTTAAACCCTGTGCTTCTAATATGGCGCTACTATCTAAGATATCACTTATAGATGTGGATTCCGTCGAAAGTTTTTTATTGATTTGCTCAAGTCCTAATTGAAATACTTGTGACTGAATCGTACTAGGTGCGAGCATCATCCATTGGCGGTGGGCAACTGGATTTGTATAGCGAATAACACCCCATACCATAGCCAAAGAAGTTATTAGTACTACAAAGGGTACAATGATAATTAATAAGTTGCTAATTATCATCTTTTTCTGTACACCTAAATGGTTAAACCAATTAAATAACATAGCAACCTCCTTTTCATTTATTATACAAGGTCATATCCTAGCAGTCATGATAGAAAACTAATCTTTTTCAATACGTAATCCAGTCGTTATAATTTCGTAATATTTACCCTTTATGATGTACTCATACAGTTAAGTCATCACTAAAAAAGGAGATATATATGAATTACGAATTATTTCAACTCATTAATAACCTCGCAGGCACCTACACTTGGCTAGATATATCCATGATATTGATCGTTAAATATCTGGCAGGTTGCTTCGCTGCATTACTTCTTCTATTATTAGGACTTGGAATCTATTACAAGGACAAAACACTTTTAAAAACAAGCATACATACCGTAGTATTTCTAGGTATTATATTAATCACTCACAGTATTATCGGATTCATAGTTCAGGAACCTAGACCTTTTATTGCACATACAGTACATCTTCTAATTCCTCACGCTGCTGACTCTAGTTTTCCTAGCACTCATGCAATGGCTATGACAGCTATTGCATTACCGATTTTTGCCACTTATAAAAGATTGGGATCAATACTACTAACAGGCACTATCGTAACAGGATTTGCAAAGGTATTTGTAGGGCACCATTACCCACTTGATATCATCATGGGGATACTCATTACCTACTTATTATTTAAAATTTCTCAAAACTATATTTCTTCGATTATTGATAAGATGTTACATCACCCTAAATATAATATTTTCCGTTTACTTGTAAATATAAAACAATGTGTGCAACTTATAAAAAAATCAAAAACACCAGTGACTAACCAATTTAATATAAGGGGATAAATCGATGAAATATATGTTAAAAAATAAGGACTATCATATTTTTATAGTTCTTCTTTTATCCTCTATTGTCTATTTTATTGGCAATACTTGGCTCAGCATTACAGATCCTGTAGAAACCAATTATGCCTTAACTGCTAAGGAGATGGTACTCAATCACAACTATTTATCTCCACAGATTTTTGGACATTATTGGTATGATAAACCAATATTTTATTACTGGGAACTCATTGTAGGCTTTAAACTCTTTGGCATTTCAAATTTTGGGGCTCGTTTCTTCTCTAGTCTATTAGCACTTTGTAATGTTTTCCTAGTATACCGCTTTGTAAAAGCACAAAGCAGCCATATCATCGCTATTCTTAGTGCTATTATCGTATCTATATCAGCTGAATATTGGATTATCGCTAAAGCAGTTATAACAGATATGACACTAGGTTTATTCTTTAACGCTACATTGATGAGTTTCTATATGGGCTATACTCGTCATAAGGAGCACAACAAAAACTATAAGTTCTATTATCTATCAGCTTATACTGCATCAGCTATCGCAGTATTAACAAAAGGACCTATCGGATTCTTATTACCAGGGCTCATCATACTCATATATTTAATCATTCGCAAAGATCTTCGCGAGTTATTAAGCCTCCAGCTCATACCAGGTCTATTCATCCTTCTAACTCTTGGTGGTAGTTGGTATTACTATATGTACGCAACACATGGAAGTGACTTTGTTAATGTCTTTTTTGGCGTCCATAATTGGTTACGCGCCACAGTATCAGAGCATCCTAAATTTAATGTTTGGTACTATTATATTCCTATTACTATAATCGCTTTATTGCCTTGGTCCATTTTACTGCCAAAACTAGTATATACAAACCGAAGAAATTGGTTTACGAACGTTCCCTTTCATACTTTTTTAGCAGTCTGGGCTGGCACAATAATCCTTTTCTTCTCATGTATGGCAACCAAGTACTCCACCTATACATTCCCTGCGCTAACACCACTAGCTATATTAATGGCTATCATGTGCCATAAGCGAGCTTCATTTATATGTAAAACTGCACTGGTTACAAGCATTGCCTATATTACACTGGCCTTTACGATTGCTATACCACAAATGGATATGGCATCTAGTCCAACTATTAGTAACTATATTGGTCAATCAATAAGCCAAGATGCTCTCGTTGTACAAGGCAGTGGCAGATATCGCGTTTCACCTACCTACTATAGTGGTCATGAAGTCTATAAATTAATTGGTCCAGATGAAGTGGCCCCTAATCCAAACACAATTTCATGGAATGCCAAAGAGGTTATGCCATTTATATCCGTCAATAATCTTCCTACAGATAAAGACGTCTACCTACTCATCTATGGTGACGATAGTTTTCCATCTACACTCAATCAAAACAACTGGACAAAACTCTATTCCACTTCAGAAGGATCTATTTACCAATTACATCGCTCTCCGAAAAGCTAAATGGTAATAGTTCCTCCATAGATACTATTTTTATATCCCCCATCAAATTTCCCATAATAATAAGAGGAATCTTAAATTCCACCATCACCTGACGACACGCACCACATGGAGCACAAGGCTCTTCCGTATCAGCAACTACGGCAAGGGCCTTAAATGTTGTATGGCCTTCAGATACAGCTTTGAAAATAGCCGTTCGTTCCGCACAATTGGTAAGCCCATAGGATGCGTTTTCTATGTTACATCCTTCGTAAATGGTGCCATCTTCGCATAATAAAGCAGCGCCAACAGCGAAATGTGAATATGGACAATAAGCATTTTCACGAGCTTCTATCGCACGGTTTATAAGATTCTGAATTTCTAATTCCATCATATACTGTTCCTCATTCTACAATATCAAGGATGGTATCCACTATGTTTGGCATTGTTTCGCCAATTGTAATCGCCTCTATATAGGCCTTAGCCGCATTAGCAAGTAGGCTTTCATCAGAGGCATACAAGGTCGCTATACTTTCACCAGTAGTAATAGTATCGCCCGTTTTTTTGTGCATCACGATACCTGCACTATAATCAATAGGCCCATCTTTTACGGTGCGTCCTGCACCAAGCATGACTGATGCAATACCGCATTGTTCCGTATTCATATGCGTAATAAAACCGGTCTGAGTTGCAATCACATCATATGTATATTGACCGATAGCGAGTAGGTTTTCATCATCAATCACAGAGCTATCTCCACCTTGAGCATCAATCATAAGGCGGAGACGTTCAAGAGCGGCACCAGAATCAAGGGCCTCTCTCACACGAGTGAGTGCAGTTTCATAGTCGCAGATGTGGCTCAAAACGAGCATATGTGCAGCCATGATAATACATTCATGGGTCAAGTCCTCAGGGCCATGACCTTTTAATGTATCAATGACCTCACGTATTTCTAAGGCATTGCCTATGGCATGACCAAGGGGGCGATCCATATCGGTCAAAACAGCCTTAACGGAACGACCATTTTCACGACCAATATCTACCATGGCCTTAGCCAAGGCACGGGCATCCTCGATGGTTTTCATAAAAGCCCCACTGCCCACCTTTACATCTAGTAGAATGGCTTGTGCGCCAGATGCCAGTTTCTTGCTCATCACAGAGGACGCAATAAGAGGAATACTATCTACGGTCCCTGTTACATCGCGCAAAGCGTAAAGTTTTTTATCGGCTGGTGCCAAGCCTTCCGATTGACCGATAACGGCAAGACCAATTCGATTGACTTGTGCGATAAAATCTTCTTGGCTTAATGATACTTTCAAATGAGGAATCGATTCCATCTTATCGATAGTGCCACCAGTATGTCCAAGACCTCTGCCAGACATTTTTGCTACCTTGCCACCACAAGCAGCCACTAAAGGAGCGATGATAAGTGTCGTCTTATCCCCTACACCGCCTGTACTATGTTTATCTACGGTAATGCCATCAATGGATGATAAATTCACCATCTGCCCAGACTGAGCCATAGAGAGTGTCAACGTACCGAGTTCACGAGCATTCATGCCATTAAATACGATGGTCATCAATAACGCACTCACCTGATAGTCAGGAATAATACCGTTCACATAGCCATCGATGACAAAACGAATTTCATCATCTGTGAGAGCCAAATTCGCTCGTTTTTTCAAAATAATATCATACATGCGCATAATTACACCACCATTCTAAGAAACCACCTAAGCACTGCCTAGGTGGTTTTTCTTTATACTTCTTCGTCCAAATGATTTTTTAGGAGCTCTACGGCCGCACTCGCCCCGATACGACTACATCCTTCTGCAATATAGGATTTCATATCAGCAATGGAACGAATGCCTCCAGCCGCCTTAATCCGTACATTAGGGCCAATGTGCTTCTTAAATAGCTGCACATCTTCTAATGTAGCGCCACCACTACCAAATCCAGTCGAGGTCTTGATAAAATCTGCGCCACCTTCCGTTACACAATGGCATAGTTCAATCTTTTCTTCAGTAGTTAAGAAACAGGCCTCGATGATAACCTTTAAAATTTTATCACCACATACGGTTTTAAGGGCCTTAATTTCCTCGGTTATGGCATGAAAATCACCTTGTTTAACATCCCCTAAGTTAATAACCATATCCACTTCTGATGCACCTTCTGCAATGGCTTGCTTCGTTTCTGCCACCTTAGCTTCTGTCGTTTGATAGCCTAGTGGAAATCCAATAACGGTACAAACATTCAATTCTGGATACGCATTATGAGCGGATGCTACAAAATCAGGCGGAATACATACAGATGCCGTATGATAGATTAATGCATCTTCACAAATCACCTTAATTTCGTCCCATGTCGCAATAGGTCTTAACAATGTATGGTCCACATAGGTTAATAATTCTTTACCTAACATGACTACCTCCCAAACAATCTAGTATACTATCAGAATTCATTACAATCGTAACCGAGCACGCATTTAGAAAAATGACATCTGTTCTGGCTCTGGTTCTTTATGTAATTCTGCTTGTGCCGCTTTATTTTTTTCATCGATGAAAGGTTCAAGAGGTACGCCTGTTTTTGAAAGCAGTTCTGGTAGTGAGTTTGCCCCTTTTAAACGAGCTGCCTCGATGGCAACCTTAGCACAAGTTTCAGCATCATCCAATGCATAGTGATGTTTAAATTCTACGCCTAAGTACGCCGCCATTGTATTCAATTTGTGATTTACCAAATCAGGCCATACGGCGCGAGAAATTTTTACAGTACATGCATAATCAAGTTCTGGCCAAGGAATTTTATAGTAATCAAGAGTAGCTCGCAATACATTCATATCGAATTTTGCATTGTGGGCAATCATGATTTTTCCCTTCAAATGATTTTCATAGATAGCAGGCCATAACTGATCAAATGTCTTTTCATGCAACACTTCTTTAGGCTCAATTCCATGAATTTCAATGCATTCTGGGTCAAAAGACATAAACGGTGGTTTAATAAGACTATACGCTTTTTTGGTAATCTGCCCATTTTCAACGGTAATAACCGCTAAGGAACAGGCGCTATTTTTATATTTATTAGCTGTTTCAAAATCCAATGCTACAAAATCTAACATGGCAATCCTTTCTTAGCTACAACAATATTATATACATACATCTGATATACATATATCAACTCGTATTAGGAATCATCTTCACTTCTCTATTATTATATCATGAACGCGAAGAAAATCGATGTACAAAAGCAGTTCTTAAGCTGACTTTCACAACGGAAATTCATTGACAGGACGCCCCATTCTATGTGAAAATTATTTAGATATATAAGTACTATGGAGGTTATAACATGGCAGATGACAGATTAATCGTCGCCCTCGACGTATCCACAATGGATGCGATGAAATCTATCGTGTCCTCACTTGGGGACTCCGTTAGTTTCTACAAGGTGGGCATGGAATTATTCTACGCCGAAGGGGACCAAACGGTTCGCTATTTGCAAGAACACGGCAAACATGTATTTCTCGATTTGAAATTACATGATATTCCTAATACGGTGGCCCATGGCGTATCTTCCCTTACTCGTTTAGGCGCCAATTTAATTACCATTCACGGTCAAGGTGGTCCTATAATGATGAAAGCTGCCGCTGAGGCTGCTCGTGAAAGCGCTGAAAAACTAGGCATCGAACGTCCAAAACTATTGGCTATTACCGTTTTAACGAGCTTTGATGACGAATCTTGGACATCTATTGGCGGTCAATTACCAATTGCAGACCAAGTCATTCGCCTTGCTAAACTAGCAAAAGAATCCGGTATGGACGGTGTTGTATGTTCCGCTTTAGAGGCTAAGATGATTCGCGAGGCCTGCGGACCTGATTTCCTTATCGTTACACCTGGTATTCGCCCATCCTTTGCAGCTACAAACGACCAAAAGCGCATTGCTACACCATCCAGTGCTTTACAGGATGGCGCATCTCGCCTCGTTATTGGCCGACCTATTACGCAAGCTGAACACCCACAAGAGGCGGTACGTTTAATTATTGAAGAAATGGAGAGTGTATCCAAATGATGTCAGAACAAGAAGTAAAACAATTACTTATCGATACTCAAGCAATTTTAGAAGGTCATTTCTTATTGACTTCTGGTCTACATAGCCCTATGTACGTTGAAAAATTCAACGTATTACAACATCCAAAGTACACTGAAACATTGTGCAAAGAATTAGCTGAACGTTTCCGCGATCAAAACGTAGAACTCGTTATTGGACCTATGACTGGCGGTATCTTATTAGCTCACGAAGTCGGTAAAGAATTAGGCACACGCGCTATCTTTACAGAACGTGAAAAAGGCGTTATGACATTGCGTCGTGGATTCAAAATCGAACCAGGTACACGCGTACTAATCGTAGAAGATATCGTAACTACAGGCGGTTCCGTACAAGAAGTTGTTAACGTAGTTAACCAATCCGGCGGTGAAATCGTAGGCGTAGGTCTTCTCGTTAACCGTTCTGGCGGCAAAGCTGAATTCGGTGTACCAAAAGAAAAGGTACAAGCATTACTTAACCTTGAAGTGCCAACATACCAACCAGAAGAATGCCCTCTCTGCAAAGACGGCGTAGCCATGACAGAACGCGGTTCTAAACACATCAAATAAAATTATAAACAGATACAAAAAGAGCTCCTTCACTGAGGAGCTCTTTTTGCTTGTGTGTAGTTATTGTGTGTAAGAGAGAGATTCTGATACATATGTATCACGTAGAGTGTATGGCTCTACGGTGGCCATGAATGCACTTTCATGACCACGTTCTCTATTATCTTATGAGAGAAAAGGACTCATAAAATATGGTTAGTTTTGTGTAGTTTCTGGTGCACCTTGACCAGTTTGTTGTTGTGGTGCATTACCATTAGATTGTTGTGGTCCTGGACCTTGTGGAGGCATTTGACCATTTTGATCCATATACTGACCATTATTTCGTCCCATACCATCTTGAGGCATCATTTGGTTTTGACAATTTTGGTACATATGTTGACTATTATTTGGTCCCATACCATCTTGAGGCATCATTTGATTATTTCCATCCATCATATGTTGGTCCATATGCATATTAGAACCATCATGTCTATGTGGTTTTCTAAACTGTTGTTCATTGGTTTTCATCCATTCACCAAAATTTGGTAAATCATTTACAGCAAAGGATGTACCTACCCCTACAGCACTGATTACAGTTAGAATGGCAGCAATTATAATTCGTCTCATAGGTCCTCCTTAATCTACATTGCTAAAATAACGTTCGCGTACACCACGAAGTTCAGCACCGATAAATATACATGTAAGGCCACCAAAAAGGCCTACACCTGCGAGTGCAACTAAAGTTATCATAGATAATGCAGGAAATGCGGTTACATTTTCAAATGGTTGCCATGAGCTACCTAATAAATATAAAATAGCTGGCGTAATCACCAATATAAGTACGCCTACAATATAGGCTAACGCACTGCCAATAGCAACTAATGTCTTCGATGCCTTTTTTGCCATTCCCGGCAGTTGTGGTAATAAGCGTTCTTTATACTCATCAAATCTAGCATAGATTTCTTGCATATTCACAGATTTACTTGTATTACCATCCTCATTTAACGTATCTGTAATAATTCCAGCATCTACATAGGATGCATAAATTTCCTCTGGAGTCCCCAAGGATTTAATAATTTCATCATCTGTAAGGCCTTTTTCATGGCCTACAGCAAAGTGTTCTTCATAAACCTCTATAATACTTTCAACATCAGCAACACGTGCCTTTTTGAAGATATTACGCAGTGCTTCTAAAAAACTTTTCTTATTCATTATAGTCGACTCCTTTCAACAGGATATTTACAACGCCAGAAAACTCATTCCATTCTCGTCTCATCTCGTTGTAAGCCTCTCGGCCTGTATCTGTTATATGATAATATTTCCGAGAAGGCCCTGTAGAAGATTCCTTTAAATAGGTTTCAACATACTTCTCTTTTTTTAGCCTATTAAATAATGGATATATCGTTCCTTCAGATATTTCAATATATTCCGAAATGGTGCTTACGATTTCGTATCCGTAGCGATCATTTTGTGTTAATAATGCTAGCACCAGCATATCCATAACACCTTTTTTTAATTGAACTTGCATAGTTCCTCCCTTTAGGTTGTGCCTACCTGCCAATGTGAAAGCTCTCTTACGGTCACTATCATGTACTGACAAATACATAATAACACAAGGTACCTCGAATTGCAAGGTACCTTGTAAAAAATGTTTTATAAAATAAAAAATCCTTTCAACGTGCTGGAAAATGCAGATAATATCTAGAGTTCCACCAGTCGAAAGGATTTTATATATAATTTTTCTATTTCTAAAACTATTAGTTAGACGAGGATTGCCCTAATGTAACTTGAGTACTTTTCATTTTACCATTATGAGTATAAGATACTAAAATAGTGTCGCCAGGGCTCTTGGCATCAATTTGCTCTTTCAATTCGATTAATGTGCTTACATTCTTACCATCGATTTGAGCAATCGTATCACCTTCTACAATACCAGCTCGAGCCACAGGACCGGTAGGATCCAATTGTACAATAAGAAGGCCTTCTCCTTCATAGCTTACATTATTGCGAGCCGCTGTTTGCCGATCTACAGCCCATACGCCTAAATATGGGCGAATGACCTTACCATTTTTAATAATAGAGTCAATTATAGGTTTTGCAGAATTAATAGGAATGGCAAAGCCCATTCCTTCTACACCCTCTTTAGAAATTTTAGAGCTATTAATGCCAATTAACTCACCATCAGCATTTAGCAATGCACCACCAGAGTTTCCTGGGTTAATGGCAGCATCAGTTTGAATCAATGGGAAACGTTGTCCTTGATCATCAATGGTACGAGCTAAAGCACTAATTACACCAGATGTAACAGAACCTTTAAATTCCAGACCTAATGGGTTGCCAATGGCAATTGCTGGTTCACCTACCTGTAAAGAATCGGAGTCACCTATAGCAACAGGTTGAATATTTTTAGGTGGGTCTATCTTTACGACAGCTAAATCAGATTGTTCATCAGTGCCCATAACAGTACCTTTAACGGTAGTACCATCAGACAGCGAAACTGTAACCTCACCATTGCTAGCACCGGATACAACGTGGTTATTCGTTACAATATGACCTTCATTATCTATTAAAACACCTGAACCAACGCCTTCACCTGCATAAATGGTACGATTAAAAATATCCTTTTGGAATACTTGTGTTGTAATACCCACTATGGCGGGGCCCGATTTTTTAGCCGCTTGTACAACATAGGTATTACGAGCTTCAGTCAACGGTTTTGTTTGCTTAGTTTGATTTGTCACAACACTTTGTTGTGTACCTGCTGGTGTACCAAAGAAATAATAACCTCCTCCTACACCTACGCAGAGTGCAATAGCACATACTATAATCTGTTTCTTATAATGTTTTATATTCATATACTGTCTCCTATTTTTAATTGTATACAATTAATGCACACTCATTATAGGTCTTATTCCTTAGATTTGCAATACAACAATTTCTACCATTTCTAAATTATATGTAAAAAGACAAAAAAACAAAAGAGGTATTCATTAGCATTAACTAATGAATACCTCTTTTGCATATAGTTTGAGAGTATAAGGACTGTGAGAGAGAGTTATATATGAAGACGGAAAAGTTGAGAGAGAACTTATTAAGAGAGAGAAGTTAAGTGTATCTTTTCCGTATATCTTCATAATAATCCTTACAGTTATAGTATACACAAAATCTCTAAAAAATAAAGCATAGTATATAAAAAATATATAAAACTTCGATTATTTCTCTATAAGATAGTCCCTAAGAACATATATAACATCAATAGCTCACCAATCCATGAACTAAAAGTGAATTTAGCTATGCTTTTTATACAAACTTGTAACCTACGCCCCAAACTGTAATGATATGTTTACTATCAGATGGATTTTCTTCGATTTCTTCACGCAAACGATTGATGTGAACTGCTACAGTTGCATAATCGCCATACGAATCTAACCCCCATACACGGGAATATAATTCTTCTTTAGAAAATACGATATCGCGGTTACGCATAAGAAATTCTAATAGTTGGAATTCTTTTTTCTTAAGATGAACTTCTTTGTCATTTACCCAAACTTTCATCATCTTAGGATCAAGGCGAATATCACCGGATTGAATAGCATTTGTATCAACAACATCTTTTTCAGTAAGTCGTTTATATTGTGCTAACATAGCCTTAATTTTTGCAATCAATACAGATGGAGAGAATGGTTTTTCGATGTAATCATCAGCACCTACGCCAAGGCCACGGATTTTATCAATATCATCGAGGCGTGCAGTTACCATCACGATTGGTACGCGCACTTTATCACGAATGGCGCGACACACTTCAAAGCCGTCCATTTCTGGCAACATAACGTCCAAAATGATTAAATCTACTGGCGTATTCAAAGCAGCTTCAATACCATCAGTACCATTATTCATAACAGTTACGTCATAACCAGCAACCATCAAATAATCACGCTCAATATTAGCAATATCAATATCGTCTTCAATTATTAGAATATGTTCACTCATGATTTTCTCCTTTTTTCGGGAACTCTAAAATAATTCTAAGTCCATGTGGTCTAATATTTTCTATCACTACACGACCTTCGAAAATTTCCATAATACGTCTAATAATCGAAAGACCAAGTCCACTCCCCTCCTGTGGATTAGTGCGGGACGAATCAACTCGATAAAACGGACGCATAAGTCGGTCAAGCGACTCTGGCGGAACCCCAGGGCCATCATCACTTACCACACAGTACACATGACTTTCATCTTCGGTGACATCAATAACACTATGTCCTATATCTGCCATCTTATATTTTGCACTATTATTTAAAATATTTTGCAAAACCCGCTGTAATAACTGCGGATTCGCCATAATAGTAGCATCCTTAACTGTAACACGTTGGCTCAGTTCAAGACCTCTAGACTTATAATGTTCTATATGATCTTCTACAAAACCTTGTACGTATTTCCCTAATTCTATTTTCTCTGATGGTCTAGATTCCTTTTTATAATTCAATGTTGTAATAAGGAACAATTCCTCCAACATAGAATCTAGATCATTAGCGCGCTTCAAAATAATTCCCATGTAGCGTTTTTGTTGCTCTTCGGTTGGCGCGATACCATCCCGAACGCCTTCTGCATAGGCCTTAATTGCAGTTAATGGAGTACGGATATCATGAGAGATACCTGCAAGCAATTCTTTTTGTTGCTCCTGCTCCATTTCGATTTGGTAATTAGCAGCTCGTAATGATTCCGTCATATTGCGGACGTGAATCATAATGAACTTCGTTACAAATCGGTTGATTGCAAAAAATGTAACTATAAACAAAAGTAATGCAACAATGCTAATGTAGAACGAAACGGTCTCCATCAAGCTATCACTACCATGCACAGCTCGTTTAATAGCTATATGATATAGATATGCATGACGTCCTTCATTCTTACGCATTTCGTACACAAAGGTATGATTTGACTGATAGACAATCCCTTGTAACTCAGGATTTACATCAATCAAGCCAACGATAGCAGATTCATTATAAATCTGTTGTGTACCGTAAGAATACAGAACCTTTCCCTGATCGAGAATTTCTACATACACCTCATTAGGGTCTAACAAACTATAGCTTGGTTTAACAAGAGAATCCATTAAACCATTGTCTATACCATAAAAGGTAATAGTCTCAGCCACACGGCTAACACTTTTAAACTGTTGTTCTTGCTCGATACGCAAATAGTATCCGGCATTCGCTAAAATGCGTAGTCCTGAAAAATATAACAAAAATAGAATAATTGCAATTAATATAGGAACTACAAATAGAACAACATTGGATATCCAAATTCTAATTTGTAAATTCACAGGATTACCTCAATATCATAATTAGTAGATACTCCTTATAGTGTACGCTATTTTACTCATGATTAGCAAGAGAAAATATAAAATTCGTATAAACATAAAAACAGCCCTACCAAAAAGGTAGAGCTGTTAATATTAAGATTAACGACGGTTAGCTTCGAAGAAGTTAATTGCAACTTCTGGGAACATAGCATATGTTAATACGTCTTCTTCAGTGATGCCAGTGTAACCTTTGGAGTTCAAATCTTCAGTGTAACCTGCCAATTCAGGTTCAATAAGATCTGCTGGACGGCAAGTGATAGGTTCTTCATCATCAATGATAGTGTGACGAATTTCGTCAGAAATTTTACCAGGCAATGCACCATATTTACCGCGTACAAGGTCTTTAACTTCGTTAGGAACCATTTTATAACGGTCACCCATCATAACGTTCATCATAGCCATTGTACCAACGATTTGGGATGTTGGAGTTACCAATGGAGGGTAACCCAAGTCTTCACGAACGCGTGGCATTTCATCCATTACGTCGAAGAAGCGATCGCCCATACCCATTTCGTTCAATTGGTTTTGAGTATTGGACAACATACCGCCAGGAATTTGGTAACGACGAACAGCTGGGATTACATCGCTAGCTGGTTTCAAGTTGAATTCTTCAGCGATTTGTTGTTTTACTTTACGGAAATGATCAACTAATGGAATATATTTATCAAGGTCAAGACCAAGATCCCATTCAGTGCCTTTGAACATTTCGATCATAGTTTCAGTAGCTGGTTGGCTAGTTGCATGAGCGAATGGGGAGATAGCAGTATCGATGATATCTACACCAGCTTTAGCAGCTTCCCAGTATGTAGTGCTTGCAAGACCGCAAGTGAAATGGCTGTGCAAGTCGATTGGCAATTCACCAAAACGTTTTTTGAATGTGGAAACCAAATCATATGCATCAGCAGGTCCTAACAAACCGGACATATCTTTAATGCAAAGAGAATCAGTACCCATTTCAACCAAAGTTTCAGCAACTTTCAAGAAGCTTTCAGTTGTATGAACTGGAGAAATAGTGTATACCATAGCGGATTGAACGTGTGCGCCTGCTTTTTTGGAATATTTAATAGCAGCTTCCATGTTACGAGGGTCGTTCAATGCGTCGAAAATACGGATACGGTCGATACCATTTTTTACAGCAGCTTTACAGAATGCTTCCACTACATCATCAGAGTAATGTTTGTAGCCCAACAAGTTTTGGCCACGTAGTAACATTTGTAGTGGTGTATTTTTTACATTAGCTTTTAATTTGCGAAGACGTTCCCATGGATCTTCGTTCAAGAAACGAAGACAGCTATCATAAGTAGCGCCGCCCCAACATTCAAGAGCTTCATAACCGATTTCATCTAAAAGGCCAAGCACTGGTTCCATTTGTTCGTAACGCATGCGAGTTGCCAAAATAGATTGATGACCGTCACGAAGAACGGTTTCACAGATTCTTAATTTTTTAGCCATGTTAATCCTCCAATTCGAAATAGTAAGGTGATGTAATTTTATACATACACTCAATGACTATCTCATACCTATTTATCAACAATTCCTATAGTTCCTACTTATGTAGGTAAAATGTGCTAGGAATTATTGGAACATACTTATATTAGACTACTTCTAAAATTCTTTGTCAACAAGTATATTATGCTTATTTATCATCAAAAAGCATGCATTTTTGATATAAAAGTGTAAAAAAAATCACCAAAAACTCTCGTTATGCTAGATTTTATCGTGCATTTTTAATCATTACCAAATGAGTATGTTAATGAGAATGTAAAAGCAAACTAATCCTCATATCGTTATAATTTTTATTTATGTACAAAAGTATATCAGTATTTATTGATGTAGTACAACGAATTATCTTGATTTACAGATCTTGTTATCACTTTTTTTGATAACTGATAAAGGTAATCTAACATTCATGAATATACATTTTCTATTTCAAATATACTTTTCATTTTACCTTTTTAGGTGCTGTTTCAAGAACAATATTCTTTCCATCTCGTTTTACTTGGATAGAGAATGCCCCTTCGCCCTCTTTAAAATACTCCATTTTAATATCTAACAGCATCTTACCGATAAGTGTTTCCACCTTCTCAGTTAAAAATTCACGATAAAATGCATCTTGTGTTTGCTTAGGACTTTGATGAATCACAGGTTTCGCTGCATTGCGTTCCGCCTGCATCATAGTTTCTTCAAAGTTATCATTTCCACCCCATTGCTTCATCATTTCTGCGTCTGATAAGCCTTTTTGAATTTTAAACTTTGCCATTATATACTCCTATTCTACTAGTTAGACGACCAACATAATGCGTATTCTAACTAACTTTATATATTATCACTCTTATTTAAGTCTAATTCTTTACACCTAATAATTCAATAATATGTTCCTTCACCATAACTGGATCAATACCAGACATACAGTACGCTTTTCCCTTCGGACATTTTCGTTTACGGCATCCTAAGCACTCTATATCATGATTTTGTAGCACTTTATAGGTTCCAGTCAGAGGTCCCCACTCTGCGGGGTTTGTAGGGCCAAATAAAGCTATTACAGGGCGTTGTAGAGCCACGGCCATATGTAGTGCACCCGTATCACAGGCCACTACCACCTCACTTTCACCAAGAAGAGCCGCCATTTCACGTAAAGTAGTCTTACCTAATTTATTGTAAACTGGCAAATTCTCTTTCTCTACATGTTGCATCAATTCTTCAAACTCTTGTGCTTCTTTTGGTCCACCTAAGCATATAAAATTGCTTCTATAAGACAGGGAATCAATTAGTTGTTGCCACTTTTCATAAGGCCAGGACTTAGTCTGCCATGATGAACCTAAAACTAAACCTATCAATGGTCTATCTTTTTCTGCAAACGCCGTTTCCACTTCGAATTTAGCCCGTTGTTGCTCATCAGCTGTTACAATGAGATCCATTAGATTCATATTCCTAGTTTCAACAGGGATAGTCTCTGTATTTAATGCACCTGGCAGTAATTTAGCTACATCAAGATATTGCTCTATAACATGCTTTGACCGATTCTTCGATTTGTAATTAGTAAATAACCAATTCAGTTCTTTAGTACCCCCTAATCCTAACCGTATAGGTGCACCAGATGCCAATAGTACAAGCCCCGTAATAAGCCGGCCTTGTACATCAACAGCTATATCGAAGTGATAAGGCTTTAAACGTTTTCGTAAATCCCACCACATATTCCACATGGTACGAAGGTGTAATTTTTTTGAATGAGCCTCATATTCATCCCGTTCCCAAGGAATTATATGATCTACATAGGGATTATGTTCTAATAGTTCAGCCATGCTAGGTGTAACAATCCAATGTAATTTTGCATTCGGATACTGTTGCTTTATCCACCTTGCGGCGGCTGTGGCATGCAGTATATCACCAATATAACTGAGCCGTACAAACAATATATTCATAGACAACCGCCTTTCTCATGTATTATCGTCACCCGTTAAATCATCATCTCGTATACTCATATACCGATTATAACGAAATATATATGAGTTCAACTTGAATTATGTCGTATAAAACTAAATAACTTTATAAATAAAGCCTTTATAACCTGCGATTATAAAGGCTTTATATTAATTCTTTTTCTTAGAGCTAGAGTCTTTAGATGATTTATCGTTATCTTCTGTTACTTTGGTCGTATCATCACTGCCATTGGCAATAATTTCTTTCACCGCATTCATAGTTACTTCAGACAAGGTAGTCGGATTATTATATTTATAAATAGGTTTAAATCCTACGCCTAATTTACCAGAGTATACAGTTAATACATTATTATCTTCATCGACACGAGCGATATAGATGGTCTTGCTAGTATCTACACCAAGCAAACGGAATCGTCCAGGTGGATTGATAACACGCCAACCACCTTCGATACCATTAAACATGAAGATGTCGCCAGTTTTAGCATTATCGTAGAAGAAATTATCTTCATCATAGAATACAGCAATACGACCAATGTCCGTAGCTTGCATGTAAACGCGACGCGTATCATAGTTCGCATCAGTTCTGTAAATCCGGTATGCACCTTCACGAACTTTTACCTTCATGTACACCACATTTGTCGCTTCGGAATATGCCGCATCAACAATGCGACTTCCCTTTGGTACATCTTCAAGTTCTGTATCTACTTCGTGTTCCGGATCATCTGCATTGAGTCGGGCCATAACAACCTTGTTGTCCGTATACAGGCCCATAATTGCGTAGTTACGATCTGGCATCCAATCAAAATAGCTAATGGAGCGACCTTTCAAACTAACCGTTGTGGGCTTGCTTTCACCAGCCTTATAAATCCGAAGAGATTCATCTGTAACAACAGCCATAAATTGATGGTCATAAGATACGTATTTACGTCCCTCCTTTACGTCAGGGAAGTTTTTCGTGTCATCTTTAGACGCACCAGAGACGTTAAATTCCGTAGTCGGTGCAAACATATATTGATCAAGGTACAGATACACCCCTCCTTGCAGTAGAATACCTACCGCAAAGGCGCTCAGTACACGCGTAAAAGGTTTCATTGTTCCTCCTATTTCACGATAAACGCCGTAGGAATCATCCGTTCCCCTAACAAATCGGCTGGTTTATTTACAACTTTGCCATTTAAATACAATGTAGAGCTAGAGCCACCATCGAGGTTAGCCGCAATGTATGCGCCCTTTTCATAAAGTACATCTTGCACATCACGCAAGGTAGCACCCAAGGAATAACCTGGTTGACGACCGTCGATTACAACGAACAACACAGTACCATCCTTACGTTGACCTATGGCCGTACGAGGACCTACGCCCCAACCGCCATCGCCATCGGTAATCATCTTCTTACCATCTACGATAAGAGGTGGCCCAAAGGTAATACCTTCCATAGCTTTCATATCAGCTAATTCAGTTTTATCATAGTTGCCCGCAATGAGGTTGCCAGATTTAGAGAAACCTACAAAATCAACGGATTCATCAGGCCCTACATCCTTACCGATAATATAATCCCCTTCGTGAAGGATAAAGCCATATGGCAAGCGGCCTGTACCAGTACCATTAGGATCGTGAAAGCCACCACCATTGATAGCCGCTACGGCACCATTCATTTTAGCAATATTACTTGTAGTATCCCCTTTTTCTTGAATGTTTGCAGCTGTCGCAACTTGGATACGACGAGGATCTGGAATTTCAAGCACGTACCCTACATAACGAGAAGACTCAATTTTTTCCAATTTTAAGTCTTTATCTTCGCGAGCATTAAATTTAAACAAATCTTGACTCTTTACAACGCCTACTGTCCCCAAAATAGATTGCAATTCATCGTTGCTGAATAACCATGTAATATATTGAGGATGACGAGATTGTAAGATAGCACCAATAACGGCACGTTTTACATTATTAAATGGTCCAAACAATACCACGAATGGTGATGTGACTGCGGTAAATAAGAACACCATAATGATGAACTTTACCCAATTCTTTTTAAACAATGTATATCTCCTTATAAATCACTGTAATGTTCAGTGCTAATTCGTTCTTCAAAATGCTTGATGTCTACGGCATTACCAACCCAAACACGTAAAATATTGTATGGATTATCCCCTGTATGAGCCCAACCGGACTTCATAGCCATTGCCATCTTTATACCACTGTCTTTTGTGGCAGCATCGGTATCCTTATTTTTGTCCCCATAGGGATAACAGAACCAAGGATTATCTGTAATTCCTAACTTATCAGCTAACGCTTGTTGTGCTTTTTGAATATTTTCCATTTGTGCTGCTTTTGAAAGTTGGCCCATTTCCACGTGTTGGAATCCATGATTAGAAATAGTTATACCATTGTCTTTCATTTCCTTTAGCTGTTCCCATGTAAGCCGCGTTCCTACATCGCCTGGATTAACAAATACAGTAGCAGCAAAACCATATTCTTTCATCAATGGATACACGATAGAGTATGTATCTGCATAACCATCATCAAAGGTTAGTACTACAGGCTTTTCAGGTACCGCTGCACCATTAACTACATAATCGTATAATTGATCCATCGTCAACGGATGGTACCCATTATCCTTGAGGAACTTCATTTGCTGACGGAATAAATCCTCGCGGATAACCGCATCATTATCTTTATCATCGCCAATCTTGTGATACATGAGCACCGGAACTCCCGACGGATGTACCATCGTAACCTGTTGTGTAGGTGGCGTTTTAGTTTCATTTTCTGTCGTTTGCTGTGAAAGCATTCCACATCCTGCTAACGCTGTAGCAATTACAATTGTGAAAAGCACTACCAATGAAAATCGTTTCATAGGTCCCCCTTTATATAGACACAATTTAATAACTTATATTATATCATTTATAAGGAGAATAGTAAAAACTAGCGAATTGTTTACCCGTGATTGTAATCTACTCAATAATGTTTTAATATTTTAATTATAATATATTTCACATAAACGATACCATTTCACCAAATAAAGGATGTACTATGAAAAAACGCCTAACTATTATTCAAATGGACGTCCATGTAAATGACGTAGAATATAACTATACTCGTGTTCAAGAATTACTCTCTCAATCACTTTCTGAATGTCCAGATATTATCGTATTACCAGAAACTTGGAATACTGGATTTTATCCATCAAAAGAGTTAATCAACATCGCTGACAGAAATGGAGAGCGAACTCAATCATTATTAAGTACATTTGCGAAAGAGCATAACGTAAACATCGTAGGTGGTTCCGTAGCAGTTGCTAAAAATGATGTTGTGTTCAATACATCCTATGCCTACAACCGAGAAGGCACGCTCGTTGGAGAATACTCAAAAATGCACGGCTTTAGTCCGGCGAAAGAAGATCAATACTTCGCAGGTGGCACGCACACCACACATTTTGAGCTAGATGGCATTCCGTGTAGCACCGTTATCTGCTACGATATCCGCTTTCCAGAATTAGTGCGCATGGCCGCATTACCGAATACAGAATTGCTATTTGTGCCAGCTCAATGGCCTACTATGCGCCTACGACACTGGCAAGTACTTAATGAAGTACGCTCCATAGAGAATCAATTATTCGTGTGTGCTGTAAACGGCTGTGGTACAGTTGGCCGTGTTCAAAGTACGGGGCACTCCGCCGTATATGATCCATGGGGTACAAATCTATTAGAAATGAATACTGAGGAAGGTATTGCTTCTGCGAATATTGATTTCGATGTTGTCGAAGACATTCGCAACAAAATCAATATATTCAGGGACCGTAAACCAGAACTGTATAATCTATAACATAAAAGACACATTGCTATAATTTGCAATGTGTCTTTTACATTAGAATTCAATAAGCTTCCACATATCCTCTGGTACTTGTTCTAGAGGTTTGTTTTTTGCTATCGCTTCTTTCAATATATCAATCGTATCTTGAACCTCTTGCTTGTCCTTTGTATTAGGATCATGAAGGATAACACGATTTAAGGAATCTTCGCCAAATTGTTTTAAATATTCCTTTTCTACTTGGTTTAATTCACGACGTAAGTATTTCATTAATATGACCTCTATTTATAAATAAATTTTCGATGACCTACTTCTACCGCTATAATCACACAATTCGTATCACTAATGTCAACAATAACTCTATAGTTGCCAATTCTATACCGCCACAATCCTTGTTTATTACCAGTTAACGATTTACCAGAATATCGTGGATTTTCTACATTATCCAAATATTTTATCAACCAATTAAAAATATAACGTTGTGTTGACTTATCCAACTTTGAAAATTGTCGGTCAAACCGTTTACTAAACTCTAGCTTATAAACCATACTTTGCACGCATTTCCGCTACAGAATATGTAACAGGATCCTGTTTATATTTTTTCAGAGCTTCTTGCCCCACTCTAAGATCAAAGTCATTTTCGATTTTTTCTAGTAACGCTTTTTTAAATAGTGTTGACAAGGTTTCATCCATAAATTCCGCATAAGTTTTAAACAGTGTTTCTTCTTGTTCATTAAGTCTCACAGAAATATTTGACATACAAAGCACCTCCTTGTGTATTACATTGTAATACACAAGGAGGTGCCTGTCTATAACTATAATTATATTATTTTGTCATGCTTGCTTTTAATGCAGCAATTTCTGCACGAAGTTCTTGTAATTGAGTGTCTTGTGTAGCATCCTTAGCTTTTAATGCATTATTTTCTGCTTGTAAGGATTTAATTTGATTATTCATTTGAAAGTTCCCTCCTAAAGCTCTCACACTATAGTTGTTATATCATTTTCTCTATCTCTATTTATGAAAATGAATATCACCATCAATATATCTGTTTATAATTCTAATGTCAATATTTTATTTATTTTTAAGTATATTTATCAAATAATTAAGTGTAAAATGAAAATATTTTTATGAGTAAAAAGTGAGCTATCATCTATTTTTAGGCATACAAAAAAGACATGTTACTCTTCTCTCGTCTCTCTCGTAACATGTCTTAATTTGTATATAGATCTCTCGAACTATATCATATTGTATCTGGCTGAACTCTCTAATCCCTTTTTGACACGCCAGTATGTCTACAATTATTTTATATTTTAAAATAATTTATGTCAATAATTTATTTTTAGTTTAATAATTGCCATTTATAAAGAGATTAAATCAGCTAATTACAATATTAGACCTACAATTAACCGCGCTGACAGAAATAAATAATATAATTTTTCTCAGGGCTCACCGCTGCGCCTAACGCATATGGATGATTCCAATTACCACCAAATATCTCTCCCATAAAACTCTGCTCATACAGATATAAAAGAAGGACCTACAGTGAACTGTAGGTCCTTATATTTGGTGCGGTTGGAGGGACTTGAACCCTCACGAGCGTACGCTCACCACCCCCTCAAGATGGCGTGGCATTTAATAAATATTTATAAACTCAAGGAATACAGTATCTATCAGCTTTTATATAACATATATAATTATATATTTTAGCATATTTTAATATAAATTGATGTCAAATTGATGTCAAAACTGCAAAAAAATAGCGCACCTACTTTTATAGTAAGTGCGCTTGTTTAATAATCAAAAGTTGTCTGCATATCCACCTTTATGCAGTAAGGAGAAATGGGATCACCTCCATGTTATCTGCGTAATGCACTAGCCAAGAAAAGTGCAGCATTACTAATAGCCCATGTATCACGTTGGCGACGTAGTCTTTGTTCAGTTCGTTTATTATTCTTTAGTTCCGCTTTCAACTCGTTCAATGATACGGAGGCTTTCTCCAATGAGTTCGCTTGCTCGGTTGTTATTTCCGATGCTTTCGCTAACTCTTCGCCCTGTTTCTTGTTGATAGTTTTGAGCTCGGCCAATTCCTTGCTCCGTTCTTCGTTGATAATCTTCAATTCTTGCAATTCGGTCGCCTGCTTGACTGTTAAGGCTTGCGCTTCGTTCAATGACAAGTTTGAGTTCTTGATTGAGGCGTCGGCTTCGATTAAGTTCGTTTTGAGTTTGTTCCAGTCGCTCAATGGCACGGTTATAGTTTCCTCTTGCTGTGAGGTAGCCGTCGATGAGCTGGCATGCACCAATGAGGAGCAACAAAGCACAAGCAAACATAATAAACCGCTTAACAGTAATTTGAGATTTAACCGCATCGAAGTATGTTTTACATTTCTCATACATATCTAGCCCCCTATTTAATCAAGATCATTCCAACGTGCTGCATACCCTCGTACATCAACATGAACGAAGTCTTGATGATAGTAACAGCCAATGCCGTCGGCGCCACATTCCTCGGCCACTTCGGCGAGATAATCCACGTTAATGCCGTCATAAGTAATATCGGCTGCTGTACCCTCAACGTGTTGAGAGTTAGGAACGCCACCAACTTCCGCATTATGTTCTAGGCAACGATAACCGCTTAACACTTCGATAGGCTTGCCAATGCGTTCACGGATAGCGTCCAATACATCAACGAGCCTTTTATCAATGATGTGGTCTAAAATAGGGTGTCCGTCGCTATCGTATCCATGACGGCCACATTTACAAGCAAATTCGTAATCATCGAAATATGTACCAATTTTCATTATATGCACCTCTGTTTTTGCAATATAAAAGCCACGCCCATATATCGTGAGCGTGGCACAAATAACACTATATTATTTTTTCAAAATCATATCCACTCTTGCATGAACCACGTCAAGCAAGCCAGATATGGTAGTATTTCCGCCGTCTCGCATGTTCTCGAGAATGCTCAATAGTTCCACCGAGCCGAGATATAGCCATACGATATTGACGGCAAAAGCGTATTGACCTGCCATGTAATCAAAGCACCATGCGGCGCCAGTGGCAAGGCAATACGTTAAAACTTTTGTTACAAATGGCTTTCTCATATGCTTTGAGGATATAATACCTTTTCCCCATGCAGCAGGTATGGCTATGTATTTATCCGCCATGCTTAGGTTGTCTGGATTAGCACCCATGTCTACCAGCATTTTATACCCAAGCGCCGCCCATTTTGTGATGAGGTCTAGGAATACTAATAATATGAATATACCTAGCACCTGCACATGTTTTAAGCCAATCATATATATCGCCACATCGGCGATGACGGCAAGCAAGGCCTTTAGTACGAACGAATCCGTCAATGTCCGCCAAGCCTCGCTCATGAAATTCGTTAATTCTTGCATGTGTTCCCCCTGTGGTTCGATTAATTATAAATGGTCGACTGTATCACCAGTATTTACATATTTGTGTTGACTGTCAGACCATTCAATTTGAGATGTCGTAAATCGAACATCAGATGTGCCAAATTCTACGCTTCCGAGCTTAACAGATGAATCAGACTTTTCGTTATTTTCAAATGTTAAATTCTTAGGGTTATCAACTAAGATCGGAATATTGCCAATAGGATTGTCAGATACGTCTTTAACAGAGTAACTTTTGCCATACCAAGCACCAATTTTAAGAACCGTCGGACGGCTAGCCTGAATCAAGATATTATCGATTGCATAAACTTGCCATTTACCCAAGAATTTAAAATTATGTTCGAAATCGCCATTAAAGTTAACTGCCTTAATTTCTAAATTACGACCAAATAGTGCATATTTAACGCCATTTTCCTCGTAAGTTTCATCTGGCGTTCTAGTGCTTTCAACAATGCCAGCAATTACTGTTTCGCCAACTTTTTCGCCAATAAAGTTATGATAAGTTAAACGCACATCATCTTCGCCTAATGGCGGAATTGTAACAGTGCAAGCCCCAGTGTTGTCGAGCGTGAAAGGTGTATCGTTGCCAACTACCTTAATGCTGTAATGAGGCTCGCCTGTTACTACTACCACTTGTCGACCTTGGATAACGCTTGGAATAGTCAACGGCTTAAATTCAGTACGTGGAAACGGCTTACCCATATTACCGATTAATGCGGTGAGTACATCATCAACGCTGGCACTTTCACACCACACGTTACCTTGCAATAAGAGTTGATGAGCGTTGTCGGCCGTAGCACTTGCGCCGTCTCGTCCGTCCTCGCCTTTATCACCTTTAGGGCCTTTTAAGGCCGCTAATTGCTCGGGCGTAAAATCTTCATATCGGAACGGGTCGCCTTTTGGGCCTCGCGTTCCTTGTTCGCCCGGTAATCCTTGCGCCCCCGGAATAACAACATCAATCACTTTCGGAACCCTTGCTTTAATTTCCACATATTCAAAGTTGTTTGTATCTTCCATAATTGCACCCCCTAATGTGCTGAAATATCATGAATGAATTTCATATCACCCATTACGATTTTAGTGACCTCGTTCCCATGAATAAGGAACACATCATATTGACCGCTCTTATAATTGCGGTTGATGTTCTTAGTTGCCTCGGCGCTGATTGTGCAGTAAACGATATTCTCATGAACCACACATTCGGCCTCGGCCAATAATCTGCCTTGTAGGCTCCGCACTTTCATAACCGCCGTGCAGCTGGTTAAATCAAAATCGGCACTGACCTCGTACCCTCTACGATAATCAGCGCCGATGTGTAATGTTTCTGGCTCGTTTCTTATAAAGTTCATATATACCTCGCTATTAGATCATCATTATTTCAATAGCTGGAATATTTTGAGTTCCGTCTAGTTCGCAAATCAATACTTGCGTTGTTGTGATTGAGTTTTGTCTAATAACTCCGCCAGCATTTCCGCCGTACGTTGTTATAATGTCAACGCCGTCGCCGTCCCAGCTAACTTTATGAGCCATATAGCCGTTGTCTGAGCCAATAGCGGCCAATGGATAGGTAAAACTTAACCCAGCTTTTTTAATGCCTTGAAATTTGACCTTGCCGATTTCGTACTCATCTTTAGATAGGAATGTAGCAGGATAATCCTTATGAATGACTAATGCTAACCGCATCGTCAATAAATTGCTGTTAAATATAACATTCCCATTCTTATCGTATATTTCCATGCCATATTTATCTGTTTTAGGCATTTTGTTAGAAAACACATACACTTCCATAGTGTCGGCAATCTTGCGAATATTTTCAAGGCTATCCGTTTCAAAAGCAATTCGTAAGTAATTCGTCCATTTCCCAACACGAGTATGGTGGTTCTTATTTCTCGTTTCCGCAAGTTCGATATTCTTGATAGGTGAGTTTGTACTCATAGCATATACATATTGCTCGTTAGCTTGTCGCTGCAAAATTGGAATATATATATTAGCGTAGTATATATCACCGTTTGATGTGCGTTGAATACCATATATAATTCCGTCGCCGTTATATCCATAATATTTATTATGTTCCACCTCAACCGATTGTTTAATCGGCATGCCCTTGAGGCTGATTTTATATTTTAAGTACAAGCAACTATCTGTATCGTTAATTGTTACTATGCTGTCATTATTATGACTTTCAAAATGTTTCATGTTACATCACCCCATAGATTAATGCTACTTTACAAGGTTTATTGACGTTTTTAGGTGCTTTTAAATTCCACGAAATTTTACCACCCTCAACAACAATATTGTAATTAGGCCCGAATCCATACAAATAGTCGTCATTATCGCCTGCATACGAATTTAAGTAATACCATATATGCTGGTCTTTGCTCAATTCGACTGTTGCACTACCGCTTTCCTCAATCACATCGAAACGTTTTACGCCAGATACTTTTGTTAGTCTATCCGTTAAGCTAACAATTTGAACGCCGTTCTTATTAAATACTTGTAATCCAGCTGGCATGTTATTTTCACCCCCATGCTTAAATAATCGCTTAAATAACTTTTTAAAAAATGTAATTATTCCCATACGCCTAACCTCACTCGCAATTGATTGTCATCGTCATACACTTCAATAAGATTATCGCTAATTTCAACCCTTGCACCACTCGTTTTAGTTCGCAATGTGCCGATTGTAGCCGTGATAGATGATAGGCTATCCACCTGCATTTTATCGGCGGTAACTGCACCAGCCTGTATCATTCCTTTAGCGATGATATTGTTATCGAATAACGCCTCGCCAGTAACATGCAATAATTTGCCATCTATGCGTGTACCTGCTGGGCTTAGATTGATACGGCTCACCAGTTCAGCGCCGTCTATATTATTGATAGCTTGCGTTACTTTCAAATCAATACCGCTTGAAATCTGCGTGATTTGTGAATTTACGTTATTTTGATAATCGCTCAAAGTGCGCTGGTACGCATTGCCAAGGTCGATGATTTTGCTATCCATTCCATTGACGGCCGTCTTGACTGTACCAACTTCGCCTTTCAAGTCATTTACTGCTTTGTCTATGCCCTCTAGGCCTAGGCTTTCCATATCGAGTAGGGACTTATCGATTTTAGCTTTGATTGTCGCTAGTTGCTCATCACTTCTAGGACCTTCTCCGAATAGATCAACAAACGCAACTTGTACTTTATGAACACCACTTTCCAATGGTATTGTTGCTACGTTTGTTGTGAAGAAATATCGTGTACCATCAACGTAAATATTAACCCCTTTACAACCTAATCTGATGTTGTCGGTAGTAATACCGATGCCATTTATCAAGCTAACAATTTTGATGTTAGATGGTTTAGGTGGAATAGGTACGTTATAGGTTAATTCTGCCGGTGCACTATATCCTTTTGTAGGGTTATGAGCATATAAATATACTTTTGCACTTCGCTCGGTTAGTAGAGTGCTTAAAGTAGTATTATTGCTTTTACCAATTAGCCCATACTCTTGACCTGGGTGCAGATCATATCGCAACTCGTAAAAATCAATATCAGCGTTACGCACCTCTAACCAATTAAAGGTGGCAACATCACCAAACGAAACGCCCAACCCTTGCGGAGTATTAGGCACTTCTGATTTGAGCTCAACTAATACAGATTTGATAATGCCTTGTGAGTAGTTTCCATGACGGTCCTTTACTTTTAATCGCACCTCATATGTATGGCCTAATTCACAACCACTAATAACGATTTGATTATCTCCGTTGCCGCCATACTTCCATTCGTTAGCGCCTTCACGATACCATGCTTCGACAGTATCAAATGTATTAATAGTTGGTCGAGTAAATGCAGCTACTACATCGAATGACAATACACCATCGCCAATTTCGTAATACTTAGTAAATAATGCTAAATCGCTTACTTCCGGAATATAGTATGGTGTGATTGTATATGGGTATGCTTGCACCTCATCTAACCCTTGTTCGTTAGATCCATACATGTTAAACGACGTAAACTTAAAATATACCTGCTTTCCGATATCCTCTTTACGGTACGGAGCATGATATAATGCCTCATCGACTCTTACAAACCTAGCACCAGCATTATGAGCTGTATCATTAGTTCCATATTGACCGCGTATAATGCCACCCAAAGCATAATCGCCATTAATCTGCAATTGCGCAGTTTCATAAGATAGGCACTCACCGTCAACCCAACATAGAGTGTTCGCTCGTTCAGCGTCAACATGACTGCCACCTTTTAATGCACCTTGATTGATTATCACATTAGCGGTGTTGCTTCCTTGTGTTAGGCTTGTTTTCAGCCTACCCATTCGAGCCTGTTGTGAGATATTGCCAATTCGTTTATAGTTTTCGTTATTGTCTGATAACCATATAGAACAGCCTCCCCAATTAGGCTCTGAATTTACACCGATATATAATTCGTTGCCCCCTACATCACCTGGCGTTTGAATAATAGCTACATCGTTAACACTTGGAGCAGGCACATTATAATCAATAAAAGGACGTTCATTCTCATGGACATTGTACTTAGCTGGCGCATATGTGCCTGGTGGTTTACCCTCGGCCGTAATTTCAAGTTGTCCATCTGCAGCTTCTGACACGGAAGTTATAACTACAATTTGCTCACGCAATCCGCATAACTCATCTGTAATTGTTACTAGGTCACCTGGTTCCAATCTGCAAAAAGCCCAGTCGAGATGGAATGTATATTGATTCTTTGCATATAGCCGTTTCATAGCCAGCTGTTCAGCGTAGTATTGAGCCCTAGCCTTAGTATAGAGATAATGAGCGGACTTCTTAGAGGCTGGTTTGAGGCCGTTCTTTTGCACGTCTGCTACCACCTCGAATGATACCGTTTCTTTCTCGTAGCTATTGGCACGATTAATAAACTCAACTGTTGCCTGATTATACGTTTCTGAGCTATCTTTTCGCTTATACACGATAAGTTGTCCGTCGCTAGCTGGAATAAGATCATCTGCCGTTAAGTTATATTGAATTTGATTAGCTGGCGACCAATCGCCAATAGGCTTATCTGCTAATGGTACGATTTTCAAACGGTCTGTAGACCAAAAGACAAGGCTGTTTGTAATTTCAGCTATATCATTGATTACGTTTTGAGCCTTTGAGCTTTTACTGTCCGGAGGTGTACTAATTAGAATATCAGCTGCTTTACAATAAGCACGATAATTTTCTAATCCGTCGATGTTTACATCATCAATACCGATAGACTTTAACACATGCACAATATAATCGGCAGGGTTTACATCGATACCGTCGCCAGTATCTAATAGCTTTCCTCTAATTTCAAAATTAAATTGAGGTAGGCTACCTCGTTCCCCTAAATCAACCACCCCAGCCATATATGCCAAGCCACTATAAGGCAATGCCTTTTCAGGGTGCTTGGATAAAACATAAGGCCACGGAGTTTGCCCATAATCGCCATTATATGCCGTCAGTTCGATTTTTTCACTCGGATAGGTGTATATCTCCTTATCTCGCCAAACCTTCCCTATACCGGCGATAGGGCCCTCGCATAAGCCAATAGCACATGCCACTGTGTAGGTATAGGTTATTTCTGTATGCTTTGAGCCGCCACCCTTACCAGTTCTTGTCGTACTGCGATGTTCATGAGGTGTGAAATCGTCGTAGTAAATAATATTGCCACTCAACCGTGTAGTGCCTAACACTTCAGGCACTACCTCACCATATGAAGCACTGTTGATTTGAAAATCAGCAATCATATCGGCTCGATTAGTGGTATTTTTACCGCGATTAAATAAAAAGCCCATTATTTACCGCCTTTCCTGAAACGATATACAGCACGCAAGCGACTTTTTCCTTTTGCGTCATAAAATAATACATCGTCAATCGACGATAGAATAACGCCCAAGTCAACGAACGCATGAATTACTAAATTGTTCCCGATATAAATGGCACCGTGAGAAATGCAACGTCCATATTGGTATAGTAAGAAATCACCAATACGAAGGTCATCAAAAGGCACCTCGTCTGCTACCTGTTTAACATATTTCAGGTACTTTTCTTCGGAACGATGTAAATGCCATTCATTGGAATAGTTTTCGATATTGAAATCTGCAATATTCATTAGGCCACTATCAACTACCGCAGCCACCAATAAATATGAGCAGTCTACCCCTTTGCCTTTCACCATAGCGTTATTTTGATACGGAGTGCCTAGCCATTCACATGCAGCATTTGCTATACGTTCACCTGTTGTTAATTTCATCGTATCGTCTCCTTTAAAGGAACATAAGGTGTCGCTCTATTTCGACTAAAATTATTGAATTTATTCTTACAAGTGGTCGGTGTTTTGTCGCACCCCGGATAGATATAAGCTACATCACCAATACGAGGTGATGTGTTCGTAGCACTCATATAAATAATGGTGCCATTTTTACTATCCATAATTTGGGTAGCTTGCCCTGCTAATGGTCCGCTTATCCATTCCATACCACCGGCTGTATAATAGCCGTCCTCAAACGGTATATCGATTTGTACGGTATTCGTACCAGTAACAGCAGTTACTTTTGCTTTCTTACGATAAGCCTTAATATCGACACCGCACTCCTTTGAGTAAATACTGTAAGGACATTGAGGGTAATATCTTCGGTTAGGATATTCGATATTGAGCTTTTGTACAACTGACTTTGCACTAATCTTCAATATAAACCCACCGCCCTGCGTTACTTCGCAAATTCCATGGAATAGGTCTATGCACTCAATCACCTTGCCGGCATCGTCAAAAAAGGCACGGCGTAGATCAAGCGTTGCGCCGTCTAAACCACCATTATGAGCGACTTCCAATACAGGCACACCGCCAATTTGGTCGTTTTGACTAGCAGTAATGGTTACGCTTAATTTATCAACGCTAACAGTACTGTTCGTAGCTATTTTTTCACGCGTAATAATAGGGCCATCACCTTTATAAGTGTGGCCCCCATAATTTACATCTACATCGGTATCGGCCCAGTAATAGCTGATACCGCTTTTTAGTTTTAGCTCGTATAAATCACACGACAAGAATGACTGAGATGTGCTTAAATGATTACTTAAAATCTGTCCGACTTCCTTCATTTACTCACCTCACTGTTACCAATTTAAAAGACTTAGACTTGAAGATGTCTTTATAAATGATTTCGTCCGTATAATCACCGCTGAACATGACCTTCCAATAATATGTATAGTCAGCAGTAATAATCGCAGTCGGTGCTACTGTTACCCCTTGTGCTAACCTAATTACGCCCTTATCAGATACAGCATTTATCGGTACCCCATTAGCATATAATCTTAGGTTTTCAATATGTGCTACCGGTTCCCTAAAATCACCATACAAACGAACTGCTTGCCATTCAGATTGAGCTCCAGTTCCTAAACGAATGCCCTTTTCCTCAAAATCTTCTGGATCTAACCAAAGAAAAGGAACTGTACCGCCTTTTACTTTTGCATAGAACCCCATAATTTGCTTATGTTCCTCTGGAGTTAATATTGCAAATTCAGTAGTGATTGTATATTGCGGATACTGCCACGTTGTCATGGTACGCACCCGACCACTCCCAGTACGCTTTATTTTAGTATCCCATTTTTGAGCTTTCGTAGACTTCCACGCAAGGGATTTGATATCCGGAAATTTAATTAAATCTGCCATGCTACCACGTCCCCTCCGTTGCTATGAATTCCCTATCTTGGTTAACTAAAAACTGTCTTAGCGAACGTCCTGCGGAGTTTTCGAGCCATGTTCCAAACGATTGGGCGTCCATAGCAGATACGTTGAACGTAATGCTACCAGCACCGCCACCATTAGCACGAGCTATACCGCCACCAATTTCATCGTATGTACTTTCACTCAAAGGCAATACAGCTTCTTTGTACTTACCTTCGCCAATCTCAGCATAAGTGGAGCCATATGCCACACCACCGCTTGCCAGTTTTGGTAGTGATAGATTGCTACTAAATCCACTTGAGCCTGAGTTAAACATACCGGAGAACGCACTTTGTGTAGCTGTTTGAGCTGCACCAGCTGCCGTGTTAGCACTCCATGCAGCCATACCAGCGATAGCACTAGCACCACCTGTTGCCATGCTAACTTGTTGAGCCAATGCAGCCCATGCTGGGTATTGAGCGTTAGCTGTAGCAATACCAGTTGCAGCTTCTTGCGATTGTATCATCTTACTAAATACGGCTTTTTTAACCATAGCTGCTATCCAACTTGCGATAAAATCTGCAACAGTCTTTAAAATAGCTTTACCAATATTTTGAATAGCACTCATTAAAGTGGTAGTGCCTTGAATAAGACCAGAAATGCCACTTTGCATGCTATCTATACCAGCATTTAAAGCGTCAAATAATAGTTGCTGTCCATTCCAATGAGCATCGACTGTGGCTTGTTTCCACTCTTCGAGGAGCTGTTTTTTTGAGTCATAGTGCTGTTGCTCTGCAATATATTCATCACTTAATGCAGCTTGTAACGCCTCGAAGTTTTGAGTTCGCATAGCTTCATCAATAGCATATTTCTCGTTTGCCAACTCGGTATGTTGTTGCAAAGCCTTTTTTGCATACTCATCTTGTGCCGCTAACAACTCCTCGTTTTTCATTTTCTCGTAGGAGATTTGTCCGTCAGCACTCATTTCGAATTCAACACCTCGTTGTTTTAACAGATCAATATGATGTTGTTGCTCCATTTTGTCCATTTTCATGAACTTATCAACCATTTCTGCATAGCGGTCCTCGACTTCATCAATGGCGTTGGCATAATCGGTTGCCAACTGCACGGCAGGAGATACACTGCCTGTACTATCTTTGCTTGAAGTTTTAAACGCAAAGTCTTGTTGCATATCACGAATACCAGTTTCAATAGCTCGGAGTTTCGTAAATTCCTCTTGCTTAGCCTTGATACGTTTATCCGCATAAACATCGTTAAGGTTCTTTAAATCTTCTTGATAATTAACGTTAGCACTCTTTGATTTATTGAGCTCATCGAGTTCCTTTTTGTATTGCAATTCGATTAGTTCGACTTGATTGCCTTGCATTTCCAAGAATGATTGCAAGATTTTTTCGTGGACCTCTTTGGCCTCTTTTGCAAGATCCTTTCCGGAGTGGCCTTTACCACCTCCGCCACCTTTTCCACCTTTACCGGTACCAGCGGAACCGCCATCATCACCGCCACCACCGCCAACGTCTAGGCCAGTATCACCGCCACCGGATAAGCCTTGAGTTATTTGTGATGCCATATTAACGCCAGTATTTACAATATCTTGTGCTGTTTCCGCACTAATTGTATCGACTTGTTGAATAGCAGTAAAAGACGTGCCAAAGAATTTTGCAACTTTATCTCCTACGCTATTAAGTTTTGCAATTAACCAGTTAAGGCCCTCGATAATCTTGTTTACACCCCAAACCGCGGTGTGCACAATAGTTGAAAATACAGAGCTTAACGTATTACCGAAACCATTAGACGCAGCAGATGCAGTCGCAAACACACCGACCAAAGTCATTATGACGGATATTAATATTCCGACTGGGTTTGCCTTCATTACAACGTTTAATACACGCTGAGCAGTAGCTGCAGCTAATGTACTACTTCTTAATGCTAGAAATAACGATTTGAGGACAGTTGTCCCCAAAGTCAATGCGCCTATTGACAAGATAGTTCCTTGAACGGCTACTTTAACAACAGTCATTGCTACCGCATAAGCCCTAGTTGCAATTGCAGAGGCGACTTGTGCAGTTTTTAACGCTACGGTTTTTACAGTTAATGCAGCAGTTTGAGTGCTACATAATGCAACAGTCGCTTTATAAGTGATAAATGCAGTAGTAACACCTACAATGGCAGTGGCAACACCTGGCATAGCAGTCCTGAACAGGTTCGCAAAACTCGTAACAATATTCTTTGCTGTGCCAATTACAACTGATAACGCACTAAATGCACCCTTTACAGTAATAATGGCCGCTTGTGCAGCAGTACCAACTAAACGAAATGCAATAGACAACCCAGCAAGTGCATCGTTCAATACACCTGAGCTTGTCATATTGCTTATTTCTTCCATAGCTGGTTGAAATGCAGCTATTAATTCATTCTGAACTTGTGTTCCTATATCTTGGAACGTCATAGGAATTTCTGCAAACTTAGCATTTGTTTCTTCTGCACTATTGAATAAGGCTTCCTTGATAATGTCAGCTGTGATTAACCCTTGCGAGGACATATCTTTTAATTGACCTACAGTAAGGCCCATTTCTTGCGCAATAGATTGGGCGAGCATTGGCGCATTTTCCATAATGGAATGGAATTCATCGCCCTGCAATTTACCAGCTGCCATTGCTTGTGTTAACTGGTACATAGCTGATGTTGTTTCTTCAACGCTAGCACCTGAGATTTTGAATTGCTTATTTAACTGTTCAACAAAGTATATAGCCTCATCATTTGAGCTGAAAGCGTCTTTTGCGAGCATGTTTAACTTCGCAACACTATCCGCCATATCGAGGTAACTACCACGAGAACGGTTAGCCGCACTATAAATCTTGTCCATAATTTCAGCAGTAGACTGACTGCCGTCATTAATTAGATTGATACGTGCCCTAATCTGTGTAAGTTGGTCGGTGGTTTGAACAGCACTAACTGCCATATCTTTCATGGCTCGCCCTGCAGCTTCAATACCTATTGCTGCAGCACCAAATGCAGCACCACTTTTGGCAGCGTTCATGATACTGGGAATTTCTATGCCGAAGATCTTCTGTGCTTTACTTTTAACAGCTTCCATTGAAGCAGTAACGTCTTTTCCTAGTGCATTTTCCGCTTTCTTAGCCACCCTATCAAGTGCTTGTTCCGCACCACTAGATGAACCAACTATGCGAACATTGATTTGTGAATCTGCCATTTTCTTATATCTCACCTCCCGCCTGTCTGAATTCTTCCATGAATAACTTTTCCTCCGTCTTGCGTTGTGCCAATGTCATAGGGTGTAATTGCTTCATGATGTCCTCGACTTTTAATCGCTTATTTCCAGCAATATGAACGTTTGTCATTATGCACGTAAAATAAGCCTGTCTACGGTCCTCAATCTCCATTCGCAATTCGTACCCTTCCACCAGTTTGTAATATTCCATAGGGCTTAGTTTCATAAACTCCCAAGGCTTTAAATTTAGCGGACCATAAGCCGTACGCTCGGCCTTAGTTATCCATAAATTAAAAGAGGGGGCTGTATAGCCCCCTTCTAGTTTTTTGCTTCTACTGCCTCTGCTTCTACTTCAGATTGTGCTTTTTCGTCAGCTTCTTCCGGAAACAATGCATAGTATGCAGCCTTACCAAAGACACCGCTACCAATTAACGCTTGAACGATTAATTCTACTAGGTCGCTATATTGAACCGTGCCTTCATCAAACAATTCTTGTAATTTATCTTGGTAATAGATATAATCACGCTTTTTACCGTGTTGTTTCATACCAACAACAAATGCAGTAATAAGCTGATTAAATGTCATTGTGCCACTTTGTACAGCCTTAAAAATAGGTTCACCCCATAGCTGTTCAAGTTCAGCAATTCGACCAATTGTAAAGTAAATTGTTTCGCCAGCATTAAATACATCACATGTGATTTTTTTCATGAGTGCTCACTCCTTAAATTAACTATAAATTATGGTTGTTTTAATTTGGACAATGGACCTACGCCATTCAAGCTGCCTTTATACGTTGCCACATCGTCATGTGGTGTATTCATAGACAATTCTGTAATGGAGCAAATACCTGTCATATATGCTTTATTAGGGTATTCGATTTTAATGTTGATAAGATCATCATTCAAGAACGCTTCATCTAACAATTGCAACGATTCTTCATTAGGCATAAGCAATGTTTCAAGGTCGATGGACCATTCTTTAAGGCCTGGGATAGTAGACTTCCAGCCATCAGTGCCTTTATGAGATGCGTCGATGCTATCAGCTTTACGAGATACATCACCTGTACGTTGTCCACCTAATAAAAGCCATTCAGCACCTGTTGTTTCATCGGTGCCAACATTAACATAAATCAAATAATTTTTACCGGCAGTAGGCATTGCCCCCTGTTGCGGTTTATAAAGTTTTTTTGCTGTAGCTGGTTGAGCTGGCATTAGTAGATACCTCCGTTTGTTTCTTCATTCAAATTAATAAGGCGAGCCACAAACCTGTACTGCGTGCCAATCAATGGCCGTACTGAATCATGGTCGCCTACTTTACTTGTACATTTAATATCGATGATTTGATAACCACTATCTTGCAAGATACATGCTTCCGGAACTAATCTGCCACATGAATTACGAAGATTATTCATAATCGCCTCGAAAGTATCCTCGAACTTAGCGATAACTTCATAACCTACGTTCATATCAGGGTCGTCATTCCGCCCCCATACTTCAATGTATAACTCTTGTTGCAATTCAGATTGAATGGTATTATCTCCCGGCGTCGTTTCTCCCCTAATCACCATAATTACGCCATTCGAATCGATGTTTGCAGCTTGTGGCCTCATAGCCCCAAGAATAACATTGAAGCCTGTTCCGTGGCTATCAATTACATGTTTGATATGTTGCATGAGTTCGAGCCACATATTACCCCCTGAAAATTTCTACAGTTCGATACCTAGCATATTTAGTAGGGTCGCCTGTTAACTCTTCCGGTGTAATTTGCTTTTCGTACATTGTGATACGTTCATCGATATATTGCAGTTTTTTGCTGTAAAAATCATCGGTCGAGCCGTCGCGAGTATATGCACCTGGTAACGCATAAGCCTTGTCAACGCACACAAAACGATATATATAGAGTTGCACTAATTCATCGACTAGATAACTTCTTATGATATCGCCTTCTAATACGCCAAGACGTTTTGCAAAGGCATATAATGCTTTTTCTGCACGTTCTACATGTTGAGGTAGAACCTCTTTGCCTAACAGCTCATCGGTGAACTGCATTTCTTCGTATTCATATAGCATTGTTACACCTCTAAATATCTATTCGAATTTCTTTTTCCTTAGCCCCAAGCCAATCGCTATTCGATAGATCATTAATAGCAAGCCCAGTGGCTTTTGAAAGTGTATCAAATACATCATTACGTTTTCTTTCCAATGCTTCATATAAGAATGGGTCGGATTTAGTTCCTGGGTGGTGAACTTCCTTCGCGAAGAAAAAGCTGTTGCCAGCCATTGGAACCCAACGCAATGCACGTTTAGTTTTAGGCTTAATAGTATGAGGTCTTGTACCTTGATGGACGAATATTCCATAAGGTGCTACTTGATTGTCAATGTACACTACCCCAATATTATTGCCATTATCAAAACTAAATTTTGTATCGACAGCCCTTTCCAATTGAGCGGTACGAGTTATAAAATCATGCTTTTGTTGTGCTTCATTTTGCACCATAAAGGTGCTCGACTTAACAGCTTGTTTGAGCCGTCGTTCGAACACCTCTTTAGGTAACATGATTACTCCTCTTTATCGGGCTTTTTACCGCTACGTTTTGACTTATCATCATTTTTGACAGGCTCCAATTCTTCAATCGTAAAGCCTTCATCTTGTAAGCGTTTAATATCATATTCTTCGCTTACATATTGCACTTCGTTTAATCGTACAAGACGTGCCATATTATCCACCTACCTTACGCACCAACGTTAACATGAATTGCAGCCAATCGATTTTTAGGAATCCATAAGTCATGGTATTTACGGTAGTCGATTTTCCAAGCGTCTGCTTTTTGGTTAATGTCCGGAGTAAATACACGTACTTTATCTGTCTTAGATACAGCAATAGGTGCACGTTGAGGCATGATAATCCAGTTAATTCCTTTGGCTGCTGTATCAGCTTTAAAACCGCCAGCCTCTTGACCGGAAGTTTTACCGTCGTTAAACACGTATTGTGTTTTCAAACGAGAGGACGGCACACCAAGAATAGGAATGTCATTAAAAGAACGAACTTTAGTGTTAATTGCACCAGCTTTAAATTGAGCTACGTCCAAATATTTATGGAATTTATCTGCATTATTCAAGATAGAACGTAACTTAGTAGACATACAGATGATAAGTGCTTCATCTTCACCGATTACGTCTTGAATGTCTGTAATTTCTGCGTCCAATTTATCAAGAATATCAGCAACAGTAGGTGTATAACCAGTTGTTACCTTGTTTTCTGCAGTTGCCAACGCAGCAATTTTAGAATAACGATAGCTATCAATTTCAGGAATAACTTGTGTACGTTGGAATTCACCCATTACAGTGCCAGCAGTTGCAACGAAGTTTGTTTCGTTTACGTCCATAGAGTCGAGAGAGAATGTACGACCACGGTCTTGTGTCATTTTGTAAGGATTAAATTTCAAAGTAACGGAACCACGATTAAACCCTTCATCGCGATCATATTTCGCCATACCTTGCATGCTAATTTCAGGAATATGAACAGTATCACCGCCATCGTATTTGACTTGACCTGCGTTAACTTCCATAAAACCAGTTGTGGAACCAACTAACATTTGTTGGTCGAGTACAGTTTGAAACTGTTGAGAGTATTGTAATGTATTAACTGCCATCTAATTGACCTCCAATAATTAAAAATTACATTTCAATGCCTACAGCCTTAGCGAATTCAGCCTTAATTGCATCAGGACCACTGCCACCTGTACCACCTTGTCCGCTACCTGGATTGCCAATTGCTTTAACGGCCCAAGATTTACCTTTCAACCATTCTGCGGTACGGTCTTGAATAGTACCGATAGTGCCATCTTCTTTTTGATAGCCATAAGTGCCATCGTCCTGAACTTTAATGTCATTGGCAACTAATCGTGCAAACTCCTGCGGATCAACCGCATTGGCCTTTGTGAAAGCGTCCAATGTTTGTGCCATAATTTCAGATTGAATTCGTTTAGCTTCTGCTTCTTTTGCCTTAGTTTCAGCTTGCTCGAACTTATCGCTCATAGCTTTTAATTGCTTTTCGAGTTGTTTGTACTCTGGCGAGTTAGAACCAGCCCCTGCTTGTTCTTCCAATTCACTAACACGAGTTGAAAGCGTATCACGTTCACCGGTTAACGTATTAATTTGACCTTGTAGCTTTTCTCGCGTTGTCTTAGCTTCGTTATTAAGGCGAGATGTTTCACCTTTAATAGCGTCGATAAGATCTTTGCCATTTTCCAATTGTTCGAGTGCTTGATAAACTTCTACGATGTTCATGTGTAAACCTCCGTAAATACATGAAAATAAAAAAGGCGCAACAGGCCTCCGCCTAATTGCACCAATAAAAATACGCCCAATCATCACACATGAAAGGGCGTAAAATACTTATAAAAAAGAGTTATGCAACATTGCATAACTCTTAATACCAATATATTGTTTCTGTTTTAGGAAATGAATTCAAATTTCCATATTCTTCTAACTTATTCAAAGCATGTACTGTGTGCCACTCACTACCTTGAAGCGGACTTTTAACAATAGCTATATTGCTTTTTCTATCTAATTCTATTACTCCATATTCAGCATTAGCATTAGGGTGAAATTCATATTCCGCTTTTTCTTCATTTAGTTTTTTTAATATTAGCGCTAACATGATACACCTCTTTTCTAACAGCTTCTGCATAATTATATTTTTGTTCAGTTATTCTATGCGCTGTAGCATAATCTGTATAACCATAACGATGCATTAATTCATATTCTAACCGTTCATGTTTTAACATGATAATATCTCTTTTTAACGGAGTACCACTAATCAACCTTTGAAAAGATTGAGCCATTTGAAAATCTGGTTCAAATTTAGTGTTTCCTTCATTTAAATTATACATATTGTCAAATACATGTTCAATAACTTTTTCTATACTTTTACGGTGTATTTTACTGGATTTTGATATTTTATTAACTAATACAGTCCTGTTACTATTTCGTATAGTTTCATAAAAAAGTTTTGCATGTCTTTGCGCTTTTTGACGTTCATTGGCGTCTAAAGAAATATCGTTGATAGCTCCTGACAAAGCTCCATGTTCTTTTTTAGGAACCCTTGCATTGAATATATCAGACGTCCAGCCCCTTGCAAAGTTTTGCCAACTGCCTTTGCCACTCAACACAGTATTTCGACCATTTACACCGAGTAACACTTCCTGATTTGGTTTAGTTAGCGTTTGAATATAATCCAAGCCAGCTTGATTTATGCCCTTGTGCTGCTTATTCTCTTGAATGTCTAATTCTGTTAACGGTTGAATATGACACATACAATGAGGGTGAGCAGGCAATGTCGGTAACTTATCTTTAGGATACACACCTTTGCCAAGTCCGTATAAATCAGCATTAGCATAAAAGTCGCAAATATCAAATCGAGGGTGCCTTGCAGCTAACCGCCATTTATAGGCTACGATATCATCATCGTTCATGTACCTATTTACTTGACCGTCAGCATAAGCTCTCGCATTTTCTGTACGTGCTATACGTTCAGCATTATAACGTGTCTTTTCCTGAACAGCAGTTTCCAGTGCTTTATTGATACGTTCCTCGTTTCCTTTATCAATAGCATGGGTTAATTCAGTATATGCAGCCCTAACACCTGGAGTAGTGAGCCTTGATACTTTATCACGAACACTACGCAGCACCTTGCGTTGTAGTTGCTTAGCTTCCGGTGTACTGCTACCAGTTATATTGAGCTTCTGAAGATCATTAATAAATTTAGGTAAAGAGGCTTCCGGAATAATGCCACTATTACCATATCCATCGAAGATTGATTTTGCAGTATCGCGTATAGCTTTATTGGTTTTAAATGCTTGCGTCAAAGTATCAGCCACGCTTTGTTTAACAGCCTTAGAACGGCCATAAAGGCGACTAGATAATGTTAAATTATCAGCCGCCCAGCTTTCAGCCATTGCCATTGAAATACTTTTAGTGCTATACGGAACATCATCGCCATACCCAGCTATGAACGAGTTCGTTAAATCAGTTTGTAATGTAGGTTTCATCAGCTGCATAACAGGATATGCCTCATAAGCCTTTTTAACAGCTTGTTTAGGACTATAACCTAATTCAAGGAGTTTCTTTATCTCTGCCTCGAAGTTGGTTATCGCCTTGTCTATCTCCTTCTGCGTCCTCATCTACTTCGTTCCCTTCATCATGATATGCCAGATCCTGTTCTTGTTGTTGAACAGCTTCTTCAATTTCATCAATAATTTTGTCGTACTCTTTTGGCTCGAGATTAGGTACATAGCTGTCTAATACCTTTTTACCTGTTTCGACCTTCAAAGTGTTACTGCCAAGGTTTAAATCAAGTACAGATTGAGATTGAGCGATAACATCGGCTACGTCATTAATTTTAAAGTTGCGAGGATAATCACATTTATAACCGATATTTTCACCGGTCCACAATTCATATAAATCAATGATGTCATATTCTGCGTTTTCACACTGTACGGAGAAGTCAGCCAGCCGTTGGTTGGTTCGTTCAAAATCCCATTGCTTGGCTACACCGCTTTTCGACTCTTGCACACCTATTACTGAGTTAATTCCTGACAAACGGTACATATCGTCTGTAAGGGTTTTAATTGTTTGTATCAGAATTTGTGCTGGTCCAATATCCGGTGCAATAAATGCAGGAGCATGGCCTGATTCCGCCGGATACATTAGTACATTATTTGTACCAAGTGTAATATCACCAATGTTTTGACCATTATCAGGCAATGTTAAAATACTAAACGTTTGCATGCTTAATATTTGAGATAATAACGAGCATTGATGATATATTTGATGGTTAGTTCTTGCAATAGATAGAAATTCAGGAGGCGGCAATATATCTGTTTTCTTTGAACTACGTCCGAACCATTGCACGACAGGTATTCTACCGATATTATGCTCACCTTGTGCAATTACTTTGTTGTTTTCATCTTTTGTTACCCATAATGTTTTTGTCCATTCATGGAATTGTGTTTTTGCGGTTCCTTCCTCATCGAACACTTGAGATGTGTACGCAAATAATTCCAGTTCGCCTATTTCGCTAATCTGCCAATTATATACACATTTTGGTTCAACAGCATATAGGTAAGGGAACTGGCGTTTAGAGATCACATCGGCCATCGTTTCACCAAACTCTGTTACGTTATCGACAATGATATACATAACTCCATACAATTTTGCTTGTGTTGCATTAAAACGCATAAATTCTTGTAGCGATGTTCCTAGGCGGTCTACGTTCTCCAAGAATGAAGCAAAAAGTTCGCTTTTGTTATAGTCGCGTGATATTTCATCTTTAAAAATAGGGTCGACACTAGCATTGAGTATCGGTCCTGTATGGTTTAAATAATATGAAAGTTTTTGGCGGTACTTATAATTCTGTGAGCTTTCACGAGAATATTTAGGTAATGCACCACCATTAGCGAACATGCCTGTGCCATAATAAGCGTCATGCAATAATTCATATTCGCTAGCTCTTGGATTTGACATAACAGCCATATATAAACCTCCTAATAAATATCAACTTGGCCTGTTTTAACCACAGCAAATTTTTCAAATGCATACCTCATAGCATCCATTAAATGATTATTATCATCTTCAGGCTTGCCTGTATACTTACCAAATCTATCTTTCCCCCATTGATACTGGCTAATCTCAGTAAGGAAATTAACACATCTAGGGTGTACTATAATTTCATAGTCCTGGATGCGCTGCACACCATTCAGAATACTATCCGCACCTTTTTTAGATGCTCGAGTTCGAGTCAATCCAAATTCTCTCAACTCTGTTATACTTTTAGGCTCGGCACAATCAGCAACGATAGCTTCTTTTGCATATCCCAAACGTTGTACTCGTTCAGCTATTGCTCTGTTAGTAAGAGCTCGTTCATAGAGTTCATCAAATACATATAGTCGACGTTCTGCAGCATCAACGACACCACAGAAGAGAGCTGTCGGGTCTGTAGTATAACCAAAATCCAAGCCAAATATGGCTTTTACCCCTGGTAACTTGCGCACTTCATCAATACTGAAATCTTGTTCCTTCCAGTTTTCGTATACAAGACCATCAACTACCCCCCACTCACCCAAGCCAGCTACTTTATACCGCTTAGGATTCTTTTTCATTTCCTCAAACAGTGCTAAGTCTGATTCGCCCAGGAACTCATTACACATATAGTTAGTAGTTAAGGCTAATACATTTTCGCTAGGCTCATCAAAGAAGCGTTTCTTTAACCAGTGCCTATCGGACCAAGGGTTAAACGTAAGTACAACCTGATGATACATGCCTTGTGGTAATTGTCCCCGGATAGATTCATCGAGTCTGTTGAACGCATCTTCACTCATAATCTCATAAGCTTCTTCAACCCAGAGTCTACATAGAGCGCCAACTTCAACCGTAATGGATGTTACTTTTAATGGATCATCAAGACCTCTAAAGAGAATCTTTTGTCCTGTCGGTATGTATGTTATTTCGAGAGGAGATACGGAACATTTAAAGTACCGCTCCACCTTCAACTGGCGCATGGCCCATTTAAGTTGCGCAAAACAACTGTCACGCAAAGTTCGTTCTGTCTTACGAACCACCAGCCAATTAACGCAAGAATTCTCCATTATCTCCATAATAACTTTTAGAGACTGCGTGGAGGACTTCTTACTGGCACGACTACCTTTGACTACTTTATAACGGCCTTTGAACCGCCAAAAAGCACCGTACCCCTTGCCTACGATATCAGGTAAGTACACTTTGTTAGTCGGCAATATCATCACCACCTACGATGATAACTGGTTGCACATCAATCGTAGTATCACCGCTAAGAATCCGATGTCGCTTGGCCATGAGTTCTAGTGCTTTTAACCTAGAGCGCTCATCAGGCGGTTTATCAATGATACGTGCTTCAGAACAACCTTCCCCAGTCCCCTCAATAACCACTTGCTTTTCATTTGAAAGTCCTAGAGCAATTCTTGTTAACTCGTACTCAACTTGTTTGGCTGTCATGATATTTTCGTCTAAATAAGCCTCTCGCAACTCGGCAACCCTTGATTTTATGTCAACATTTGACAACAAGCGACTACCTATTCTATTAGCTGTATTCTTAGAATAACCAGTGCGAATAGCAGCCTGCGTCGCATTCATATCCTTGATGTACTCGTGACAAAACTTTTCATGTCGTTTATTTTTTAATGCAGCCACTATCTCACCTCCTAGCTACTTCAATACACCTTTATTTTGCTTATATTTACCGCACTCCTTATGAACCTTTGCTGTTTTTGTCTTTACTAACGAATGTGATGGTGCATACGATTTGCACATATGATCTATATGAATTCCATTGGCCTTACACCAACCTTTCACATTGTTAAGGCATCGCCTCTTTTCACAATACACATCTGTCAATAGAATCACCACTTTTTCTCAACAAAAAAAGACGCGGTCAAATGACTGCGTCTCTAAAGTTTATGATTATAATCAATACTTACAATTAGAAAAAATTTTTTATAAAACTAGACTTAGAATTTTTCCCCTTTAAAAATTTACTAACATCTTCCATTCTAATTAAATCATCATTAATCTGATGATACAACATATTTATCAACTGACTATATTCTGAATCTAAACTTAATGCTACTTCGTACTGATTAATAGCGCCTTTAACATTCTTTAACTTTATATATTCTTCCGTAATAGCTGGTTTTCTAGTATCATTAATAAATTCTTGAAAATATATATTTATATACCTCATATCATTCTTTTTAATAGACTCTTTATAATATACTAAAAACCTATTGATTCTACATAAAATATGATGAATATTAACACTTATCCATAGCTCCCTTTTATAGATATTTTCAATATCCTTCAAAAGATTATCGATTTCATCAACCTTTTCCAAAAATACAAATATTCGTTTATGATCATTTGTACTTTTTGACTGATTTAACTTTGCTAGAACTTGTTCAATTAACTCGTAAGTATCTAATCGTCTATCAATAATTTTATGAGCATAATCGTTACTATACTTTTGTCTATTACTATATATATTCCCAATTAATGTAATTAATGAAACACATATAGCAGTTGTAAAGCTTATTAAAGATGCTATTAGTATAAAATAATCTTTATATTCTATAAACCACTCCATGTTAAATCATCCCTTTACATTAAAGTATCTGATTTATAATCTGATTCATTTATAACGTTTAAAACCTTTGTAATTATCATATTCTCAGTAATTTTGTTTAAAGACTTATTAAAGCCTTGTTCAAACATAACTTCTACAATAAGAGAATCACCACGTTTCAATGAAATTTCTTTATTTTTCCACTTTTTCAACCATTTTTGGTCCATTATTTTAGCATTAATTAGTTTTGTTTTATTAGGTGCATAATTATATTTAAATTGCCATTTTGACTCTCCTATTAAATCTACCTTTTTAATCATCAATGTAACTATTTGCTTTTCTTTAACCTCTGTCACATCAGTAAGTGACTTAACAATCTCATCATTGAGCTCAAATCCACCCGTTAAATCAACATCTTCATTTTCTAATGAAAAGTAAACTTTATTATTTAGTGGTAATGTTTGAACCCCACTATTAATTAAAGATACTCCTTTTAATAGATTAACTCTACTAATATCAGAATATGCATCTAAATCGTTAAAACCACTTTTTAATGCTTCTTTACGTATTTCATCCTCTACGGCTTTAATATTTTCAGAAGTTGGACGTTTATTATGCCCTATTAATTTGATTACTTCTGACGTAGCATTTCTTAAAAATGCACTCCCTTTTTCTACATATTCTTTGGTAAACTCACAGTTTTCAGCAGTTTTTATAATAGTTCCTAAAACTACTTTTATAGAGCCTTTTTCAATAGAACGCAATGTTAAGGAATTCGTTGCCTCTAAATCCAAACATTTAATTAGCTCATCATTCAAAAATTGCATTCCTTCAATAGTTTTTGCTATAGATGAAAAAATCTTCTCTGGATGCGGAGATTCTTCACTATATTCAACAGTAAACGTGAATAAATCTGACATAATTTCTCCTCTAAATACTACAAACACTAATTACCATCATTATACGACAGATACGCAAAAAAGACACTCAAATCTGAGTGTCTTTTTTGCTTTAGTGTTCTAGGTATTCACTGTGTCGAGAGAGATTAATCGTTTCCCTATTAACTCACACTATCATTATAAACTGTCAAGAAGGACAGGTCTAGGACAGTTTTAGGACAATTTTTAGGCTAACTTAGTGTTTAGTCCAATAACGCCCCATAGCAAAACTGATAACTCTTCAATACCTCTTGCAATATAACGTTTGATAGTCCGTACATCAGGCTTTTCAGGAAATGATTCAGCAATCTCTTCTAAGGTTTCTCCATCAATATAATACCTGCGCATGCATTCGCAATATTTGAATTGCTTGCCACTACACTTCTCAGCATAGATATCGAGCATGTTATTTACATGTCGCATCATCAATGCTGTTTTTTCTTTAGATTTAACAATCGCATTTACTTTCACAATGCTTTTATCGTCAAACATATCAATTAACAGCTCATTGAGCCATATATCCTCGGCTTGTGTCGAATCCGTGATAGCATTGTCTACGTATGACTGTAACTGACTATAATGCTTAAGCAGCTTGATCGTGTTGTGTCGAAGTTTACGACCTAGCTGTGCATTTTCTTGCTTGGCTAATTCATAGTAGGTTTTAGTAGCCACCTCAGTGGCCAACCTAGTGATTTTTTCAATTTCGTATTCATTCAAATACATCTCCCCCTTTTTAATTTGTAGTTTAGTCCGAATTGTGTTTATACCAACTTCATAAGAAGCATCTAACAATAATTAAATCATGTTCAATGCTTTCCATTCGCTTAACACAAATGTAGCAATACCATGTTTCTTGGCGTATTCATATTCGCCTTTACAACCTCGGCTAGTCTCCCAGCCATCACACAAGACCAGTACATCACAATGATTGAGTAGGCCTATACATATACCTAAGCCAAATTGATATTGGTCTCCGGTTAAATACATGAACCCATAATTATGGATAGGTGATACATAGTCATGTGTAATATCCACCATCACCAGTTCTTGCATGATTTTGTCTATTTTTTCTTTATTGCTCTTCTTACCACCATATGGATGAGCCACATATACTAGCTTTTTCTTCATAATACCTCGCTTTAATTAACACTCTTTACAGGAATATACTCATACACTCCGATATGTGCAGGATTACATAATTCTCTGTATCAGTTATAATTTCATCTGCCATCGTGCCTATGAACTTTCTATTGTCATTTTCTAATACACCTGCCAATTGTAGACCATCAAGAATAAATTTCTTAGCGAACGCTACATTGTCAGGATCATGCCTGGTCGATGAGTGCCATTCAAATAACAGGTCTACTTTCCCCTTAACCGATTCTATCTGTTGTGATAGACATTGTTCTTTGACCTGCTCGGTGCATTTCTTTTTCATAGCAGCCGCCGCTATGGTCGAACCACGCTCACAATCAATGTACTCGTTCAATGTAGGGAACCTATCATGGGTTTTCTTTCTAAATCGAAACTGACAACGTAGGATAATCTTCATCGGTGCGAGTCTCCCCAAAATATAGCCTCTTCATAATCTTTGCCACGTAATCTATCAATCACTCGTTCGCTATAATGGTCTTTTGTTTGGTCGTTATTATAATTAGTTGTCAGTATAACTGGCTTCATATCATGGTATCGGCCAATAATAATGCTTTCAACTTTTGTGTGCACCCAATCAGATTTAGAATACTCCGCTCCAAAATCATCTAATAACAATAGCGGAATATTCCTGAGCTTTTGTTCATAATTTAGAAACGCAACTCTATCCCCCTTTGATAAGGTGAGCATGATATCCAATAGACTAGGCATAGAAATCATCATACAGCCCTGTTTTAGCGCTAGAACCTCTTTCAGGATACTAACTCCTATGGAAGTCTTTCCAGTGCCAGCAGGGCCCCTTAAAATCAATCCTTTGCCACTTTTAAGATTTGACTCTAGGTTATCCACATACTGTTTCACTACGGCATATGCTTCAGAATTCTCTTTAGGGAAGCTGCCATGTTTACGTAACCACTCAAAATCCATATCATAGTATCGCCGAGGGATACCAACAGCAGCATAGTCTCCATTGACATCACTCTTAATCACTACAGGCTTATCATACACAGGATAGAAGAACTCATCCTTTACCATGGACTCTCTCGTATTCTGCTTGCCAGTCGACTTCTTCCTTTTTTCGAGAAACGTTTCTAGCATTTCCGTTATGTTTACTTGCTCCAAAATCTTTTTGCACCTCCTTCTTTAGATTTCCTGCTGTGACAGTTTCAACATACTTGATACTATTACCGCCATTATCCGCTGTGGTATTGATAGCAACAATAACTCGTTCCTTCCCATAAGACTCAACCAGATCATCTAACCGGTCTTTAATGACAGGTGATACATCTCCGATTGCCTTCATGTACAAATCGTAAATGGGTTTATTTTTTACTTCATCATCATCAAACATAGATAGAGGATTTTCATCTTCACGCGCGCGCGTATCTCTCTCTATATTATTTTCTTTTCTTTTCTTTTCTTTTATTAGTTGATTTTGTTGAACATGTGTTAAATTTTGTTGAACATGTGTTAAATTTTGTTTTTTTGCTTTGCGAGACTCCGCACTTTTAAGTCCCGCCAACCTACGTTTTTCGCGGATAGTTTCCTCTTTTACCTTTTTAAATTCAAATCTTCGAATTAAGCTAGGTGACCAAAAATATTCGTCATCACAGTCCAATAATTCGTAGTCATGAATCAACAAATAAATTAACAAAAATGAACAAAATGAACACATTGAATTTTGTTCCAACACGTGTTGATTTTTGTTGAACACTTGTTGAACACTTGTTAAAATTTGTTCGTTATTCATTTTTAATTCATTATCCAAAGCGACGAATGTATATTTTTTTAGTGGCAATTTATAGTCATCTGCTGCGGCTAATTTTTCAATCAATATCCACCACCAAGCATATGAAATCATTCCTAATTCTGAAATCATAGCAGCAATTTTAGGATCATTGCTCGCATTGATGTCATGACTAAAATAGTAGGATTGGTTTTTCGCCATAAATCATCATTCCTCGTCTGCAAATAAAGCCCCTTGTGCGCGTTTACCAGCAATAAACCTTACACATTCATCAATTAAATCTTGCACTGAAATAGCAAATGTACGGTCTGCATACTCTACCGACAACCAATCAGTCTTGAATTTCAGTTCATCAGTAGAGTTTGCATCTTGTATAATGCCTTCAACGCTGACTTTCTCTACCACATCCTCGATAACGCCACATTTAAACTTGAATGACCGTACGACAAACGGGATGTTAAACTCCTCCAGGAATTCAAAGTTCTTTTTCATAATAGCCTGTAGTCGACTGAATGCTTGCATGAGTTCAGGTCGTGGGTCATCTTTAGACTTGATGGTAAAGACATCTGTCAGGCCTGTAGCAGATGGTTTCTGATAGGCGATATTGATATCGTTATTTGTAATTTGAATCGATTTAACAATCATAATGGACTCCTTTCTTGTTCTACGACTACATATTTACCGGTGGCAGCTTCAACAGCTTGTTTAAACATAGCTGCATCAGAGTTTTCATCGGATAAATGAAGCAGTCGAATGTCCTGGCACTTAGTAAGATCCATAGACTTTAGAAATTTAATAACATTCTCTAACGAAAAATGGGATTGAATTAATCGTTCCATGCGTTTCTCATGTAGGTATCCATCGTCAACACGTTGGTTCAGGATTTCATAAGAATGATTACACTCGACCATAATGTGATTCACATCTTTAAATGTGTACCGACAATAATAGGTGTCGGTAATATATAAGAGTTTCTCTTCACCATCAGAAACTAGAAACCCTACATTCTTAACATCATGTTCTAATTCAAATGGTAGGATGGTAAAATTGCCAACAGAAAATTGAATCTTAGGCGTTATATAGACCACTTTATGATGTCCGGCAACATAGATAGCCTCAGCCGTGTCTTTTAGCATGTACACGCGATGTCCGAGTTTTAATAAGTCAGGTACGGCCTTGCAATGGTCGCCATGTTGATGAGTCACTAATACACCGCATAGATGCACAAAATTAAATCGACAATATCGCTGTATGTCTTTAAATGCTAACCCTGCATCTAGTAATAATTCATCCCCATTAGTTGAGGTTTTGATTCGGTAGCAGTTCCCTTTTGAGCTACTACCGAATGCTTGAATACTAATCACAATTAATCACCAAACATATGGACGACTTCGCCTGTTTCAGGATCTACGAATTCATTCGTAGAAGTAGGTTCAATATCAATTACTTCGCTATTAGCATTCTTTTCTATTGTTTCTGCAACTACATCTGCAGTATCAACAACCTTGCCTTCAACATCGATAATTTCATCTGCAGTCTGTAGTCCCATACTAATTTCCGGGGCTGTAGTTCTAATCAACCAAGCTGCTGCCCTGTAGCGTAACATTTGGTCCGGCATCGTTTTCCATTTACTACCTTTTTTATCGTACCAACCTTCTTGCTTTGCTAGTGCGATAGTTACTTCAGGGCCCGCTATAATTTCATCGCTCCCTTTTTCTCGAGTATAAGCGACAATGCCTTGGCTATCGGTTCCTCTTTCTCCAGTTGGTCTATATTTAATAGCTTCAAACCGCCCACATTGATTAAATGTGGCAATTAAAAATTTAGAGGACCAACCAGGATTGCCATATACGATATATAAGTTTTGCATCACCATTAATGGGCTAGCGTTCATTCGCGTTGCCATTTCCAAAGCGATAATAGCGTTCCCCATATTCTGTTCCCCTTGAAATTGTTGCGGAACTAGCGTGGAATGTGTAAACATTTTCGCTTGTCGTTGTAGCAATTCAAACCCCTCTGCAGATTGAAAACCAGGTAGATTAGTATTGCTTCTTGTTACTACTTCATTTGCCATTGTGTGCCTCCTATGCTACGTCTTCACATACAGCGTGAATGTTTAATTTTGTTAAGATACTATGAATTTCTAAGCGGCCTTTTTGTGTCCACTTAGTCGTGATTTTTGAATCTAGGCGACCATCACTTCTGCAGAATGTAAAGGTTTCTGATTTGGTAAAACCTTTCGCCATATGTTGCTTGTACAGAATCCATTGATCACCGACCTTACGTTGTAGCCCAGCTTCATGCAAAATTTTATTTAACTCTTGAGCACTAAGGCCATAGTCAGCTGCAATTTGAGTAATCGCTAAACAGGATTTACTTGAGAGAATTTTATCTACGTAATCCTTAACCGGTTTAAACTCCGCAATCTGCTGTTCTTGTTGTGCTACAATGGCTTTCGTTGCATTATGTGATTCTACCTCATCGGCATATGCTCTAAGAGCTTCAGGCAATGTCTGCGGAATCACCATAGAATAAGAACCGGTTTTTCTAATAGCTGGGATTACATCATGCGTAATCCAACGCTTGAATTCTTTGGCTTCAGGTTTTCGACTTGAAAGTACCAGGCTATATAGCCCGTATTCATTTACAGTCAATAAATTCTGATTGCCTCCAGGGGTAGGAATTGAATTCGTACCCTTTTCATCTTCATCTAAACGCCCTACAGCTTTAGATGTATCATTAATGCCTAAACATTCGCATACATCTTTTGCTACAAACCATACTTCATTGTCTAACTCCTGGACTCTAACTTGCCCAAAAGAAATGTTATTGAAAACTTGCAATTCGTCCATATCTACACCTCCTTAACCACTAATTGTGGTTCTGATTCATCAACAATGAGCTTGATTGTTTGGCTGTTAACAGGAACAAATTCAGTTACTGCTTCTGCATTATCGATGAATACAGGAGCATTCACTTTGAAATAGCTAGTTAATGCATTAATGATATCAAGGCCTACATTAATACGTGCAGCGTTATTCATGCTGCGATACGGAACCCCTTTATAGGTGGTTTCGCAACATTCCTCAACGTTGCCGTTCAACATAACATTAAACATCTTGAATCGTGCTAGTTTGAATCTAGAGTTAATAACATCTTCCAGCATATTGACCTTGGCCTTAACGAATTCATCCATCAGATAAGAGGCTTCATCGAGCTTTGATTTTTCTGCTGCTAATTCAGCCTGTTGACTTTCTAGCTCTGCTACACGAGTATCAATCCGTTTAGCCTCTTCATATTTATTCAATTCAGTTTCAAGGTTAAAGCGGTGTTCTTTCGTTGTAGCAATACGTTTGTCTATGTCTGCAATTTCTTCAGAATGATCTGTATTAGATTCATCGAGTTTCATCTGCAGCATAAACTCTTCTGCTTTTAAATCAGCATATATAGAATCATCATCAAGCACTGGAGCTGTTAGCTGTCCAATTTCATCAGTTATGGTTTGTTTGACGAGTTCTTTCGCCTTAATAAGGGCCTCTAATGTTTCAATAGGCTCTAAGCTGGCATCTCTCTTTTTAATATTCTCAATGTCTTGTTGCTTCAGTTCAATAGACTGATTAAGTTCTTCTAATTGCTTAGATTTTCTAAGGTTAAACTTCGTTTCAGCTTTTTCACGTGCGGCTTGAATTTGCTCTGCAGGAAGTTTTTGTCCGCAGGTCGGGCAAGCCTCATCGATATCCATTACAAATGCATCCTCGTTGACCTGCTGACGTTGATGCATCAGCTCGTCAATAACACTCTCGATACGTTGAATATCCCTATTTGATGTATCAAGGCGATGCTTGGTGCTCTCAACCTTAGAAGATAGATTGTTAAGTTCAGAAACAACCATATCGTATTCATTCGACTTCAATGCAGATTGTTTTTTATATTCCATCTGCAGTTCACTTTCACGAGCCATCAATCGACGTTGTACATCTCTAAGCTCCGCTCTAGTATCAACAACCGCATGTCCATTCACTAATAATGCTTTGTCTGCCTCTAGAGTTTCTAGCGTTGTAGTTGCTAAGCTAATCTCCTGAATAAGAACGTCTCGAGGAGTATCAATGGTAGGTTTACCGCGCAAGGCCTCATCAATTCGAACTGGAATCATATCTAGCTCTTTATTGATGGCGGTTTTCTTAGCAGCTACTACCTTTCGATGATCGTCTACACTATGACCTGATAAGATATCAGTTAATGCTTTTAGTTCACTATATTCTGCAATAACATCCTCATCTGATATATCTCCGCACATCTCAAGTAATAGCTTTCTGCGGTTCTGCCAGGAATATGTTTCATTGAAGTACAACGGATTAGTAATTAATTTGAAAATATTTTCATCAACTAATGAATTTACAATCTCCTTATATTCCTTTTCTTTTTTAGGAACGCCATCGACAAAGTAGTCTGTCGTATGGCCTGTCATAGTGACTTCACCACCACGAGGGGATGAATACTTTTCACGATAGACGCGTTTAAGCTCAACAGTACCACCTTCATCTAATGTAAAGGTTCCTGTGACTTCGTGATTGACTTTATGGATAGGTTCACCACCATCCAATGTTTTGATTTCAAAATCAGCTCTATCCAGGCTATCTTTGCCAAATAGCAACCAACATACGGAGTCAAATACAGTCGTCTTACCGGTAGCATTATCTCCGCGGATAATAACATCACCGTTGAAATTTATAGTAAAGGCTTTCAAGCCTTTAAAATTTAGTAATTCTAATTTTGTGAGCTTCATAGTAATCTCCTATACAACATTAGCGTCCACATCAATGGTATGAGGTTCAATCTTCAAACGATTGGCCCATTTCATCACTGTAGAGTGGATTTTATTGTCTTTTTTTAGTTGTGCATTCGCGAATAACTTCGCTTGTACTAAATGATTAAATTTAGGTTGACCCTTTTTAACCTTATTACCAGTGGCTAGCTCTAGGCATGCAATAGGATTCATGTCATCATCCGTGACAACCACAATTGCTGCTTGCCCTTGAATAACACGGTCACGATATGAACCTACACAGTTCTTCAATCGCTTTCCATATGTCATTAAATCAGCTGCAGTCTTTGGCACCATAAAGTGCATCCCATTCATATCTGCTTGTAATTGAGGTTGAGCAGGCAATATTACATCTCCATATTCCTGCTTGTTGAATATGTTGATTACTTCGTCATGGAAGTTCTTCAACTTGAATCGTTTCTTCCATAATGCCTCTTGGTATTTTGGCTCGAGTTTTGCGTGCATATCCACACAATCTTCTATAACGCGAATGTCCTCACCTAATAGCCAACGTAATATGGTAGGTTCACCGCACCGGTTAATTAATTGTTGCCACATAAACATTGCATGTGGACTTTTTAATCTCATCGCCTTACGTACATCATTGGCATTGTGGGCCTTACCAAAATATGGGTCCGTACCTTCATGCCTACTACGCCGTAATGTGAGTATAGTGCGTCTACAATTCTCATCGTTAAAAAGATTAAGGACATCAGACATGTATACGCTCAATGGATCATCAACCATACGCTTCCGCAAGGCTCTACTGTTAGGAGCCTTATATGATTGTCTAAGCGCTGCTTGAAAATTCATACCTTTTCTTGTAGCCACTAACACATCATCTTCAAAAGGGATATTTGTATATCGATATAAGCAGTAAGCATTGGTCCAATACACATATTGTTTCATTAAGCTAACAATGCTAGGCATATCAGGTGCCGATAGCTTCAGAATCATATTGAGTAGCATCGTAAAATGGTAGCCGTTTTCTTCCGTAGCACCAGGTGCTACATATACATCCTTTGTTCCATATCCGTAAGTTTCCTTCAATCGTTTTTCAAACATTAGCCGTAACATCTTGAATGTTTTGTTTAAATACTTCCGGTTGAAATCTGTCATGGCGTATGAATCGCCAAAGAACTTCAGTACCGGCATAATCTCGTTCTCACGAATATAGTCAACAGTCAGTTCATGATGAATTCTAAACCTATCAATAAATGTAGCCTTACGTTTCTTAAAGTCGAATCGCAATGTTTCTGTACACATCCCTAAGTCATTTTTTCTGCCATCAAAGAAAAGTTGGATAGCTTGATATCGAATCTTCAAATCTAGGAAGTGCTTATAATTGATAACTTCAACATAGGTCGATACAGGGTATACGCTCTCATCATTTATAGAAAAGTAAATTTTATGATCATAAGGATTAGAAGAGGCTCGACAATTTGGACAGGTATAGTATTTTGAACCGGTAACATATCCATTTTGATATGAATATTTACGCTGCCAGCTACCGCCAAACGTAAATCCACAATCGATATGGTGTATAGTTGTATATTCCGCACCGTAAGGAGCCTCTAGGATTACACTATCGAACATTTTGTGAATATAGGTACTGGATACAATCTCCACAGTGAATCCCCCCTTTAATCACCAAACATAGCAAATAGGTCTTCTGCTTCCTTCTCTTCAACAGGTGCAGGCTCTACTTCTATCACTGGCTTTGGTTCTTCTTTAGGCTTAGACTTTTTAGCCGTAGTCTTTGCTTTCTTGCTTTTAATTTCAGCTTCCTTCGCTTTAGGCTCTTCCTTTTGCTTTTTAGTAGGTTCTACGATTTCACAAGCCTTTACAATAGCATTGGATGCTTTCATGACACCTTCTGTATACGCTATACCTGCTTGGTATTCTTCAGCATTACCAGGGTCAAGCTCGATTGCTTTATGTAATATATCCAGCGCTTTTTTACAAATATCAGCTTGAGCTTTAAATTGTTGTTTAGGCATATTATTTCTCCTCTACCATTACTGTTTTTAAATCAGTGATAATGTCATTAGTTAGTACGTCACTAGAAAAACGTTCAGTAACACCATATTTATTAAAGACAGTAATAATCTTTCCTGCACGGCCTTTGTCTTCTCCCATCCAGGCCTTCATTTCTCGGAAAAAGGCTTTTTTATCTACCGGTTCATCAGTTACATCTAATGCTGCATCCTGTTCCGGCTTTTCAATAGTAGCTGGTTCCTCAGTTGGTGTTTCAGCAGGAGCAGGTTCTACAACCGATTCTGTTACCGGCTCAACTTTTTCTTCTTTTTTAATTTTTGTTGGCTTACCTTCGAAATCTGTTACAGGAACATCATCTGCAGGCGCTGGCACTTCATTTTCTAAGATTTTCACCTTACAACCTTCAGCTTCAAGTTGATTTATACCTTCTGCAATCTTCTTACTCCCCTTTTGAATTGCTTTCTTGAATGTATCCTCGAGTTTACTTTCTGCTAGTTCAAGACTAGTGCCTGACGTTACTTTAATAATTGGCTTTTCCGACATACATTCGCCTTGGCATTGATGATTTAATCGTTCGTTCCAATCTGCTACTTGCACTGCTAAATCGTCCAATGTATTGAATTTAATAGTTAAGATATTTTGATTTTCCATGATTTAATCTCCTTTAGAATTGAAATATTAGTTCTCCATCAACTAGTTGACCTTCTACAACATTTGGCATTCCTAGTTTTATCAACTTATCAATGACAGCTCGCTTTTGAGTAATAAAAATGCATCTGCGTTCAATCTGACTCGCCGTCGGTTTAATCACAAATGGTTCGGTCTCCACTGCGGGAGATACACATATTACTCTGTTGTTAATATCAATACCGACCTTGAAATACTCTGGGCCTTTAATTTTCCGATAGGCCATCATTGATAATTTGATATAGCTCTTACATGTAACAATAGCAACTTTCATAGCTCTATCATGTTTACCGTTATGTTTTTCAAAGAAGCTAAAGTCAAATGTATTTATAGCTGGTTTTGATTTTTTCTTTGCTACAAGTTCAGGCATAATACCTCCTTTTTAGTAACGACTTAATGTGTTACAATTAACTTGGTTATTTAACTAGAGCTCGTATCTCATTGCCGTGAGTACGGGCTTTTTTACATTTATTTTTAATGTGTTCGTCATGGCATCTCTTACACACCCTAATAGCTTTTCGATTTACTTCATCGAATATATAGCTATAGGTATATGGGATAATCCGTACGCCACATTTTAAACAATTAACACGCTTCATATATCACCTCCTAGAACCAAAAGGGCAACAATACAAACAGAGAAACAAATATCATGCAACTAACCAGAATGAATACAGCCAAAAATAATGCTTGCATTAATGTTTCCATTATTCACCTCCATGTTTAACTACATATAGCAACATGGCACTCGCCCATAATATCCCTATGGCCATTACTAGATCAGGTATGACAAAGCCTTGTACATCTGAACCCTCTAGCAACCCGAACATTATAAGGGACGCTATCATGATAAATTTATTCATCTTTCACTCTCCTATTCTTGCCTGGCATCTTTTCGCTAACCAGGCATTAAACGAATCTAAATGAATTAAGCGTTTACCACCACGCTGTCCGATTTTCATGGACGGAAAATCAAAGTCTTCCGCCCATTGTCGAATCACTGCAGGTGCTACACTTGCCATCTCTGCAGCTTCATCAACAGTGATACATAGCTTACTTCTATCCATTGAGCCCTCCTTATCAATATTTCATTCACTAAAAAGGCTACTTATACTTAGGAGTTAATACAGCAATATAATGCGGCGCCGGTTCAACATCATCAGCAGTAATAACGGCGACTACTGTATCGTCGTCTTCGTTTTTAATAACTATTTTTGTAAACATATCAGTATTCAGTATTGTATTTTCTGTCATGATAATCTCCTTTCGACACAATAAATACTTTTGATATAATCACCTTGAAAGGAGGTGATTATTGTGGAAATGATAACTGTATCATCTTCAAATGTTTCCGCTATTGGGTATGAAGATGGCATCATTCAAGTGCGGTTCAAAAATGGTTCCGTATACCAATACTTTGGCTGTAGTGAAGGTTTATTCCAATCTTTTTTGAATGCATCTTCAAAAGGAAGATTTGTGCATCAGTATTTAGTCCATAAACCACAACGTAAAATTAGATGACTAATCATCTATCGGCACACCAATTTCGGTATTACAAACATTTACAAAAGTATCTGTTACCAATATCGTCGTATGCGGTGTGCCGTTTTTTCTTATCCAATCTACTAATGGTCTAGCTGCTAGTGTTAGTTCTTTGTGTTCTTTTGGGATACACTCTTTCTCTAGATTCATAGCTCCTCCTTTCTATTGCCACTAACGTTATTGGTGGCATTTATCTTCTTTCACTTAATTTCTGTTATAAGCTCAACGGCTTAAGACTCACGTCCAGCAACTACAATAATCAAAACTCCTGTCAGCACGAGCCCTATGATGTATCCGATGACAAACTCCATATTTTCACTTCCCATCTACTGCCACTGACTTTTGTTGGTGGCTTTTATTCTTCTATTTAATTTTTAGTCCTTTCTGGCGTTACTCACTTGCTTTATATTTCGGATATTTAGATTAAAAAAATTTGCTCAAGTGGTAGTTCCGTCGATAAAGCCTTCTTTATTTTGACCGTTTCAGGGAATGTAAAAGGACGCTTACCATTTAGCTTTTCATTCAATGTTTGATATCGAATGCCTGTTTTATTTGCTAAATCTTTTCGAGTCCACCCCTGTCTGGCCATTTCCGCGTTAAGGTTTGGGTACATAAATTCACCTCCTAACATATAGATATAATTTTTAATATCAGATGTCCGATATTTCGTTCATCTTTATGGCTTAATTGTAGCTTTATATTTCGTGCAAGTCAAATAAATTTATATTGAAATTTCGTTTAAATATATTTAATGTTTGAAATTTCGGTTTTATATATTGATATTTCGAACATTAATTGGTATTATACAGATATAGGTTATTTAAATAGGAGTTTCTAAAATGACTCGAGAAGATTATTTAAAAGAGAAAATAAAAGAACAAGGCACCCAACGTGAATTTGCAGCCAAAATAGGAATGCCACCTTCCACATTATTTTCTATATTAAGAAATGTCGGTGGTGCTTCAATTGATAACATAATAAAAATTTGCAAAGGCTTAAATATAAAGCCTGATGAGTTAGCCGAAATCGGTGAGGAAATAACTATCCCTAGTGAAACCAAAGGGTACTACACAAACTCTGAAGCCGCCGAATTCGCGGAATACTTACGCACACGTCCAGGGGCACGCATGCTTTTTTCTGCTGCAAAAGATATGTCTAAAGAGGAGATGGAAGAAACAGTCAAATACATAGAGTTCTTAAAATCTAAACACAAGTAATACACACAAGGGAGAGTGTTATCGTTGGTTGTAAATTTGATTTACTGCGACTTGCCACATGCCAATGCTGTGTCAGAGGAATGTGAAGATGTAGATACTCATAACATCTACATAAACAAAAACCTCCCTCATGATCGCATGAGAGAGGAAATTAAACATGAATTAATGCATATTATTCGTGATGACTTTTACTTAGATGAACACGTTAATCTAGTTGAGCAAATGGTTCGTAGGTCACATATAGATGATTCGGAATTAGAAAATATCGACTTTTATCATCATTTTAATGTGTAATTACACATAAGGGGAGAAACCATGAAGAAACTAATTATTATTGCTGCATTAGCTTTAATATCTACATTACCGGTACAGGCTGTAACATTTCAAGAGTTAAACCCATATAATGGGTATATGCAGATTCCAAATCCTATGGGCGAAATTCAATTCATACCTATTGAATCATTAGTGATCGAAAAGGACAATGGGAACAAATTAGAAATCATTCTACCTGTATATGGCTATAACAACGGAGATACTGCTATATCAAGTTCTACCAAACGATTTACTTATGATTTTATAAATCATACAATCACAATGGAAATCATAGAAACTACATTCTACGATGGTAGATCCGGTCGAGTTATATTCCATTCATTTATTAAGAAGCCTAAACGCGTTGAATTACAACCTAATACTTATGGGTATCTAGAAGCTATGGGTGCCCTAGGAAATGCACAGCGCACTGGTAAGTACACGCCTAAAACACAAAACTAATAAAAAATAGCCCCTACTCTGCTACCAACAGAATAGGGGCCATGATACACACCTTAGAGGCATATACCAAAGAACACTATTATTATACCACAAAACCTCTAAGGCTTATTTAATATACCCAAATTTAGGCCTAGGAGGTTATTTTTATGGCAAAAAAGAGAGCCGATGGACGATACCAGGTATCGAAAACCATCAACGGTAAGCGTAAATTCTTTTATGGCACCACTAGGAAAGCGGCCATAGAAGCTATGGAGAAATACATAAATACTAATCAATCATGTGCTAATTTCGACGATACTATTTCATTAAACACTTGGATTAATATATGGTTGAATCTAAAGGAAAAGACTATAACCCCTGCCACATATCAAAGTTATACAGGAATTATCAATCGTTACATAAGAGATAAAATCGGCGGCGTGAAGTTAGCTGAAATTAAACCTAATACATTACGTTATGTCTTTGAATCAATGGATGGATTGTCATCAAGGACTATCTCATATACCATGACAATTCTAGGCTCCATATTAGAGCAGGCGGTAAAAGATGACATCATTCCTAAAAACTACATGAAAAACATAGACCGGCCAAAGCAGATTAAAGTTCGGCATATGGTAACGTTATCTGTAGATGAGGTTAAAAACTTCCTATCCAATATATCTAACGTAGAGCATCATGCACTATTTAAATTAGCATTTGCAACAGGTATGCGTCGGTCTGAATTATTAGGCTTAAGATGGTCGGATATTGATTTTAAGAAATCAACTATATCCATTTCTCAGACTGCCCTCAAAATCGGATCTACTGCAGTTATATCTAATACAACTAAGACCACATCCTCAAAACGGATAATTGCCATTGATACGGAAACGCTCCAGGAGCTTATGAAGCATAAAACAGTCATAGACAAGCGCAGAATTAAAACCATGAACTGGATTAATAATAATCTTGTATTTCCTGGTGTAAAAGGAGGTCCTCGTTGCCCTGATGAAGTCAGCAAGCTATGTAAAAAATACGCCAATTTAATCGGTAAGCCATCTTTTACTATGCATGGTACTAGACATACACATGCCACCCTTCTCATTGAAAATGGGGCCAATATGAAAGCCATACAAGAACGGCTAGGGCATGCTTCATTTCAAGAAACAATGGATACTTACTCTCACGTTACTCCTAAAATGGAAGATGACATCGTGGAACGCATCTCTAAAATATTCTGATGTCAAAATGATGTCAGACCCCATAAAACTTTATGATGTCAAACAAAAATAAGGGCTTACAGAATTACCTGTAAGCCCTTATTTAATCAGCTTGGTGCGGTTGGAGGGACTTGAACCCTCACGAGCGTACGCTCACCACCCCCTCA
>OLEN01000019.1_pt1 | contig 49541 bp, 51 predicted proteins | sample 1609051 | NCBI WGS metagenome assembly OLEN01 (sample SAMN02675046, study PRJEB24791) | human gut metagenome, SKBSTL021 | isolation source: stool | host: Homo sapiens | place: USA
GAACTAGGTGCAGATCATTTTGACTCGCAGGGGCGTCTTGTTGTAAATGATACAACAAAGATTAATCGTGCTAATGAATCATCCTTAGTGAGTGGTTCAAAATCTGCTCTTACATCGACTGCTATGGCATGGAAGAGTAATACCAATGATTTACAACGCCGTTTAGGAGATCTTCGTTTAGCTAATACAAACCAAGGTGTATGGGCAAAATATATAGGCGGTAAATCTAAAATCACAGACGGTGCTGATGCACATATGACGTATAATGGCGTACAAGTCGGCTACGATCATAAGGCTTCTAATGGTTGGATTTTTGGCGGCGCTATTGATTACAGTACATCTAGTAATTCATATGCCAACGGTAGTGGTGATGGCAAACTTGGCGGCATCGCCTTGTATGGTACAAAAAAACATGATGATGGTCGTTATTTAGATATCATTGCACGTGGTAATAGATTATCCAATGATTATAAGCTCTACTCCGTAGGTGGACAACGTGTGAACGGTGATTACCATACATATGGCACATCCTTAAGCGCTGAATATGGTAAACGTATTAAGAAGGAAAATGGCTTCTACATCGATCCTAGTGTAGAATTTATTGTAGGCCGTTTGAATGGTGTATCCTATGATGCTTCTGTTGTCGGTGGTGGTTCTATGTATGTGAAAGCTGATGCTGTGAACTCTGCTGTAGGCAGACTTGGTATTGGCATTGGGAAAGAAACAGAAAAATCCAATATCTTCGCTAAATTAGCATTAGCGCATGAATTCTCTGGTAAGGTAAATACAACATATTCCGCACCAGGCAATCCAACAGTACAAACAACAGTAGATTTGAAGGATACATGGCTCGATGCTGAAATTGGTGGGTCTTGGAGTGTCCGTCCTAGTACATATCTATATGGTACATTCACTAAAAACTTTGGTGCTATCGTAGAAAATACATGGCGCATTGATGCTGGGATACGGCATAATTTTTAATTGAATATTGCATTAATGGTCCTTATAGCGTATGCTGTAAGGACCATTAGTATATAAGGAGTTTTTTATGATTAAGTTTCTATTCATTAGGAGTTATAATGGTTAATATTTTATTCATTTGTCATGGCAATATTTGTCGTTCTACGATGGCAGAGTTTTATATGAAGCATATCGTTGAGCAGGCTGGACTAAGTGATTCTATTTATATTGAGTCTGCAGCCACATCTCGTGAGGAGATAGGAAACGACACCCATTATGGGACTAAAGAGAAATTAGATGAAATGGGTATTTCTTATACACGTCGTAAGGCACGTCAAGTGACGATGGAGGATTATCACAACTTTGATTATCTCATCATTATGGATGAAAATAATGCGCGTAATTTAAAGCGTATTATTGGGGATGACGTAGAGGCTAAGGTTTACAAGGCAATGTCTTTCGTTGGTGAAAACCGTGATGTAAAGGACCCTTGGTATACGGGAAACTTTGACGAAACCTATGACGATGTCAGTCGTAGCTGTGATGCTCTACTAGAATTGATTAAGGCAAGAATATAATAGAGATAGCCCCTACAGTTAGCTAACAAGATGTTTAACTATAGGGGCTTTCTATATAACCCTAGTTGTCTTATATACTTTATACTATCGAACCATAGCGTAATATGGTATAATTTTTAGGTATTCATGCGCCTATAGCTCAGGGGATAGAGCGCCGGTCTCCGGAACCGGGTGCGCAGGTTCGAATCCTGCTAGGCGCACCAATAGCAAACGGCTTCTCGAAATTTCGAGAAGCCGTTTTTGTATGTTACTATCTATATTTATTACACTGGATTCCTCTGGATCTAAATTCTTTCATGAGTATGTCTATTGATTTATCAATAATTTCTTCGTTAGATATATATACCATTTTTTTGTAATAGACAGTACCATCAAATTCTATCCAACGACTTGTTTTACCATTTATTTTGCAAATCTTCATTCTCCCAGCCCAACTACCCATGCTGCGGAATTTTTTGCCTTTAGAGAAACGCACTTCGCGAATATCTTTTAATTTATATGTTCTTCTTACTAATCCGATGCCTATAGAGACTTGATCATCTTTAAAATAGAGAAGTTTATAACGTTCTTCAGGCGGCATGGATTTAATTATAGATAAGTTATAAGTAGCAAATGTCACGGCAATAGCAACTAATACAAACATTAGGATTAGTATATAAGTTCCCATATTTTCAAGTCCTCCTTTTCTTTATTATAATAAATATAAGTGGTGTACGAAATAATTTTTATCGTTAACATTGAGGCGTTATTTGTATGTATTAATAGGAGAGAAATGAATGGACACACATGCACGAACCGCAAAAGGGAAACCAGAAAATTAGTAGAAAAGAAATTAGCGGCTACTCCTAGTACTGATGATGTACTGACATCAGTGTATTGGGAATTTTCTAATCAAGAGTATATGAGTAATGATACTTTCACTTTGGATATTATCAATTATATAGAGGATAATAAAGCGAATTGGAATCCTAATGGCATCGCTATCAATAGTCGTAAGGTATGCATCGTTTAGATGGCGAAACTTCAATATATCGGCTTATGACAGGTTCATAAAATGTATTCTATAGTTTGCACTTCATGAATGAAATTTCATATCAGTTATATATTTGATATGGTATAATGTTACCAAATTATTCATGTTGTTCATGTTAGTTTGGTTTTCATTATAGTATTACAGATATGGAGAGAGGATTATATGAGTTCATTAATATTTCTGCTGATATTAGCATTGGTAATTTTCTTTATTAAGCAATATAATACATTACAAAAATTAACTATAGAGATTAAAGAAGCTCGCGCTAATATTATCGTAGCCTATGAGAAAAAGGTAGCTATTATCAATCAATACTCTGGTTTAGTTGATGAATATGGCGATTATGAGAAATCTATTCAATTAAAGGTGTCTGATAATTTCTTGGAAATGGCACGTGCAACGGCTAAGGCTGTTCAAAATATTACGGCATTAGCTAATCAATTCCCAGAGTTAAAAGCCGATAGTCAATATGGTAAATTTTTAGAAGCGATTAGTGAAAATGAAACTTTCATTTCTAATAAACGGGAAATCTATAACTTCCAAGTTAAAGAATACAACAGTGCTATTGCACAAATTCCAATGGTATTCGTAGCTGCTATGTTAGGCTTTAAACAAGCGCCTTTCTTTGATCCTAAGAATGAAGAAGCTCTTGCAGCATTCAGCGGTGCAGATCCTGAGGCTATCAAAAACTTAGCTAAAGAAGGTACTGATAAACTTAGAGATACATTCGATAAGAAACCTGCTGAATTTAAACCTCAAGATAAACTTGAACAATCTGAACAACCAACTAGTGTAGAAGAATTAGAACAACAAGTTTTAAAACAAAATGAGCTTGGTAAATCTGTAGATACAGAAGAAACTAAGCAAGACGATAAAAAATAATTTATCTAAATAAAGCAGTATATAAAAGGGACTATAACCCAATGCATTGGGTTATAGTCCCTTTTCATATGTATTTTAATTATCTAGATTTGAAAGAAGGACTTTATTTTCTAATCAGATTTATATTACAATATGATTAGATTAGATTAGATTGGATTAGATTAGAAAGGAGGTTTATATGTATAAAGAATCGGAAATAATAGAGTTGAAAAGAGAATATACAGCGGATATTCGTAAGGATATGATTCGTGATACTGACGGAGATAGTTACGAAAGTGCTAGATCCTTACAACAAAAATTAACATTTAAACGGTTAAAACATGAATTTGCTGGTAAAACTCTAGCCTTTAATGATCCGCAAAAAAGAACCTTAGGAATTACTGAATTTGATGATATTTATACCAATCTGGGGTTACTATTGTCTGATCAATGTCCTCATGAGTTGAAAATTGCAGTATTTCAGGGAACCGATGGATATATTTTTAGAGATAGGCGTGAAATCAGAGGGGCCTTATTAGATCAATTATATGAAGCATACGAGTATATAGATAATCGAAATGCAGTTAAAGCCACTATTGAAGGGCTTCATAGAAAGGATAAACGAGATTATCCACAGATTGCTATTCGTGAAGCATTATTAAATATGCTAGTTCATAGAGATTATTCGTATATGGCTAGTCCAACCATAGGCATATATGATAATCGTATAGAGTTTACATCACTGGGAGGATTACCACCTAGAACTAGTTTAGACGATATTTTACTAGATGGGTTTTCATTGTGCCGAAATCCCAAATTAGCTAATGTATTTTATCGGTTAGAATTAATTGAAGCCTATGGGACAGGCTTGCAAAAAATTATGGATGCCTATAAAAATAAAACGGTTAAACCTCAAATTATTGTGACTACCAATGCATTTAAATTAATATTACCAAATTGCAATGTTGATGAGCCGTTATCTGAACGTAATGTACCTAAAATTAGCTATCAGCAAGAAGAGCAAATTATTAATTTAGTTCGTGATTGTGGCAGTATCAAACGGAGTGATGTTGATACGGAATTACAAATAGCACAGGCTACGAGTGGTAGAGTGTTGCGGCGATTAGTAGAGAAAGGCCGTCTTAAACAGATTGGTAAAGGCCGTTCTATACGATATGTTTTATCCGATACCATGTAACTGTATAGAATACAAAATTCGATACTTTAGATAATATATGTAAATGTGACTATAGTAACACAAAAATTATTGAGAATAATATACAATAAAAAATATAGTATCCATATACAAAATCTGAACTGCCCATTTGGAACGATAGGGTCATATGGATATTGTGTTAACTATATTTACAGTCACATATACAGTATCATAGTAGAGGATATAATATGAATAATACAATACAAGAAGTATCCGTTGATCTCCATGATTGGCGCGATGAACAAGCGGCCTGGAATAATCGATCTAAATTTTTTGTGGAACTACATAATCGAGCAGATCGTAAGGCACAGGTAACAGACTTTCTCTCATTTTTAAAGGACGAACATCTATTACCTCCAAATGGTGGGACTGCCCTCGATATTGGTTGTGGTGTCGGCGATTACGCACTTAGATTAGCAAGAGAGGGCTATAAAACTACGGGCATTGATTTATCCGATGGGATGATTCATGGTGCAAAACAACTGGCAGATACAGAAGGCCTTGATGTGAGTTTATATATTGCGCCATGGTCTGAAGAAACTAGACAAAGATTAGGTTGGAATAAAACGTTTGATTTGGCATATAGTATTTTCTGTCCTATTATGTTTGATGTAGAGAATATACGTGCTATGCACAATGCAAGCCATGATACATGTCTCTGGATTGCGTTTAGTAAACGTATGGATGAAACGGTAGATATGTTGTCCGAACATTTCTTTGGCCGAGATTCATTTCCGTGGGCTGGTAAAATGAAAGAATGTTTAGATGCTATTCATGAGATAGGTCATAATGTGAAAGTTACCTACAAAACAGTTCCTGAAACAGAGGTTATGAGCCTTGATAAAGCAGTAGATTATTTCACAATGCGCCTCCACAATAATGAGTGGGGGACCATAGAAGATATGAAGCGAGAAATTAGACAACTCATTGAACCCCGTATTATAGATGGTAAAATTCATAATAAGACAGTGGATACGGTTGCATGGGTATCTTGGTCGGTTAAATAGGAGGCATTATGACAGTAGAAGAAAAGCGTCAATTAGAACTCAAAACGATGCGTCAAATCATTGGCATCTATTGTCATGATAAACATCATACGCCAAAGGGCCAACTATGCGAAGATTGTGAAGAGGTATGGCAGTATGCACAGCATCGCATCGATGTATGCCCACACATGGAGCATAAGACGTTTTGTAGCGTATGTAAAACACATTGTTATGCGCCGACGTACCGAGGAAAAATCCGTGAAATCATGCGCTACGGTGGCCCGCGGATGTTACTACACTCTCCAATTCAGGTTGTTCGTCATATGTATTTAGAGTGGAAGGATAGAAAAAGGAGCCATATATCTCATGAAAACTGATATGATTGTAAGAACGGGAATATTTGTAGCGTTGACGGTTTTACTATCTTATATATTTGCTATTCACACTACCTTTATACATATCACTTTTGGATTTCTATCAACCGCTATATTTGCCATTCTTTATGGGCCGATGGCAGCTGGTATAATGGCTGCTATTGCCTGCTTTATAGGCATGGCTCTATTTGGACAAGGCGTATTCTTTCCCGGCTTTATCGTATCTGAATTTCTTGTAGGCTATGTGTATGGACATTTTTTACATGGTCGTAATGTTACATTTAAACGATTACTTTTACCAGAAGCGATTGTGACAGTATGCATACATTTGCTATTGAATACACTGTGGCTGACAATATTTTATAATAAAGCTGTATCCGCTATATTTGTTGGACGTCTTATTAAAAATATTATTTGTTTCCCCTTAGAGATTGCATTGATTTTAATTGTGTATAAGGCAATCAGTAAATTTATAGTACCCAAAAAGCTATAACCCTATAACCTTTTATTATACTAAAATGCACCCCTAACATTAGATGGTATGTTAGAGGTGCATTTTTATTGGTTATATAGTTTTATGCAAGCGCTTTATCGAATACAGCCTTGATGTATGCCTTAGTTTGGTCATAGCTTTCACCAGGTTGTGCTTCGTATTGTTTATCAGTACCGAACCAAAGGTTAGGGTAGTATTCATATGGATGCGTTTTGAATAATTCGTGAGCATCTTGATCCTCAACCCAGTCGATTTTGATATTTTTATATGCAGGATTTTCTGCTTGCAATTCTTCGATTGCACGGAATGCGTTATGGCAATAAGGGCAACCGTTTAAGTGGAAACCTAGAATTTCTTTCATAGTATTCAGTCCTTTCAGAAAATACGACTAAATTTAGTGATTTATTGAGTTATTTCATACTCACATCAACTAAGATGTGATATATTAAAAAGTATATCATAAATAATAACAATATTCAATTTTTCAGATATAATCTACTAGCATTTGTAGGTTGATATATAGGAGGATGGCTATGATTTCAGGTGCCGCATACGTGGTGAAAGCATTGCAAGAGGAGAATGTTGATATTTTATTCAACTATCCTGGCGCAGCAACCATCGATATAATGGATGAATTATATAAACAAGATCAGGTGAAAGTAATCTTACCTCGCCATGAGCAAGCATTAGCACATGCTGCTGATGGTTATGCACGCAGCACTGGCAAGGTTGGCGTTTGTATGGTTACCTCTGGCCCAGGTGCGACAAATCTTGTTACTGGTATTGCTACAGCCTACTCAGATAGTGTACCTATGGTGTGTATTACAGGCCAAGTAGATTTAGCATTGATGGGCAATGACGCATTCCAAGAAGTAGATACGGTCGGCATTGTTCGTAATGTAAGTAAGTATGCTGTTACGGTTCGTGACCGTAAAGATCTAGGTCGTATTTTGAAAGAAGCCTTTTACATTGCTCGTACAGGCCGCCCGGGTCCTGTTGTCGTAGATATTCCTAAGAATATCCAAAAAGCGATGGGGTCTGATGTATATCCTGATGAAGTTAACATTCGTGGTTATAAGCCCAATACCACAGTTCACATTGGTCAGGTAAAAAAAGCGTGCTCCGTTATTGCTAAGGCTAAACGTCCTTTATTCTTATTAGGTGGCGGTATTAGCATCAGTGGCGCCAATGAATTGATGACTCAACTGGTAGATAAAACGGGTATCCCTGTAGTGACTACATTAATGGGGAAAGGTGCTATTAGTTCACGCCACCCATTGTACCTAGGCAATGTAGGTATTCACGGTGGCTATGCACCAAATGTGGCCATTACCGACTGTGATGTTATGATTTCTATTGGGACTCGTTTCAATGACCGAATTACTGGTAAATTGAGTACCTTTGCACAAAACTGCAAAATAGTACATATCGACGTAGACGCTGCATCGATTTCTAAAAATATTAAAGTGGATATTCCAATCGTGGCAGATGCAAAACTAGCGATTGAAGCTCTATTAGAATATATTGAACCTCATGATTTAGGTGATTGGCCAACTCAATTGCAACAATTAAAAGAAGAACGTCCTGTTACACAAGCCGGCGAGGTTGGCCTTACGCCACAAAATATTATCGACTACATTAATAATCATTATGACCACCCCGTGGTGGCAACCGATGTAGGTCAAAACCAATTGTGGACTACGCAATTCCTAGAAATCGAAGGTAATCACCAATTGTTGACATCCGGCGGTTTAGGCACGATGGGCTATGGGTTCCCTGCTGCTATCGGTGCTAAATTTGGCAATCCTACAAAACACGTATTTGCTATCTGTGGTGATGGGGGCGTGCAAATGAATATTCAAGAATTTGCAACGGCTATGCATTACCATTTGCCTGTTACCTTGGTTGTCATCAACAATGGTTATCTTGGCAATGTGCGTCAATGGCAACAATTATTCTACGATAAACGCTATGCATGTACGAATTTATTAATGGATGAAAGCGCCATTGTCACTCGTGAAATGATCGATAACAACGAATTTGAATATGTACCAGATTTTGTAAAATTGGCAGAAGCTTATGGTGCTCAAGGTATACGCGTAACAAAGGTTGATGAATTAGATACAGCCTTTAAAAAAGCAGATGCTTTCAAAAAAGGTCCAACACTTATTGAATGTATCGTTCCAACTGAGTTAAATGTATTGCCTATGGTACCAGCAGGTAAATCATTGAGCGACATGTTATTAAAGGATAAAAAATAGGAGGGGCTATGGAATTACATTTAGAAAAACGTTGCATTTCAGCATATGTAGAAAACCAAATCGGCGTATTGGCCAAAATTTCAGGCCTCTTCGCTGGTAAAAACTATAACCTTGATACATTGACAGTAGGTGAAACAGAAGACCCTACTATGTCGCGTATGACCATTGAACTCACATGCGACGATTTGACATACGAACAAATCATCAAACAACTTAACCGCAGTGTGGAAGTCATTAAGGTTATTGACTTTACAGATATGCCTATTACAAAAAAAGAATTATTATTCATCAAGGTCAATAGCTGTAAAGAAGCGGATAAACAAGAAATATTCCGCATTGCAGAAACCTTTGACCTTAAGGTCATCGACTACAATCGAAAATCCGTACTTGTACAATGCGTAAAAACAGTGTCTAAGAACAATGACATGATTGCCTTGTTTAAGGATATGTTTGTTAATCGCATCGAAGTTGTCCGTGGTGGCAGTGTCGCTATTGAAGCATTGGCGACTCCGGATAGATGATTTTAGTAGATGTAAAAAGAGAGTACATACTAGCACAGCGAGTTTAGTAGGTCGAGGCCCTAGGCCGAAGACCGTTAAGCTAGCTGGAGCGAGCAAGTATGTACTCTCTTTTGGCAACGTAGAAAATAATGTATTGGAGGAAACATGAGTTTATTAGAAGATATTTTGGCACACAATCGTGAGTATGTAGAGGACCAGAATACTGGTTATGTAGAAACGGATACTAAATGTAGTAAGATGCCGAGCCGTCAGATGGCGATTGTAACGTGTATGGATACGCGTCTTGTGAATTTCTTAGAGGATTCCATGGATATTGGCCGTGGTGAGGCTAAGATTGTTAAGACTGCAGGTAACTGTATTACAGGGCCTTTTGATGGTGTTGTTCGTAGTTTGTTGGTTTGCATTTATGAGTTAGGTGTTAACGAAATCTTTATCATCGGTCATCATGAATGCGGTATGGCTAAAACAACAGCTAAAAACTTAACAGAAAAAATGTTAGCTCGTGGTATTGCACCAGAAGCGATTCATATGGTGAAAAAGGAAATGGAACACTGGGCGGATGGGTTTACACATCCTGCTGAAAATGTAGAGGAAACAGTGGACGAATTGCGTATGAATCCGTTGATTCCAAAAGACGTACCTGTTCATGGTCTTATTTTCCATCCTAGAACAGGTGAAATTGAGGTCATCGTCAATGGCTATACACAAATGAAACAATATTACGAAAAATAAATGGAGCTGTAGTAGTATGCGTTACATCAACGCATGCTATTACAGCTTTTTTTATACTTAGAAATTCATATAATTTATAGCTTATAGTTCTATGATTAAAATTAATGCATAGCATAACAAATAAAAATACAAAATATATGTATAAAACTTGAATAATATAAGTGATAGTATTATAATACGTACATAGGTTATAAAAATACACATATAATGTATAAAATATACATACAGTGTATAAAGGAGATAACGTCATGAATACATTACAAGATTTAATAAAAAAATATGCAGCACAATATAAAGAACAAGTTATAGCATGGCGTCGACATATTCATAGTCATCCAGAATTATCTGGTCAAGAAAAAGAAACATCTTTATTCATTCAAAAGACTCTTGGAGAACTAGGAATTCCATTTGTTAATGATGCTTCAGATTATGCAGTTATCGGTGAAATACAGGGCGCTCACACAGGCCCTGTTGTTGCATTACGGGCGGATATTGATGCATTGCCAATCCATGAAGAGACGGGTCTACCTTTTGCATCACAAAACGAAGGTGTTATGCATGCTTGCGGACACGATGGACATATATCGATTTTGCTTGGTGCGGCAGCTGTGTTGCAATCTATTAAAGATGAATTGCACGGTACCGTTAAACTCGTATTCCAACCTTCTGAAGAAGAGGCGTTATTTCCTGGTGCACAAGGCATTGTGGACAGCGGTATCCTAGATGATGTAGATGAAATTTTTGGACTTCATGTATGGCCTCAATTGCCGGTAGGCACGGTAGGCCTTAAGAAAGGTCATCTTATGGCGGCATCTGATCATTTTCTCGTTCATATTCATGGTAAATCTACGCATGGTGCAGAACCTCACAATGGTATCGATGCCATCGTGGCTGCGGCGAACTGGATTGTTAATGTAGAATCCATAGTGGCTCGTGAGACGAATCCAATGGAAAATCTCGTATGCACCATCGGGGTAATCAACGGTGGCGACCGTTATAATGTGGGTTGCGGTGATGTATACCTCGAAGGTACTTGTCGTACCTATGAACCAGCAAAACGTGACTATATTGAACGTCGTTTAGGTGAAAGCTTACAAGCTTTGGATATGATGTACAAAACAAAGAGTACCTTAGATTATAAACGCGGTCATGGAGCGACAACGAATGACCCAGATGCCATCGACTATGCTACATCCATCGTAGAAAAATACCTTGGCAAGGACGCCGTAGTACATCCAGAACATCCGTCTATGGCGGCAGAAGATTTTTCTGCATACTTACATAAAATCAAAGGCGCTTTTCTTTGGTTGGGAACTGGTTTTGAAGGCAATCCAGCACTTCATAATGCAGGGTTTACCATTGATGAAAAGATTTTAGAATCCGGTATTACCATGATGGCGGCACTAGCTGCAGAATATTTACAACCGAAAGAGTAGCTTTCACAAATAACAAAAATAAAATTGTATAAATATATACCGTATAGATTGAAGGAGTTATCATGAAAAGTTTACATAATAAATCATTTAAGACAATGCTAGATTACACACCAGAAGAAATTAACTATTACTTAGATCTAGCTGCTAAATTAAAGGCAGATAAAAAAGCGGGCACAGAAATCAAAACGATGGAAGGAAAAAATTTCGTACTCATCTTTGAAAAGGATTCTACGAGAACACGGTGTGCCTTTGAAGTAGGGGCAGCAGACCAAGGGGCGCATACGACATACCTTGGACCTACAGGCTCTCAAATGAATAAAAAAGAATCCTTAAAGGATACGGCGCGTGTTCTTGGTTCCATGTATGATGCTATTGAATTCCGTGGCTTTGACCAAGAAGATGTGGATACATTGGAACAATACTCTGGCGTACCTGTATGGAATGGCTTAACCGATATGGATCATCCTACACAAACATTGGCTAATTTCCTTACATTGCAAGAAAATATCGATAAACCATTGAACGAAATTTCTTATGCTTATGTAGGTCATGGTCAATCCAATATGTGTAACGCTTTGATGAGCGGTGCCGTGAAAATGGGCATGGATTTCCGCCTCATCGGTCCTAAACAATTCTGGCCAGCTGGTCCGTTCTACGAAGGATGCTTAAAGGTAGCGAAGGAAACAGGCGCTACGATTACATGCACAGATAATGTGGCGGAAGGCGTGAAAGGCCTTGATGTGATTTACACAGGCGTATGGGTAACGATGGGCGATACTTACGATATGTGGGAAGAACGGATTAACCTCTTTAAACCATTCCAAATCAATGCGGACATGATGGCTTTAACAGGCAATCCAAATACGAAATTTTGTCACTGCTTGCCAGCATTCCACAATACGGAAACGCAAGTTGGTAAAGATATCTTTGAACGATTCGGCATGAATGGTATCGAAGTCACAGAGGATGTATTTGAAGGTCCAAACTCCTTGGCATTCCAAGAAGCAGAAAATCGCTTGCACACCATTAAGGCGGTTATGGTTGCTACATTTGGCGATTATCCAATGAAATAATAGTTAGCATACAGATGACGGGAGAGGTCATCTAGCACGTATAGTAAAGAAGGTTATCATATGAATCCATATAAGGTATTTATCGTAGGTCACGAAGGAACGACGGGCCTTAGAATTCACGAACGGCTATCCGGTCGGAAGGATATTACATTATTATCCATTTCCGATGAGGACCGTAAAAATATTGATGTTATTGCGAGCATTGCAAAGGACGCGGATATTGTATTCTTGTGCCTGCCTGATGCGGCCTCTAAAGAGGTGGTGGCTGCCATTGGAGAGTACCCTTGCAAGATTATCGACACATCCACAGCATTTAGAACGGCTGATGATTGGGCCTATGGCTTTCCCGAACTTGGTGAAAGCTATAAAAACGATATTAAAACGAAACAACATATTGCCAATCCTGGCTGTCATGCAAGTGGCATGATTGCTTGCATTGTACCTCTTGTGAAAGCAGGTATTGCCCCAGTAGATTATCCTTTCACCATTACATCCTTAACAGGCTATAGCGGTGGCGGTAAGAAAATGATCGGTCAATATGAATCGGAGCCAAAGGATTATTTCCTCTACGCACCACGTCAATATGGCCTTAGTCAACAACATAAACATTTGCCAGAAGTAACCCATGTATGTGGCCTTACAGAAGCGCCAATATTCATGCCTATCGTAGACGATTACTACAGCGGTATGGAGGTCAGTGTTGGCCTACATACACGTCTATTAGCAAAACCGGTTACTGTAGAAGATGTGCATGCTGCACTCGTAGATTTCTACAAGGGTAGCACTATCGTCAAGGTAGCACCACTTAACTTAGAAGAAGACAATAAACAATTGTTAAATGCTAATAAACTAAGCAATACGGATGGCATGATTATCTCTGTAACGGGCAATAATGACCGCATGGTCGTTCACGCTATTTTTGATAATTTAGGTAAGGGCGCTTCTGGTGCAGCCGTACAATGTATGAACATCGCACTTGGATTGCCAGAAGAAACGGGGCTTTCACTATGAACAGTGTAACAAATGCAATGCGGGCGCACATCTTAACGGCGGCCGTTCCATATATTAAACAATATACAGATAAATACGTAGTCGTAAAATACGGTGGCAATGCCATGACGGATCCGGAACTTAAAAAATCTGTTATGAATGATTTGTTACTACTTCAATTGGTAGGTGTGAAAGTAGTCCTCGTTCACGGCGGTGGTCCAGATATTAATAGCACCTTAAAGGCTATGCATATTGAATCGAAATTCAGTAATGGCTTGCGCGTTACCGACAAAGAAACGATGAATGTAGTACAAATGGTGCTGGCCGGCAAGGTCAATAAAGGCCTCGTAGCGGACCTCATCAGCTTTGGTGGCCGTGCTATTGGCCTTTGTGGCGTCGATGGTGAACTCATTCAAGTACACAAGAAAAATGAAGAACTTGGCTATGTAGGCGAAGTCGATACAATCGATCCAAAGATTATCGACGATGTCATCAGTAAGGGATATATTCCGGTTATTTCTTCCGTTGGTTGTGACGCAGAAGGCAATGTATATAATGTCAATGCCGATACGGCAGCTGCAAAGATTGCAGGGGCCCTCAATGCGGAAACCATGGTGGCCATGACGAATATCGATGGCGTACTACGGGATGTAAACGATCCTAATTCCCTTATTTCTAAGATTACCCTTGCTGAAGCGGAACAGTTGAAAAAAGAGGGCGTCATCGCTGGTGGCATGATACCAAAGGTAGACTGTTGCTTAGAGGCCATCAATGCAGGGGCTCAAAAGGTTTTCATCATCAATGGTGAAATTCCACATGCCATTCTCATCGAACTATTAACCGATGAAGGTCTTGGCACAATGTTTGTAAAGTAATATAGTAGATATAACGATGTATAATGATGGTAACATCATTTGCCATCGTTACATTGCGTATAGATAGACGGCGGCTGGGTCGTACGTTTGGAGGATATGATGAGTAAGACACAAGATTTTGAACAACAAGATAAAGAGTATATAGCCAATACGTATGGCCGGTTTAACGTTTGCTTTGAAAAAGGCAAAGGTTCTTTGTTATGGGATGTAGAAGGAAAAGAATACATCGATCTTGGTTCTGGCATTGGTGTTACAGCATTTGGTGTAGACGATGATGAATGGTCCAAGGCCGTGATTGCACAAACTCATGCATTAAACCATATTTCAAATTTATATTATTCCGTACCACAAATTAAATTGGCTGAATTATTATGTAAACGGACTGGCATGAAAAAGGTGTTCTTCTGTAACTCTGGTGCCGAATCTAACGAATGTGCCATCAAGGCCGCTCGTAAGTATAGCCATGACAAATACGGCGATGGTCGTAATGTCATCGTTACGCTCGTTAATAGCTTCCATGGCCGTACAGTAACAACCTTGTCCGCTACAGGTCAAGATGTGTTCCATCAACATTTCTTCCCATTCACAGAAGGATTCGTTCATACGCCTGCTAATGATATTGATGCGGCTTTGAAAGTCCTTGCTAATCCAGCAGTTTGCGCCATCATGATGGAGCCAATTCAAGGTGAAGGCGGCGTTATGCCTCTCGATAAGGAATTCGTTCAAGCGGTTACAAAATACGCTCACGAACACGATCAACTCGTACTTATCGACGAAGTGCAAACTGGTAATGGTCGGACTGGTAGCCTGTATGCATATGAACAATTTGGTATCGAACCAGATATCGTATCTACGGCTAAGGGCTTAGCTGGTGGCTTGCCTATGGGCGCAACCTTATTCAATGAAAAAACGCAATTCGTATTAACCGCAGGTGCGCATGCCACTACATTTGGTGGTAACCCAATCTGTGCCGCTGCAGGTTGTACCATCATTGAACGGTTAACACCAGAATTTTTGGCTACTGTGAAAGCTAAAGGAGATTACGTAAAACACGCCTTAGAAGGGAAACCAGGCGTTGTTGGCGTTAGCGGTATGGGCCTCATGATTGGTATCGAAACAACTGTAGATCCTAAAGAAGTCATTGCTAAATGTCTAGAAAAAGGCGTAGTATGTTTATCTGCTAAAAACAAGGTTCGTTTATTGCCAGCCCTTAATATTCCACAAGAACAACTAGAAAAAGCAATTACTATATTGGCTGATGTAATTGGTGAATTGGCTAGCAAATAGTCATAGATTGATAGATTCATTCGTTTTGTATGAACAATTGATAAATATATAGATAAAACCCGATGAATATGTAGACTTTATATTCTATTCGTGATAACCTAGAATAAATAGTCTATATTGGAGGAGTAAATATGAATACAGAATCCTTACGTAATGATGTATTGGTTCCTGCTGTTGCTAAAACATTAGACATTGCAGCAAAAGCAAAACCAACAAAAGATGAGCTCTGCACAACTGCAAAAATTACAGCAGCTGTAGCGGTAGCAACTGCTGTTGTATCCTTGGCGGTACAAGCAGTATTGCGCAATCGATAAGAGAAGCATAAAGAAAACGACATGGCGTTGCCTGTCGTTTTCTTTTACATTTACCCTGTTATTCCCATAAATATGGGGATTTCCAGTATATTTTGTTAATCTGTGCTAAAAGCTAAGGAGGCGATATCATGCATAGTCGCGATTTAATTGAACAATATAAAACCTATGTACAAGATTGGCGTAGGTATTTTCATAAACATCCAGAACTCAGTAATGAAGAGTTTGAAACCACAAAAACTCTAGCCAAAGAATTAGAGTCCATGGGCGTAGAGGTTCATGTAGATACGGAACGTGGAACAGGACTTATCGGCATTATTCATGGCGCTAAATCTGGTAAAGCGATTGCTCTTCGTGCAGATATTGATGCCTTGCCTGTACAGGAACATAATACATTTGATTTTAAATCCGATGTAGATGGCAAGATGCACGCCTGTGGTCATGACGGCCATATGGCGATATTACTCGGTGCAGCTAAGATGCTTACTGCTATGAAAGACCGTATCGAAGGTGACGTATACCTTGCCTTCCAACCGGCCGAAGAAACCGGTGCAGGCGCTCCTGATTTCATGAAGTTTGATAATTGGTTTGAAAAAATTGATGCCATCTTTGGCGGTCATGTATGGATTGATTTACCGGCTGGTCTTATTTCCGTTGAAGAAGGGCCACGCATGGCGGCTAGCAGTAAAATTACAATCCGCGTAAAAGGTAAACAAGGTCATGGGGCACAACCACATCAAGCTATTGATGCGGTTGTCGTAGCCAGTGCCATCGTTATGAATCTGCAAACAGTAGTGTCTCGTAATGTGAGTGCCTTAGACTCTCTTGTACTTACCATTGGTAATATTCACTCTGGTTCAGAATGGAACGTTATCCCAGGCGAAGCACAAATGGGTGGTACTATCCGTTTCTTTGATCCAACGCAGGAAGATTATTATGTAGAATCTATACGCCGTGTTGTAGAACATACAGCATTAGCTTATGGTGCTACGGCTGAATTGATTTATGAAAAGAAAGTGCCTCCAACCATTAATGACGCAGCAGCCAGTGAACTGGCTGAACGCGTTGTTATCGATACACTTGGTAAGGAAAAACTGTCTAAAATGCGCAAGGTAATGCCAGGCGAAGACTTTGCTTGGTACCTACAAGAAAAACCAGGATGCTTTGCCTTTATCGGCATTCAGAACCCAGAGGTAGGCGCTACCTTTGATCACCATAACAATCGATTCACCATGGACGATAGCGTACTATCTGCTGCATCGGCGGTGTATGCGGAATATGCTATTGCGTGGTTGAAAGAACATAAGTAATAGTATTACTGTATAAAAACTATAGAGCACCATTATCGTAGCTGATGATGGTGCTTTTATCATGTATTTTTATTTGTACTTTGTGTATACTATAAATATATAATACAAGAATTGTTATATGAGAGGTATTTATGAATATACTTATATGTCTCATCATTATTGTTATTACCGGTATATTACTGATGAAGCGCTATCAACCACAGCCGATCTTGATTGGTATGGGCATCCTCATGATGTATATTGCCTATGAAGGTAGCTGGATTAATGCCATATTAGATGAATCTCAGTCTACAGGCGTTCTGGTGTTTGATGCGATGGATATTGTGCGAATCACGACATCAGAGAATATAGTGAGTTTAGGTCTCATGATTATGACTTGTGCTGGTTATGCCAAATACATGGAACATATTGGGGCCGGGACGAGGCTGGCTCATACATTTATAAAACCCTTGTATCGTCTTAATAGGCCATACATAGTGCTAGCTCTTATGTTTCTACTCAATATGGGGTTATCCATATGTGTACCGAATCCGTTGAGCCTTGCTTTGCTTATGATGGTCACCATCTATCCTGTTCTGTTGAGACTAGGTGTAAGTCCTGTCGGGGCTGCTGCGGTTATTGCTACAGGCCATTTGATGGATGTTGGGCCTGGTGCGGTATCGACATTGCTCATAGCCAAGACACTTAATATACCGGTCCCCAATTATTTCGTAGGTTACCAGTTACGCCTCTATTTCTTGGTGGCTGTTGTGACGGCGGTAGCACACTTTTTATGGCAACGATATCGCGATCGATTAGATGGTCCTATGGATGTAGGCGACTGTGAAAGTATTTCTGAGGCGCCAATTGGGCCTAAGCCATACATGATATTTCCTTTGTTACCACTATGTTTTATCTTGGGCTTTAGCCAATATGGCTTGCCTGGTGTAAAGATGAATGTAACCCTTGCCATGATGCTTGCCTTTGGTATTGCCTTATTGGCAGAACTCATTCGTCACCGTAATTTAAGGACCGTCCTTAAAAGTACCACTGTATTTTTTGAAGGCATGGGAAATCAGTTTTCTTATGCGGTAACTCTTATTATAGGTGGACAAGTTTTTGCACAAGGCTTAGTGAGTTTAGGCCTTATTGATTCGTTAGTTAGTGCACTGCAAACTTTATCTCTAAATTCAGAGGGACTTACCTCTGTCATGGGGGGAGGTATGCTAGGCCTTAGCATGGTAACTGGCAGCAATGTAGCACCTTTATTTACATTAGTGCCACTCGTGCCTAATATTGTATCTAATCTCGGACTAGATCCGATTACGACCATGTTAGGCATGCAAAATGGGGCTAGTCTAGGCTTGTTCTTGAGCCCTATAAGCCCTGTTATGGTCGGTGTAGCTGGGGTAGCGCATATTAAGTCGGTAGATTTGCTTAAGCGCACCTCTGTGCCTGTACTTGTAGCACTAATTACGAGTTGTTTGGGGATATGGATTCTTTACTAATTTTAGATATATTAAAAGATATTATAGTGTTTTTGTAAGATATGATTTTAGTTATATAAAAATAGCATATGCATGATACTTTCTGTTATTATCCTTCTGGAAAACATAAATTTTAGTAAAAGGTTAATTGTGATTTGATGAATAGTAGATGAAAAAAAGCATTCGATTATGATAAAATAAAATAAATCTATTTTATTGAAATATTTAACTAATATTACTTGATTTTTAGTTAGGTGTATTTGCATGGTATTGAATCGGGAGTTTAATATGAAAAATACATGGAAGTTAGAATCTTTTACGGCTGAACAAATAAATGAAAATATAGATAAGAAAGTCTTTACGATTCCAATGTATCAAAGGGGGGTAGTATGGTCTCAATCTCAAAAGGATATATTAATTGATACTATAAAAAAAGGACTCCCATTTGGATCATTGTTATTATACTACAATAATGATGATGGTAGGGGTACATATCAAATTATTGATGGATTACAAAGAAGTACTACAATAATAGACTTTGTACAAAATCCGGCACAGTATTTTAATGAAGATGATATTGTGGAGAGTGGAATTGAAGCAATTTTTAATTTAGCTAATCTTTGTACTGATAAGGAAGAGGTTAAATCCCAGATTAAACAGTATCTGTTTGAATGGGTAAAGAATGAGCATTCAAACTTAAGTGATGTTAAGGGAATGCAATTTGTTAAGTTTGGGGTCAAGCTTTCGAAAATATATCCTTCATTATCAGGTAAAGAGGTTGATATTGGTGATTTAATTGAACCGATGATGAAAAATTTTCAAGATATTTGTACTAGTATTAGTTTTACACGAGTTCCTGCTATTGTTCTTGAAGGTGATAGCGATGCTTTACCTTTATTATTTGAGCGTATTAATTCGCAGGGGGCACAATTATCTAAGTATCAAATATATGCAGCTACTTGGATTACTGAATCCTATAAAATTGTTGATAAATTAAAAGCATTAGTTGAATATAATCGTAATCGTTATGATAATATGGTTGATTCAGGTGTCATGTTAGATGAATATGAGCCTCTTGAATTTATGAAAAAAATGTCATTAAATGCTTTTGAAATAGCCTATGGATTAGGAAAGTTCCTATCAAAAAAATGGCCTCATTTATTTGGTGACTCTAAGGGCGTTAATGATATTAATAGTATAGCATTTACGTTACTGTCTACTTGTTTAGGATTAAAGTACGGTGAAATTAAAATGTTAGGAAGCCAAATGAAAGATCGTTTAGGGGGGCATGACATTAATGTATTCCTTAACAAGCTTCTTGAAACAGTAGACTTTGTAGATAAACTTATTGGTAAGTTTAGTAAGTTTAAGCTTAATAACCGATCAACACCTAATCCACTACATTCTGAATTGCAAATTGCGTCTATTATCGCATCAGTTTTTCTAATGAAGTATGCTACTATTGGTAGAAATCCAGATAATGATACGATTGAATCTATAAATTATAATTTTAGTCAAAATAATAAGGAGTGGAAATCTAACTTAGAACTTCTATTTAAAGAGAATATTGCTAAACGATATATTGTTGATATTTTACAGAAACGTTGGAGTGGTACAGGTGATAAAAAATTAGATCAGATTTTAATTACACCGGACTATTATGCTACACGAACAATAAGTAAAGATGACTTTAGAAATATTTTGATGGTTTGGTTTGATAGCTTAAATGAAGAGCGTTTAGAATTTAAAAGGGTTGCAAGACCTAAAGAAGCCGAAAGGTTGATTTTGGCAGCACTATATTTACCAACACTTTCGGCTAATAGTCATTTAAATAATGAATATTATGATATTGAACATTTGGTTCCACAAAGTATAATTAAGAAAAAGTTAGAACGATATAATGGGGATTTAAGATTACCAATTAGTTCAATTGGTAATTTATGTATCCTACCTGAATATTCTAATCGGAGTAAAAAAGATAAAACTATATATAGTGATGCTAATTATAGACGTAAAAGTAATTTGGCTTTAGATAAAATAGAAATGCTCTATTCTTTTACTGAAAAAAGTGATTTAGAATGGGTTGGGAAAAAACAGTCTTCCGCGGATGATTTAAAACAATTATATATGAACTTTATAACACTACGTTTTAGCCGGATAGTTGATATTTTAATTAAGAATTTTAATTCCTTATAAGCAGTCTTGAATTGCAATAAGTAATGCGACAAAATTGAATCAATTTTCTAATCTTATATTTTAACATGTCAAATGGTATTTTAAATCCAAGTTATTTCCTAGGGCGATTATTAATCAACATTAGTACCTCTGTTACTTTATCTAGTGTAACTTTAGATAAGTTGGTTTTCTTAGGACAAAATTCTCGAAGTAAACCATTACTATTTTCATTAGAACCTCATTGCCATGCTGTATAGTCATCGGCAAAATACATTGGTATTCCAAAATCGCTTTCAACCTGGTCATAGCAAGGGAATTAATTCCTTACTATGGTCCACCGTAAAGGTTTTAAGTCATTTACATTGTTAATGTATTGTCATCAGAATTATTGTAAGTATTTTATGTAATGTAACTGTAAACCTCTAAAATATCGTTTCCTCATTCGTCCTTCGTTTGTTTGTTTGAGAGTAGTGTAATTCTGTAAATTTTTAAAACTAAAACGTTAGATTGCCCACTTGCACAAGTGTTTGAGCGTAGTATAAGATCAGTTAATCGAATATGTATAGTAATAAAAGTATTGGCATTTTATTGATAGTTGCTTGTCTAGTGTAGATTTTTGTTTATAACGTTAATGTTTTTTATAAAATAGATATATATATCACAAAACGCCCCCTTCACAGCAACCATCTAAGGCTGCCAATGAAGGGGGCGTTTTGCATTGTAGTAAGAAAGTTAGTAAACATTTAGACGGAATCTAAATGTATGTATATAAGGCCATACAGCTTACAATAAGAGGGGGAAGTAGCATCCTATGGGAGTAGTATTGCATAAAAAGGGGAAATATATTAGGATGCGTCTCTCATAGATATGCAAGGGATATACAGGGGAGATATCTATGGTTGTACAACTATATGGCCGTATATAACGGTATGTAATATAAATTAGAATTTGTGCGTGAATCCAGCGTTTACGCCCCAGTCAGCTTGGTAATCACCAGATAGACCGGTAGTAACGTCTGCATATACACTGTTGTTCGTATTGAAACCATAACGGCCACCGAATGCGAGTTCAGTCCAAGTGCCTTTGAGGTCTTGTTCTGTCAATTTTACGGCATTACCGCTAGCATAGGTAGTTTTCACATTGCCTGTGAAAGCATGACCTGCAGCAAAGCGTGTATATAGGTTACCATTGCCAAATTGTTTGCCTACTTCAAGGCCGAGTTTGCCGGAGGTGCTATTTGCACCAGCTTGGTTAACGGATACATTGCCTGCTGTAAAGTCACGACCACCGAAGTGTGTATAGTTCAACTGTGCTTGTGGTTCTACATAGAAACCATTAGCAGATTTTATAGTTTTGCCGTAGCGAATGCCGATGCTATACGCATTGGATTTTACATCGCTAGATTTAGCTTGGCCGATTTCATTACGCGCTGTAAATTCATTAGAGATACGACCTACTTGAGATTCTACATGTACATATTGATCCTTACCAAGGTCTTTCAATCCATAAGCGCCAACAGCATAGGATTTTACTTTGCCAGAACCATTGAATACATAATCTTCAGAACCGCGTAGATAAGAAACTTGGCCACCAACGGTCCAGTCGCGGTTTGTTTTAGTATCATAGCCACCTTGGATGCTTGTGTAATCAGTAGCTGTATTGATACCGTCATTAGCATAGTTATATCGACCGCCACCAATACGAGCCCAAATACCTGTTGGGGAACCTTGTTGTAATTGGTTAGCACGATTCATATCGCTCGTCATTGTACGCCATGCGTTGATATTACCAACTACAGCAGAACGAATGCCGCGCATTTGTGGTGTATCATAAGCGCCAGGCGTTACTACAGGACTTGGTGTTACAGGAGTAGGTGCCGGTGTAACAGGAGTTACAGGTGTCACAGGGCTAGGTGCTGGAGTTACCGGAGTAACAGGGCTAGGTGCTGGAGTTACCGGAGTAACAGGAGAAGGTGTTGGCGTAACTGGAGTAACAGGGCTAGGAGCCGGAGTAACTGGAGTTACAGGTGTAGGCGCTGGAGTAACCGGAGTTACAGGGGTAGGTGCTGGAGTAACAGGAGTTACTGGTGTTGGAGCTGGCGTAGGCGTTGGAGTAGGAGCCGCATAGGAACCTTGACCATTTCCGTTTTGCCATGTAATAGCACCTTCTTTTTGGTCAGTAGTTAACGCTTTTTTGAAGCTTGACACGATGCCATTAGAAGCGATAGATACAGTACCAGAAAGGTTTCTTTCACCATTTATATAATTTTCGTAATAGAATTTATGCGCCAAGTTATCTAGAATCTTGTTTACATTGCTTTCAGAGGACGTATCGAGATGATCGCCTGTTACATAGCCATGTACACCAGATCCTGTTGTAGCGGATTTTACGATGAAGTTACCGCCTTCGATATCAGATGCATCAAGGCCTGTTTTTTGAGCGGCTGGTTTAGCGAAGTTCAAACCAGTACCAGCGCTCATGTCGTAAATGACATTGATGTGGCCGTCCAAATTATTAACGTGGATGTCGCTGCGAGAATCTTGGGAAATACGGCTGAATCCTTCACGTGTACGAGTGCCTTTGAGTGTATTGATACTGCTGCGCGCTTCGTTGCCTTTAATTTGGAATGCTTCCAAGCCACCCATGTTATCGTGGCTCCACATGCCACCATCAAAGGTCATGTTGATTTCGCCACCCTTATCCTCTAATGTGTTCACAGCCTTGCCGGTAAATTGGTTAGGGCTATTGTGCGCACGGCCGAGGCCAATATTAATCACGGATGGTTGCTGTTGTTGGTATGGAGGCATCGTTTTATCAGATACAAGTATATTACCTTGCATATTAAATACTTTATGTTTTACAGTACCTGAATCATCGATACCAAGATTAATTTTACTGTTATAGGCAAATGCTAATGGATAGGGTGCGTCCCATGGGGCCGTATTCACGTTCATAACCCCGCCATCCACTTGAATGGAACTATTATCTAGCATGCCTGTAATGAAAGCTGGTTGGCGGTGACGCTTAGGCAATTGATTTTGATCAGGCGTATCCAAGGATGCAATAGTCACTTGACCACCGTTTGATGCAATGACACCTGTTGCCGTCGTATTGCCAGTGCTTTCAAATTTACTTTCAGAACCTACTGCAAATACATTGCCATTAGAACCAAGGCCTGCTGCCGCCCACGTGCTAGGGAGGGCCACTGTAGATGATAACATAGTCATCATTACAGCGGACAATAACATCTTATTTCTCGCTCTCATTCTCTTACACCTCAACTATATTACTTAATTTGTAATTTATTTTTATATTGTGAAAGACTCTTCATAAATGAATATATAGCTATCGGTTGATTTAATACTCTCTTATATAATGAAAGATAGATATATACTCGCTTTATAAAGACTTTGTGTCAGACACATTTAAAATATATTTAAAATAATATAACATTTTTCGTGAATTGTAAATGAATTTCTACAATTTTATTTTAAAAACATTTAAATTATTAATAGATGAGTTACATATTAGGGGCGGTGAATACGACGTATGGTATTCTTTACAAATCTAGTGAGCATGGGTATTATTGTATGTATAGCGCGATTTCTAGTAACAGGCTAGTTGTAGCATAGAAAGGAGCCTTCATGAAAGTCACTTGTTCCTGGCCCACAACGCCACTGTATCAGGCGTATCATGATTATGAATGGGGGCGTCCTATTCATGATGATCAACATCAATTTGAACATTTATGTTTGGAGAGTCTACAATGCGGTCTGAGTTGGCTTACGATTTTAAATAAACGAGACATTATACGTCAGTGTTTTGACTATTTTGATGTTGATGCAGTAGCTAAATATACGGAAACAAATATAGAGCGCATTATGTGTACAGAGGGAATGTTAAAATCCCGCAAGAAGATTGAGGCCATCATCAACAATGCACAGGCGTTCCAACGCATTCAAGACGAGTTTGGATCCTTTTGCGAATATATATGGGATTTCACCAATCATAAAACTCTTATTTACAAAGGCCATCCAGAGGGAAGGGTGCCTGCTCAAAATGAATTGTCTACGCGCATTAGCAAAGACCTTAAGAAACGAGGGTTCAAATTTGTAGGACCTGTGACAATCTATTCCCATTTACAAGCTAGTGGTCTCATCAACGATCACGGTAAGGATTGCCCTTGTTTTAATGAAATCAATGAGGCTAATCCTGTGGTTTATATGACCATAGATGATTAATATAAATAGAACCGTATCTACTGAAACATAGATACGGTTTTTTTGTGATATTTTATATTGATTGTTATCGATGTAGTTGATATACTACTTTCATAATAACTTTCATACGTAAGGGAAAGGATAAGAAGATGATTGGTTTAGGTACGGTTATCAACATGGGGCTCATTATCGGTGGTAGTATTATTGGGCTCACGTGCGGCCGATTTATGAAGGACAATTTAAAACAAACCCTTATGGTAGTATGTGGTATCATCGTGCTGTTACTAGGGATGAGCGGGGCCATGCAATTTATGCTGGTTATCGTTAATGGTTCCTTGCAAACTACTGGACCTTTGTTGATGATTATCAGCATGGTAGTTGGTGCTGTGATTGGTGAAATCATTGATTTAGACCGATGGATTACGGTCTTTGGTGACTGGGTGAAAGATAAAACCGGTAATACAGGGGACCCTAAGTTTACGCAAGCGTTTATCACTGCATCACTTACGTTTACGGTTGGTGCGATGGGCGTGCTCGGTTCAATTCAAGATGGATTGACCGGAGATTACCAAACCTTGCTACTCAAAGGAATTCTTGATGGTGTTATTGTTATGGTTATGACCTCATCCATGGGGAAGGGCGCATTGTTTTCCTTCATTCCTGTAGGTATCACGCAGTGGTTGATCACGGCCTTAGCGCATGTTGCGGCGCCACTTATGACACAGCAGGCTATCGACAATTTATCCTATGTAGGATCCATCTTAATTTTCTGTGTAGGCATTAATATAATTTGGCCTAATAAGATTCGTTTAGCTAATTTATTACCTGCTATTTTTATCGCTATGGGCCTTACGTTTTTAATTTAAATTTAAATTTTAAGAACCCTCTTTACATTATGTGTAAAGAGGGTTACTATATTCTCAATATAATTTTCTTGTAATTAAAATGGTTTCCCCTAGAAACGCATGTTATCGCGACCTAGCGGATACAAAAGGGCCTTTCTTAGCCGAACGGTTCTAGAAACCAGAAAGGACATGATGAGCGAACAAGTTTCTGTTTCAAAATCTAATATTCGTGGTGCATTTGGTGCATTTTTTATCCCTGGTATGTACACTGCCTTATGGGCCGGATTTGTGCCATATTTAAAAGCGAAACTAAGCATCGGTGAGGATGTATTAGGTTCCATGATTTTGTTGCTCGGTGTAGGTTCTTGTTTATCCATGGCTATAGCTGGTAAACTTGTAGAAAGCTTTGGCTGTAAGCGAGTCGTTTTATTAGCTAGTTTTATCGGCATGTTGTCTCTGGCTATTGTTACCATGTGTTCTACAATTGTGACAACCACAATAGCATTATTTTTCTTTGGCATTGGCGTAGGCCTTAGTGGTGCTTCTGCTAATTTGCAAGCTATTTTAACGGAAAAGGTAAGTAAAAAGCATTTAATGGGTGCTTATCACGGTGGGTGGAGCTTAGGTGGTTTTGCAGGTGCCGGTGTATTGCTTGTTCTCTTAAAAATATTATCATTACCTGTTAATGAAAGTATTTGGGGCCTTCTCATCATACTCTTTATTGCGATGATTGCGATTAGTCAATTTATGTTAACCTTTGGTCGTGATCCAAATGCAAAGGTTATGAAGAAGTCTAAAAGTCCGTTATCATTCCATCCAATTGCTATTATCTTTGGTCTCTTATCCTTTGTATCCTATTTGGTTGAGGGGGCCGTAGGGGACTGGAGTGCACTTTACTTATTTGAAGATAAAGGCATTGTTATTCAAGAAGCTGTAATGGGCGTTATGCTGTTTAATGGGACTATGTGTATTGGTCGCCTTCTTGGTAATACAATTGGTAAACATGTAACATCTAAACAAGTTGTTGTAGGTGGTTATCTACTAGGTGCTATTGCAATGGCACTCATCGTATTCCTACCTGGCCATGCGTCTATGTATACGTACTTATTATTAGGTATCTCATTAGCCATGGTTGTGCCAAATCTATTCTCTGCGATGGGGGAACAAAATGTAATTCCTATGACACAAGCAGTGGCTACATCTACCATGCTCGGTTATATGGGGATTTTGATGGGACCTGCATTGATTGGATTCATTGCTCATGGTACGAGTCTTACCATTGCATTCATCGTCTTGACTGTATTGCTTGTTATCAGTGCCGGTATCGGTAAATATGCATATTATTTAATAAATAAAAATTGTGGTGTAGAAGAATAGTTTCTTCGTTTAAATGCTGCAAATAAAAAGAAGAGGGGCTACGATTCGTATGAATCGTAGCCCCTCTTGGTATGTTAGTAACCGATTAGCGGTCGCCGTTAAAGATGGAGTTTTTAACAAGAACGTAGTCTACTTTGCGGATAGCTTGTAGAGTGGTACCACCAGCGTAGGAGATAGCGGATTGTAAATCTTGTTCCATTTCGATTAATGTATCGAAGATAGAGCCTTTGGAAGGAATGAAGATTTTTTTGCCTTCTACGTTTTTACGTTCCCCCTTTTGGAACTCAGAAGCGGAACCGAAGTATTCTTTTACAGCTTGGCCGTCAACAATTTTTTCTTCCCCAGGAGATTCTTGGTGACCAGCAAATAGGGAACCAATCATAACCATAGTAGCGCCAAAGCGAATGGATTTAGCGATGTCGCCGTGATCGCGGATACCGCCGTCAGCGATGATAGGTTTTGTAGCTGCTTTTGCACACCAACGTACAGCCGCCAATTGCCAACCGCCAGTACCAAAGCCAGTTTTTAATTTTGTGATACAAACCTTACCAGGACCGATACCTACTTTTGTAGCATCAGCACCAGCATTTTCAAGTTCACGAACTGCTTCAGGAGTACCTACGTTACCAGCAATAACGAATGTTGTTGGTAAATTCTTTTTAATGTATTGAATCATGTCGATAACCGCATTGGAATGACCATGTGCGATATCGATTGTGATATAATCAGGAATAAGGTTAGCTTTTGCTAATTCATCAACTAATGCAAATTCTTCTTCCTTTACGCCGATGGAAATAGAAGAATATAAGTTTTTTTCTTGCATGCGTTTTACAAAGTCGAGACGGCGTTCAGGTTGGAAACGATGCATGATATAGAAATAGCCTTTTTCTGCTAGTTTTTCAGCTAACTCTTCATCAATGATAGTTTGCATGTTTGCAGGAACTACAGGCAATTTAAATGTACGATTACCTAGTTTAACATGAGTATCACATTCGCTACGGCTGTTTACGATACATTTATTAGGAATCAGTTGTACGTCTTCATAATCGAAGATGTTAGTTGTATTAATCATAGTTTCTATATCTCCTTTGAGGTATAATAAATTGAACCTGTACCATTATACTGAATTTGTTTTCAATTTTCAATACATTCCGAATATTAAAAACACTCATATAGTTATTATACAATTTTATAGGTAGCTTGTCTGTACATTTTCTCTATGTTCAGCCCATTATATAAACATTATATTAATAGGAGGTTATTTTAATGGAACATTCCAAAACACGCATGATAGCAGAAGCCGGTGTAGCTATCGCTATTGCACAAGTATTATCGTTTATTACTCTTTTTCATATGCCGCAAGGCGGTTCCATTAAGGCCGCGTCCATGGTGCCTCTCATGATTTTTGCCTATCGCTGGGGTGGTGCACGCGGTATTTTGGCTGGTGTTGTATATGGCATACTTCATTTCTTGCTTGGTTTTAAATCATCTATCCATTATCTAAGCATCATCCTAGACTATCTTGTTGCTTACGGTGTTATTGGTGTGTGCGGGTATTTCAAAGATAATATGACAGGTCTTGTTAGCGGATCTATTGTTGCTATTGCGCTTCGTTGGTTTGTGTCCGTAACAAGTGGTGCTGTTGTATTTGCTAGTTATGCACCGCAAGGTCAAAATCCATGGATCTACTCTATGATTTATAATGCTTCTTATATGGTGCCAGATGGAATTCTTAATATTGTTGTGTTGTTGTTTATTTACCAAGGGGTAAAAAGAGGGTTGAAACGCGGTGCTTAATTTAGGCGTAATTATTTTGGCCGGTGGCCTAAGTTCACGCATGGGATATCCTAAGGCTTTATTGCCTTGGACGAATGGTGAAAGCCTCATTTCTCATGCGTTGCGCAATGCATTAGAACATGATGCTAATGACATTCTCATTTCTATCGGTGACGATGAAAGTCTAGGCCAAGCCATTCAGGCTAATATTATCGACACATTGTCGAATAAAGAGAAAGAAAAAGTTTCTATCGTTCGGGATTCTGTTCCTCGAAGTGGTCCATTAGGCGGATTATATAGCACATTAGCCGTAGGCAAGAGTCATGCTTATGCGGTGTTAGCTGTAGATATGCCATTTATGGATTTTAATTTATATTACGATTGGCTCTACCAAGTAGAGGGCGATGACTGGCGTGTTATTGTGCCTGTTGGTGAAAGTGGACGCTATGAGCCTATGGCGGGGATATATAATCCATCCATTGCTCCATTATTGCAAACCACTTTAGCAGGAGAGGATGTATCTTTGCAGCATGCATTAGATATTGTAGGACCTGTGGTAACCATTGATGCAGGTGATTACGGTCATCATTTACGCAATGTGAATCATATAGAGGATTATAAGTGGTCCCGCGCAGAGGCTGTTAATGCGAATCGTCATGTTCCACTTATCAGCGTAGTTGCTGAAAAACGTAAGACTGGTAAAACTACGGTGGTAACGCGACTAATTAAGGAATTAGAACAAATTGGTTTCTCTGTAGGCGTTGTAAAAAGCGATAAACATGGCTTTCACATGGATTATGAAGGAACTGATACGGATCTTGCTATGAAAGCGGGCGCCACGGCCGTAGCCATTGCAGGCCCCACGGAAACGGCCATACGCATACGCACCGAAAAACAATCTAATCTGTATGATTTGGTACAGCAATTACCTGTAGATATTGCTATACTAGAAACGAGATCTCAAGGTATATTTCCGATTGTAGAGGTAACCAGAGAGGGGTATACAGAATCACTGATATCCAGTGATATAGAACGCGTAGGGACCATCGAGGTTACTGAATTAGATCAATGTTTACCAGCGTTGGTATGTCGAATACAAAGTATGATGAGGAATTTAGATGATAGCCGTTACTGTTGATGAAGCGCTTCATTTGTGGAATGAGGCTTTACGAGAACAACATCATAGCATTGAATCCATTGCCGTTGGCGACGCAAAAGGATGTGTGTTAGCCGAAGATGTTTTGGCACCTACCGATGTGCCCGCTTTTCATAAATCCGCAATGGATGGGTATGCCTTAGCATATGATCCTAATTGTGATACCTATATCGTCGATGGTATCATCGGCGCTGGTGTCGTGTGGGATAAGCCTGTAACTACTGGTCATGCCGTACGTATCATGACAGGTGCTCCTGTACCAAGTACTTGTGATACAGTTATTATGCAAGAACAGGTGAAAGGTACTGGCGAAGTAGGGGCTACAATTACTTTACAAGGTACGCAACAAAAGGGTAGCCATATTATCCCTCGTGGTGAAGAATGTTCCGCAGGGACCGTTGTCATACCAAAAGGCACAGAAATAACCTCTACGGTGCAGACAATTTTGATCGGCCTTGGTTGCATCGATGTGTCTGTGTATGCGATGCCACGTATACTGGTTCTTACATCAGGCCATGAAGTTATTGAGCCGGGCGAACCCTTAACTGCAGGAAAAATTTACAATTCAAATCGCATGATGATTTGTAGTTTACTTGCTGATTTAGGTTTTCGGCGCGTTACCCATTATCATGTGAGCGATGCACCGGATAGACTAGACGCAGAAATTGAACGCGTCCTTGAACTCAGTGAACAAGCAGATATTATCATCAGCTCAGGCGGAGTATCTGTAGGTATGTTTGATACAATGCCTCTTATATATGAAAAGTTAGGAGCTAAAACCTTATACGGTCGTATTCAAATGCGTCCGGGGGCGGCCTCCTATGGGGCCGTTACGCCTAAAGGACAACTTATCTTTGGTTTATCAGGTAATCCCGGTGCAGCCTTTAATGGTTGGCATCTATTAGTTGTTCCTACCTTGCGTAGATATAAAGGTATTAAAAATTGGTCCACCCCAGTACTTAATTGTGTAATGGATTGCGATCTATCTAAACGTAATGCCTTTGATCGCTACGTGCAAGGCAAGGTCATATTTGGTGATGGACAACCTCGTTTTGTGGCAAATCGTCACTTTAACAGTAGCAGCATGCTTGGATTATATACCGTTAATGCCTTAGCCTGCATTCCTCAAGGCGTACATGAGGTACATGAAGGAGATATATTTAAGGTATATTTGCTAGGCCTCTTACCAACAATATAATAAATTGCAAGGGACTCATGTATGAGTCCCTTTTTAAATTAGTACAGGCCTGTACTAATTTTGGAACCATATGTATAGGTCTGCTGCAAATAGAACAGGCCTGTACTAATTCTAGGACTGCATGTATAGGCTCATTGCAAATAGAACAGGCCTGTACTAATTCTAGGACCATATGTATAGGTTAGTTGCAAATAGAACAGGCCTGTACTAATTTTGGGAACAGTATGTATCGGAATTGATATTAAAAGATATTATTGACCACAGTTAAATAAATATATGATAATGAAAACATCTCATAAGTTAAAAGAGATGCTTTATGCATATGGAGCGGTTAGATGCTATGGATTATTTTGATTATACCTATAAGCACAATTATATAGAGTTTACCAGTAGTATATATAAGGTTGGTACTTATACATACAATTGGCACGGAGGTACGGAGATTTTTATTCTCTTAAAAGGTCGTGTTGAGATGAGTTGTAATGATGAGACTTTTACAATGGAACCTCTTGATGTTGTCGTTATTTCGCCTCAGGTGGGACATTCAACTCTAGCGCTTGAAGAGGACGTGGTAGCCTTTGTTGTTCATGTAGGTAATGAATTTTATCAACAGTATGATCCTGATTTTGGCATGTATGAGTTTGTTATTCGTTCTGATGCGAGTACACGTCATAATGAATTTTTTACGACCTTACGCCATCATGCAGCTATGACGATGTTGTTGATGCATAAAGGTGAAAACCCAATTCATCGTATGTGGATTGAACATCATTACTTGGCTTTAGCGGGGGATGTATTTAGAGAATTTGATCCAGTCAAAAAAATTCATGAAAATGCAAGACCTGGTGATATTAAACCGGCTACCTTTGATAAAATGATTGAGTATATCGACGAGCATTATCAACAAAAGTTAGAACTAGAAGATATTGCGAGAATAGGTGGCTATAATGTGGCCTATACATCACAATTCTTTAAACGGCAAATGGGGATTTCTTTTGTGGACTATGTGTTGCGGTTGAGACTGCGAGATGCTACGACACAATTAACTAGTACGGATGAGGCTGTTGCAAGGATTGCAAGTAGTTGTGGATTTGCAGATATCAAGGCCTTTAATGTAGCTTTCAAAAAGCATTTTCGTATGACACCTACAGAATATCGAAAGCAAGTGAAAGAAATTGGACGTAAAACAATAGTACAAGGTTCAAAGGAAATTATTTCCGTTGAAAATCAAGATGTACTCGATCTCCTGCATTCCTTCTTGTCTTATGAAGATGATGCTAGAGCAAAGGCGGAGTTAGAGTACATGAGCCACAAGCTAGAATCATTGAAAGCGAAGCTTGCCGATGTTGTTAGCGAATTATAATTACTATCTATTGTATGGTGTGGCAATGATGGAACTTTTGCTGTTCATGCAAAATATTTTTGGTAGCATATAGAAAAATTAGACCTAGGTGATTTTCTATATATTTAAAAATCATATATTTCTTAGAAGAGCATTACTGTTGATAAGTAGTGCTCTTTTTATAGGAAAATCTATAGATTTTAGATTAATCAAAATGAGAAAAATAGTGATGATTCCATATGTTTTTTATGATTTTACCTAACAAATTACCTTTTAATATGGATAGTTATATCGACCAAAACGAGTAGAATATGATTCATCAGATAACAAACCCGTATTGAGTTACTAATTTTGGAGGATATAATGACTCGTATTAAATTCATGGAAAATGTAGGTAAAGTTGCAACAGTTACAGCAGTAGCAATGTATGTATCTTATTTCCCACAAATTATGAACAACCTAGCTCATCCAGGCACAGGCGATTGGATCCAACCATTAGTAGCAGCTATCAACTGCACATTATGGGTAGCATATGGCTTGTTTAAAGAACATAGAGATATTCCAGTTGCATTAGCCAATGCACCAGGCATCTTCTTCGGTTTAGCAGCAGCTATTACAGCTCTTATGTAATTTTCTACATAAGCGTTTCCCATCGAGTTCTCTTTCGTGGGACTTGATGTGACTTAATCAATAAATAATCTTAAGATGCTGTTGACCGTTTATAATTATATATATCATAATAAATGCATCCCTTGGATTTATTAGGGATGCATTTTTATGTTAGACGATGAGGTAATTATGGATTACTTTTACTATACATATAAACATAATCATATAGATTTCAGTAGCCATATATACAAGGTTAGTACCTATCATTACAATTGGCATGGAGAAACGGAAATCCTTATTTTATTAAAGGGCCGTATTGAGATGAGCTGTAATAGTGAGGTTTTCACGATGGAACCTCTAGATTCTATTATTATTTCTCCTCAAGTGGGGCACGCTACGTTGGCATTAGAGCAGGATACGACGGCATTGGTTATTCATGTAGGTAAGGATTTCTTTCAACAATTTGATTCGAACTTTGGAATGTATCAATTTGTGATACGCTCTGATATGTCTAATCGGCATAATCCGTTCTTTACCTCTTTACGACATCATGCAGCCATGATGATGTTGATTAAGTCTAATGGTGAAAGCCCCATTAATCAGATGTGGTTAGAACATCACTATTTAGCATTAGCCAGTGAGGTATATGATGAAATTGATGCGGTTAAGTCTATTCATGTACATTCTAAGCCTGTTGATATGACGGTAGCTACCTTTGATAAGATGATTGCCTATATAGATAAAAATTATCAGCAAAAGATTGAATTAGAAGATATTGCCCAAATTGGTGGCTATAATGTGAACTATACATCTCAGTTCTTTAAACGCCAATTAGGCGTTTCCTTTTTAGAGTATCTCTTGCGGATGAGGCTAAGGGAGGCTACAGTTCGTTTAGCTAATTCTGATGATGGGGTTGCTCATATTGCAAGTAGTTGTGGCTTTGCAGATATTAAAGCCTTTAATGTTGCCTTTAAAAAGCACTTTCATACGACACCATCAGAATATCGTAAGCAAGCAAAAGAGTTAGGGCGTAAGACCAAATTACATGATTGGAAAGAGATTATATCTACACAAGAGGAAGATATTGTAGAACTACTACAATCTTGTTTGCCTTATGAACATGATTGTAGTTATAAGTTAAAGCTAGAGGAAGCGAATCAAAAATTACAAGTTGTTAGAGAACAGCTTGAATCTGTTGTTAAAAAATTACAATCCTAACCTTAATTAGTACAGCCATTGTAAATTGTTATAATTTTATGGTTTTGCGTTTTAAATTTAGGGAGATATACAATCATTAGGTATAGGTGATTTTGTATATTCTAAAGTAATTGGTCATTAGATCCTGAAAGAGCACTACTTTTTGATAGGTAGTGCTCTTTTTGTGCTTGTATATAGGTTAAATTGTATATTTTGTATGCGTTAAAATTTACTTATATAGGTGATTCATTATGATTGTATAGGGATTTCATTCTCAAAAATCAACTTGTATATTGGATAGTTATATCCTGAAAAAAGAGTATAATGAAATCATCGAAAGGAGCTAAGGTTCCGATACAAAATAAATGCTAAGTTTTAAATAATGAAGTCCTGTTGGAGGTTTACGATGAGTACGAAAGAACAACAAGTACAAGAGATGACGAATGTCATTGCCAAGTTCATTGCTTATATGGCAAAGAAATTACCTGATGATGTGGAAGCTAAAATTAAAGAATTGGCAGCCGATGAAAAGAATCCATTAGCTAAAACAATTTATGAAACGATGCATAAAAATATGGACCTTGCGTATGAATTGAATCGTCCTTCTTGCCAAGATACAGGAGTATTGCAATTCTGGGTGAAGGTTGGTTCTAATTATCCATTAATTGGTGAACTTGAAGAAATCTTGCGCAATGCCACATATCAAGCTACGCAAGATGCGCCACTTCGTCATAACTGTGTAGAAACATTTGATGAATTCAATACTGGTAAAAATATTGGTCGCACTGCACCTTACATTACATGGGATATCGTACCTGATCGTGATGATGTAGAAATTTTCCCATATATGGCCGGTGGCGGTTGCTCCTTGCCAGGATCTGGTAAAACATTGATGCCAGGCGAAGGTTATGAAGGGGTAGCTAAATTCGTATTGGACTTGATGACAAGTTATGGTTTGAATGCATGTCCTCCATTATTGGTTGGTGTAGGTATTGCTACATCTATCGATACAGCAGCAACTATGTCTAAAAAAGCGTTGATGCGCCCTGTATCCTCCAAAGCAGATAATGAAAAAGCAGCGTACATGGAACAATTACTTGAAGACGGTATTAACGCATTGCACCTTGGACCTCAAGGTATGGGTGGTGACAAATCCGTAATGGGCGTAAATATCGAACATGGTTCTCGTCATCCATCTGTAATTTCCGTAGCTGTAAACGTTGGTTGTTGGAACCATCGTCGCGGTCATGTAGTATTTGATAAAGACGGTAAGTACGAAATTTTATCTCACAAAGGAGTGACATTCTAATGGCTAAACATATTTTGACTACACCAATTCAAGCATCTGATCTTAAAGGAATTAAAGCAGGGGATATTATTTACTTAAACGGTCATATCACAACATGCCGTGATGTTGCTCATCGTCGTCTCGTCGAATATGGACGGGAGTTACCAGTAGATGTTCGCAACGGTGCTATCCTACATGCAGGTCCAATCGTACGCGATCATGGCGACGATAAATTTGAAATGATTTCCGTAGGTCCTACCACATCTATGCGTATGGAAAAATTCGAGTACGAATTTGTAAAACAAACTGGTGTACGCCTTATCGTTGGTAAAGGTGGCATGGGGCCTGAAACAACTCGTGCATGTAAAGATTTTGGAGCTCTTCACTGTGTATTCCCAGCAGGTAATGCCGTACTTGCTGCTACAGAAGTAGAAGAAATCGAATCTGCGAACTGGCGTGAACTAGGCATGCCTGAAACCTTGTGGACTTGCCGTGTAAAAGAATTTGGTCCGCTCATCGTATCCATCGATGCGGAAGGTAATAACTACTTTGAAAATAAAAAAGTAGAATACAATGCGAAAAAAGATGAAGTGTTAGAAGAGATTTATAAACACGTAAGCTTCATTAAATAATCGAATTGTGAACTTCAATTTAATAGGGGGATTATACGGATTTTGTACAATCCTCCTTTTTTGTACCCTTTTTTAGGGATATTACACGTATTGGGAGGTATGTATGGATACGAGTGTAATGATAACTCTTGGCTTCTTGGTATTTGCCATCGTCATGTTTGCATGGGAGAAAATTCCATTATCTATTACTGCTATGGTTGTAGCAGTAGGTTTGCACTTAAGTGGAGTCTTATCCGCTAAAGAAGCATTCGCCGGTTTTGTAGATCCAAATGTCTTACTATTTATGGGCATGTTTGTTATTGGTGAAGCCTTCTTTGCAACTGGTGTAGCCGTGGAGGTAGGTAATGTAGTTCACAAGTTTGCCAAAACCGAAACGTCTTTGCTCGTTGCAATTATGATGATTACAGGTATATTATCTGGTTTCTTATCTAATACTGGTACAGCTGCTGTACTAATTCCTGTAATTATTGGTATTTGTAAAAAAAGTGGTTTTAAACAAACTAAATTATTGATGCCTCTTGTATTTGCTGCAGCTATGGGTGGTAATATTTCACTTATCGGCGCTCCTGGCAACATGATTGCGCAAGCGGGCTTACAACAAGCGGGCCTAGGCTCTTTTGGTTTCTTTGATTATGGTCTAGTAGGTTTGCCAATTCTAATTGTTGGTACTATTTTCTATGCTACAATTGGTAAACGTTTCTTGCCAGATGCTCCAAGTCATCAACCAGATGGTGCGTTTGAAGGAAATGAAGATTATAGTCATGTACCATCTTGGAAAAAATGGACAGCTGCAATCGTATTGATTTTGACAGTTGTTGCTATGATTTTTGAAAAACAATTGGGCGTAAAACTCTATGTAAGTGCTTGGGTAGGTGCTCTTGTATTAGTAGCTACAAATGTTATTAGTGAAACAGCAGCTGTAAAATCTATAGATATGAAAACAATCATGCTCTTCGCTGGTTCCATGGCCCTTGGGGACGCGATGGTTAAAACAGGTACTGGTTCTGTAATTGCAGATATTATCGTAAACAGCCTTGGTGCTAGTCCATCTCCAATTGTTGTTCTAGTAGTAATCTTTGTACTTGGTGTGTTCATGACGAACTTCATGTCTAATACTGCTACCTGTGCATTATTGGTACCAATCGGTCTTAGCTTAGCATCTCAATTGGGATTCGATCCAAAAGCGGTGCTTGCAGCTATCGTAATCGCTAGCTCCTTAGCATATGCTACACCAATTGGTATGCCTGCGAATACTATGGTATATAATATAGCTGGTTATAGCTTCATGGACTATGTGAAAGCTGGTTTACCACTCATTGTCGTGTCTAGTATTGTAGCATTAGTATTATTGCCAATCCTATTCCCGTTCTAATATGTACAAAGTAATTTTATATAGTAAGTGATATTAAACCGTCACCGTTGGTGGCGGTTTTATTTTGTTGAACTCCTTAGACTATGTGTGCCTTAGCCTATTGATTAGAAAGAGCAATATACATATAAGTAAGAAATGATTAGACATAATCCATACTTTCACATATAATAGAAAAGTAACGAGTGTACAAATATACATTCACAGTAGACAAAACAGGTGGATATGAGGAGGAATTATGCTTACCGATATTGAAATAGCTCAACAAAATAAGATGGAAAAAATTCAGGTTATTGCTGATAAATGTGGTCTTACACCTGATGATATAGAGCAATATGGTCATTATAAGGCAAAAATTTCCTTTGATGCCATTAAGCGTTTAGAAAATAAAAAAGACGGGAAATTAGTTCTCGTTACGGCTATTACACCAACGCCAGCAGGGGAAGGTAAATCTACGACCTCTATTGGTTTGGTGCAAGCATTAAATAAAATTGGTAAGAAGGCTATCGCCGCACTCCGCGAGCCATCATTGGGACCTGTATTCGGTATCAAGGGCGGCGCTGCTGGCGGTGGCTATGCACAAGTTGTACCAATGGATGATATTAATCTTCATTTTACCGGTGATATGCACGCCATTACGGCGGCAAATAATTTGTTGTCCGCTATGATTGATAATCACATCCACCAAGGTAATGAGCTCCAAATCGATTTGCGTCAAATTTCTTGGACACGTGTTCTCGATATGAATGATCGTGCATTGCGCAATGTAACTGTCGCAATGGGGGGCAAGGTATGTGGTTTCCCTCGGGAAGATCATTTTATGATTACCGTTGCCTCTGAAATCATGGCCGTTTTATGTTTAGCTAAGGATTTAGAAGATTTAAAAGCGCGTTTTGGTCGCATCGTTATCGGCCCAAATCTTAAAGGTGAACCGGTGTATGTACATCAACTCGGATGTGAAGGTGCGATGGCACTTCTTATGAAAGATGCTATTAAACCAAATCTTGTACAAACATTGGAACATACGCCTGCCATTGTTCATGGCGGTCCATTTGCCAATATTGCACATGGTTGTAACTCCGTGGTGGCCACAAAACTCGGCATGAAACTTGGTGATATCGTGGTAACAGAAGCTGGATTCGGCGCTGATCTAGGGGCAGAAAAGTTTCTCGACATTAAATGCCGTTATGGCAATATCTTCCCAAATGCTGTTGTCATCGTCGCTACATTGCGCGCTCTTAAAATGCATGGTGGCGTGTCAAAACAAGAATTAAATACAGAAAACGTAGAGGCTGTAACAAAGGGCTTTAGCAATTTGCGTAAAGCTATTGAAAATATGCGCTTCTTCGGTGTACCTGTTATGGTTGTCATCAATAAATTCGTTACCGATACGGATGCGGAAATTGCGGAGTTAACTCGTTTGTGCAATGACTATGGCGTGCCTGTAGAGCTCAATGAATGTTGGGAAAAAGGTGGCGAAGGCGGTGTCGATATGGCTAAACGCGTTGTGGAACTCGTGGAAGGCAGCGAACCAACACCTAAATTCGTATATGAATTAACAGATAGTATTGAAGATAAAATTGGTAAAATCGTTCGCACTATTTACGGTGGTGATGGTGTTACATTTGGGGCAAAGGCGAAAAAACAAATTGCTCAATTAAAAGAATGGGGCCTTGATAATCTACCTGTTTGTATGGCAAAAACGCAATATTCCTTGTCCGATAACCCAGCTCTATTAGGGGCACCAACAGGCTTTACAATCAATGTAACGGATATTCGCGTTGCTAATGGTGCAGGATTCCTAGTATGCCGTACCGGTGATGTTATGGTTATGCCAGGCTTGCCTAAACGTCCTGCTGCACTTAACATGGACATTGATGCGGACGGTACCATTAAAGGATTGTTCTAATACTATAGTATTGTAATCGACATAGTATTTTTATTGACATAGTATACAGAAGGGGCAATAGCCCCCTTTGTTATTGAGGAGTATATATGGATTTATTGACGAGTTCTGTAAAAGATTTTGTAGCGGCAACTGCATCAAAGGAGCCTACTCCGGGTGGCGGTGCTATTGCAGCCTTGACGGCAGCCACAGGCGCAGCATTGGCTGAAATGGTAGCGAATTTAACATTTGATAAAAAAGGATACGAAGATGTGCAAGACGAGATGCATCTTTTACAACAAAAAGCAGAGGTGATTCGTGAGAAAGCACTTTCACTAGCACAAGCAGATGCTAATGTGTTTAATTTATTTATGGATGCTTTGGCATTGCCTAAAAATACGGATGAAGATAAACTGGCGCGTACTGCTGCGATTCAACAGGCTTATAAGGATGCGGCCAATGTACCATTAGAAATCGGCATGATTAGTTATGAAATCTTTGATCTTGCTTATGTTGCGGCTACGAAAGGAAACCAAAATCTCATTACTGATGGTATTATTGCAGCCATCAATGCACGGGCAGCAGTAAAGGCGGCATTTTTAAACGTGCGTATCAATATATCTGGCATTAAGGATGAATCCTATGTGGCTGATTTGAAAGCACAAATAAATCAAATTGAATCTGAACTAGACGAAAAGGAAGCATCCATTTTAGCCTTGTACAAATAAATGGACGATAACATACTTTTACACTGAGAATGTTCGGGAAAAAATAAAATAGAAAGCCTTAGAAAATAAAATTTCTAAGGTTTTTCTTTTTCTATTGTTAAAATCCGAATAATAACGTAAAATATAAGTGTAATGTTTGTAGTTTAGAAAACAGGAGACCATTATGTCAGAACAAAACAATACTGTTGACTCTATGTTGCCAATACCTAAGCTGTTTGCCTACGGTTTACAACACGTATTAGCAATGTATGCCGGTGCTGTAGCGGTACCAATCATTATTGCGCAAGCTATGCATTTGCCTGTAGAGGATTTAATCCGACTTATTACAGCGGACTTGTTTACTTGTGGTATTGCCACACTTATCCAAACATTAGGGTTTGGCAATATTGGTGGTCGTATCCCGATGATTCAAGGTGTAACCTTTGCCTCTGTTGGACCTATGGCCATGATTGGGGCCCAACATGGTATGACCGCCATTTACGGTGCCATCATCATAGCCGGTATTTTTACTTTCTTAGTAGCACCATTTTTTAGTCGTTTGATTCGACTCTTCCCACCTGTTGTAACAGGCACTATTATTACAATCATTGGTATTAACCTCATGCCTGTAGCCGTAAACTGGATGGGGGGCGGTGTAGGCAATCCGCAGTTTGGTAGTCTTACCAACATCGGTCTCGGATTCCTTACATTCTTAATCGTTATCTTTACTTATAAATTTGCCAAAGGTTTTCTTGGTAATCTTTCTGTTTTAATTGGTCTTATTGGTGGTACGGCTATTGCCTTTGCCATGGGTGTAGCCAATTTTGCTGAGGTTGGCAAAGCTCATTGGCTGGCTGTTATTGAACCATTATACTTTGGATTACCAACATTTGATTGGGCCTCTGTTATTTCCATGGTAGTTGTTATGCTCGTTGTTATGGTTGAAACAACTGGTGATAGTATCGCAATCGGTGAAATCGTAGATAAAAAAATCGATCGTAAGGAATTGGCATCCATTATCCGTGCCGATGGTCTTTCCACTGTTATTGGTGGTATTCTTAACAGCTTCCCATATACAGCATTTGCTCAAAACGTTGGTCTTATCGCTGTAACACGCGTTAAAAGTCGTTTTGTAGTAGCTGCATCTGGTGTAATCTTAATTCTATTAGGCTTATTCCCTAAATTGGCGGCTGTTGTAGCAAGCATTCCAAATGCAGTGCTCGGTGGTGCTGGTATTGCCATGTTTGGTATGATTATTGCTAGCGGTATCCGTTCTCTTGGTAAAGTTAATTTTGATGGCAATCAAAACTTGATGCTTGTGGCGATTAGTATCGGTGTTTCCATGATTCCTATCGCTGCACCAACATTCTATGCGCATTTCCCAGCATGGGCTCAAATTTTATTAAAATCTGGTATTACATTCGGTAGTATCATGGCTATCCTCCTTAACCTATTGCTCAATGGCGTGAACAAGGGCGATGAATTCAAAGAAATGGGTCGTCGTTAATCGGCTTTCACCATTATTAATACTAAGAACTCTACTCGTAGTGGGTAGGGTTCTTTTTTTGAAAGTAATAATCTCCAAATAGTGACTAAACTCACAGGGGTTACACCTATATACTATGGTATAATAAATTGATAAATTTAGATAATTTGTTCCCATAAGAAGGGAAGGAGTTTATGGCTGAAGGTAAGATTATTGCCATCTCGATTAGCGAGAAAAAAGGGCAAAAGAAACATAATATTGAATCTGCCAATCTCATCGTAGATCACGGCATGGAAGGCGATGCACACGCAGGTAATTGGCATCGCCAAATTAGTTTACTCGGCATTAAGAGCATTGAGCATATGCGTGAAAAAGGGGCCGATGTAAAACCTGGTGATTTTGCTGAAAATATCACCGTCGAAGGCATTGTTTTGTATGATTTACCGGTCGGTACGAAATTACAACTAGGTCCTGAGGTGTTATTAGAGGTCACACAAATTGGTAAAGAATGTCATCATGGTTGTGAAATTATGAAACAAGTTGGATCTTGTATTATGCCTACGCAAGGAATTTTTGGTAAAGTTCTAAAAAATGGTACAATTAACGTAGGTGATGACGTATCCATTATTAAATAAGGATGTAAAGAGGTGTGCTATGAAGGACGCATGGGGCCGAACAATTGAATATGTACGTCTGTCATTGACAGATGCGTGCAATTTTTGCTGCCCGTATTGCAGACCAGCAGAGATTACACCACAAAGCCAACATCAACTCTTATCTGTGGATGAATGGATGACTATTTTGGGGGCATTTCACCAAGTAGGGGTGAAAGCTGTACGCCTCACCGGTGGTGAGCCCTTACTATATCCTCATATAGAAGAGTTATTAGCACGTATCAAGCAGACCGGATGGTTTGAAGATATTTCTATGACAACCAATGGCAGTCTATTGGCGCCGCGGGCCGAGAAATTGAAAGAACTCGGTTTGAACAGAGTCAATATTAGTCTTGATTCCCTCGATAGCGATGCTTTTGCTCTATGTGTGGGAAAAGCTAACCAACTCGACTCCGTTCTAAGTGGTATTCAAAGTGCTATTGATGCGGGCTTTACTTCTGTTAAAATTAACACTGTATTATCCCGACATTGGACTGATGATGAAGTTCGTGCTTTACTAACATATGTGGAAACTTGGCCGGTGATTTGGCGCTTTATTGAATATATGCCATTTCAGGGCGATGCGTTTCATGGGCCGACCTTCGATGAATGGAAGGCTCAATTAGAACGCGTCAGCGGTGGTATCCTCACTGAAAATCACGGTGTGTACGGTTTTGGACCTGCCACGTATTACAATTTACCGAGTGGTAAGGAGATTGGTTTTATCTTCTCCATGTCTCATAGTTATTGTGATACATGCAATCGCGTTCGCCTTACTTCAGATGGCCAAATGCGACTCTGCCTTTTGCGTGATGATGAGGCCGATTTAGTGTCTCTTGTACGTCGAGGCATAAGTGAAACTGAACTCGCCAGTCATATTGAATGGGCTCTACAACGTAAACAAGAACGTCATGATGGTGTTACGATGGATCAACCAGAACGTCCTATGTGGCGCATCGGAGGGTAGTATGGGATTCTTTGATTTTCTAAAACCGAGAAATAAAGAGTTTGTCGAATCTTGTTGGCCTGGTGGCAAAATGTTGCAAGTCCACATGGAATACGATACACAAAAACTTATATTTACCTATATAGGACGTTATGGATTACAATTTAGCGTGCTTAAGGCTGATGTAACAGACATCATTGTGAAAGAAGTAAGTCGTACCCATAGTGTTATTCAAATTTACCATAGCGAGGAATGTGTGGGGACTACGGATATCATTCCTACCGAGGCTTGTGAAACGATAAAGAATTGGATGTTAGAATTCTAATATCCTATACCTATAGATATGGTATAAATCAAATTGATATATTTTATGGGAATGTAATAAATATTCTTTACATTCCTATAAAATAAGCATATAATAATTCATGTCATGGACCACTAGCTCAGCTGGCAGAGCACCTGACTCTTAATCAGGGTGTCCAGGGTTCGAACCCCTGGTGGTCCACCAAAATAAACCCGCACTACGGTGCGGGTTTTTCTTATTGTCTGTCCAAGAAAATGGGTGCAGATCAATGTGTATTATTTTGAAAGCTTCTTTTGCTTTTCTTTTTTTATTTGTTGGATACTTTTAGTCGGTGTAGCTAAATCTTCTGGCATAGTACCACCTAATTCTTTAATGGTTTGCCGCACTTTTGCCCCAACGTCATGGTGAACCTTATTAGCTTGTGGTTTTCCTTTTATTCCCTCACGACGTAATTTTTCATCAGTTTGTGTAGCGCGGAATAGATTAGCGGCAAGTTCAGTACTTCCCATATGATCTAAAATCTTCTGAGATTTTTTTAGACCTTTTCTAGCATGAATTTGTTTTACTCCTAAACCGCCATATAAACCTTTATATCCTTCATTTTGAAAAATAGCATAATCTCTTGGTTCTTTTATTCCTGCTTGATTAGCGGCTTCAGCCAAAGAAATATTATGCTCTTTAATATCTTGTCGGATTTGTAGACGTAAGCTATCTTCTTTTTGTAATTCTAATTGCTCTTGTTCATGAGTTTTTACTGCAAAATAGGTTTGAGCTAATGCAATTACCTCTTTACGAGGATTGCCATTCATAGCGATTAAGTAACAAGCATATCTAGAGAGTACTATATCTTGTATACTGCGTTGCAAGTTAGCCCCAACATCTACCAATTTGTTGACGTCAACAAATTCGGATTGAACCACATGACCACTGGCTTCACAAGCATTTTTTGCCTTTTCAATAATTTTATAAAAATTTCGCCATTCGGAGTATTCAAGTATCCCTTGTAAATCCCTAGCATACCAATACTCATTACCTTCGTCATCAAGTTGTTTTATCGAATCAAAAGGCGATGTATACGAACCTGTACTAGTATCTTCCTCAAGAAAAAAGAAAAACATATAAGTTTCACCTCCTATTATGATATGTGTCCATTTTTCTGTATACATACTATTTACCTAAGTCGATAGTTTTTTACTAAAAGAATCTTGCTGTTAAATATGTTAGAGTGTGTAACGGTATTGTAAAGCAGTGTAAATATGGACATAATAAAATAGCTAACAAGTTTAGCAAATACGCTAACGCCACTGCTACTGGCACTAGCAATACTAAAATATGTTAGCAAAGACTAAAAAGCAGGCGGGGGACAGCCATGCCACCTTTTCGACCTCATTGTAAATCAACGAGGTGAATTATGCAATATTTAGAATGGCTGATTAATATAGAGACTATTATTGTTTTAATATTAGTAATCGGATGTTTTGTTAGAAGATTATGAAATTGAAATTTGGACTAGATGGTATTATGACTACACAAGAGGCTGCAGAACGGTGGAATGTTACTGCCGAGTTACTTAAACAAAACTGTAGAGGGCGTGTGAAGTATGGATTTTTAGAAGGTGAGTTTAGAAAGTCGAAGAAAATCTGGCTTGTAACCCGTCAAGGGATGGAAAGGCTATATGGAAAGGAAAGACTTAAATAATTAAAACTACTCTATATAGATTAAAGTCAAAAAGATAAATACCACATATTGACAATTAGCATAAAAAGTAATAAAATTAACAGTGTAGTTAATCCTATTACTTTATTAGATAACTACACTGTGTTTAGGAGGAAGCATAATGGCAACATCATACGGCAAGATTCTTAGAAAAATAAGAATTGATAAAGACGAACTTTTAAAAGATATGGCCGAAAACTTGTGTATGACCTCTGCTTATCTTTCATCGATTGAAAATGGAAAACGGCCAATTCCTACAGACTTAACTAATAAGATAAAGAGTTACTATGGTTTAAGTCAAGATATTGTAATGGAATTACAATCTGCAGAGGACAGTGTTAGAACTAATATTGATATTGATTTATCTCAAGTAAATCATAACCAGAAAACAATGGTTTTGACGTTAGCTAGACAGTTTGAAAAGTTAACAGATGAACAATTAGAAGAAATTCGTTGTATTTTAGAAAAGTAGGTGGTTTGAAATATGGCTGGTTTATCTGTACCTCCATTGAGTTTGAAACAAATTCGTAAAAGATGTGAGTTGATTAGAACAATATTCGATATACCATTAAATGCACCGGTTGATATTGTGAAAGTATTTGAATATATACTTACGCAAATTGGCGTAGAATTCGAAATTGTACCAAAACATGAAATGGGTACCAAGCATGGAGAAACAATTCCAAGCGAAAACAGAATTCGTATTAGAGAAGATGTATATGAACGTGCTTGCAATGGCTATGGTCGAGACAGATTAACTATGGCACATGAATTAGGACATCTATTATTACATCGTGCAGAGACGATTACGTTTGCGAGAGAAGATGGAGATATACCACCATATAAAGATCCTGAGTGGCAAGCGAATGCATTTGCAGGTGAATTACTAGCACCATATGAATATATTAAAGATATGAGCGTAATAGACATAGCACGTTATTATGGAATCACAGAAAAAGCAGCATCAATACAAAGAAGAAGAAAGTAAGTAAGGAGGTATTGATATGATGGCAATAAAAAAACAGCCACCAAGTGGTTGAATACAAGGGGCTGTAGCCAATTTTATAAGCTGCAACTTATAAAATTGAATCTGAACGTAAATGGTCAGACTAATTTAGTTATCAAAGTTATTTTAGCATTTACATGAAGGTTTTGCAATAGTCCCAGAAGGGAGGCCTTTATGTGGATATTCTGTAAAGAGTATACAAACCGTTGGGGCAAACGAATGATTGCATCCGAATACGGATATACATGCTGGCGCTTTTGGGTGCCCGTGAAAAAGAAGAAATCCTCTAATTAATGTTAGAGGTATTAAGTTAGTGATGTATATATGCTGACTATATGTATTCATTAACTTGATATGGGGACTTCTACATTTAGAGATGTGGAAGTCCTCTTTTAGTTAAAAAGATTTATTTGACTTATGTCAGACAAAATATATAGTATAGTTAAGGCAGACATAAGGAAGGAGGTGATGCCATTGAAGAAGTTATGGAAGATAACAAAAAAGTGGCTACCAATAATAACCGCGTTTATCCAGCTTGCAATCGCAATAATACAGTTATTAAATCAGTAACCACAGGGGCTCGTAAGAGCCCCAATCTTCCTAACTATTATAACAATGGCGAGCATATGATTTCAAGATTAACTTTAATAATTAGTATTATTGCTTTTGTGTTATCCGTTTATAATCTATTAGTAATATTAGGAGTTCTATAATGAAATTAGATGATGTAATGACCACACAAGAGGCGGCAGAACGCTGGAATGTTACTGCTGATTCTCTTAAACAAAACTGTAGGGGTCGTGTAAAGAATGGATTTTTAGAAGGAGAATTTAGAAAATCAGGGAAAATGTGGCTTGTCACTAGACAAGGTATGGAACGTCTATATGGTAAAGAAATAAAGTCTTTATAAATTTATTCTGATAAATATTGCATAGACAATAAATTAGTAATCACTTATGATTGGTATATAATACTATTTCTCATTAGGAGGTTCCAAATGGCAGTAGATGTAGCTAGAACACAAGATGTATATAAAGATGCTGGTCAAAGTGTCAATTTCACAACATTATTATTAAATCGTAAAGATCGCGATGCAGAATTAGAAGTCATCCAAGATATGGCTGATCGTATTCAAGCCATTAAACGTTCTGTTAGTATTCGCGCTAATGGGGAAGGTTTGGGCATTGCCTTTGGCTTTAGCCGTAAGGCATGGGATTATTTGTTCCCTAATGCACCGGTACCAAAAGAGTTAGAAGACTTCCAAGGTATTAAAGGTGATAAACAAGACGTGCCAGCTGTAGCAGCTGATTTGTTCTTACATGTACGTTCCAATAATGAATCTGTTACATATACTGTAGTGGATCAAATCATGGAATTCTTGCGTCCTATTACATCTGTAGTTGATGAAACTCATGGTTTCCATTATGAACAAGGTCGTGCTATTATCGATTTCGTTGATGGTACGGAAAATCCTGTAGGCCAAGAAGCAGTAGAGTGGGGCGTTATCGGTGATGAAGACCCTGAATTCACTAATGGTTCTTATGCATTTGCACAAAAATATGAACACGACCTTGATGCTTGGCGTGCACTTCCTACAGAAATGCAAGAAAAATTCATTGGCCGTCGTAAATTCAGCGATATTGAATTAGAAGATGATGAAAAAGATCCAGCAGCTCACAATGTAGTAGCTCAAGATAATCGTGATGACGAAGAACATAAAATCGTTCGTATGAATGTACCCTTTGCACAACCTGGCCAAGGTGTGCGTGGCACATATTTCATTGGTTATGCTCGTTACTGGGATGTAACGAAAACAATGCTTACGAATATGTTCACACAAAACGACAAATTGCTCGATTATTCTAAACCTATTACGGGTATGTTGTTCTTTATTCCATCTCTTGATACATTGGATGCTATTGCAGAAGGTGAATTATAATCGTTGTCTTTTGACGATATATGCAATGATAAAATAATATATAATAAAATCTATAGAGAGCGCCCCTTTTGGGGCGCTTTTATGCTATAATTAGAGAATATTATTGATTCTGTAGAATTTTAGTTTGTAGAGGTTGCCCATGAATTATACAAGTACACGTGGCACTGTTGCCGTAAATGAAACATATGCATTATTACATGGTTTGGCAGAAGATGGTGGTTTATACGTACCAGCTTTATTTCCAACAAATTGCTTAAGCTATAACGACATTAAAGATAAACCGTACCAAGAGGTAGCTGCTGTTGTATTAGCAAAATTATTCCCTTGCTTTTCCGAAGCACATCTTAAGGAAATGATTAACTCCGCTTACAGCGATATAAACTTTAGCACTCGCGATATTGCACCTCTACATTCTTTACTTGAAAAAGTATCCGTATTGGAACTATTCCACGGCCGTACACAAGCGTTTAAAGATATGGCGCTTTCACTATTCCCATATTTATTGGTAGCCGCAAAAGAAGCGGAAGGGGAAGATAAAGAGGTTCTTATCCTAACAGCTACATCTGGTGATACAGGCAAGGCTGCCCTTGAAGGGTTTAAAGATGTACCTGGTACGCATATTCAAGTATTCTATCCAACTGATGGCGTTAGCCCTATGCAAGCAGAACAAATGCAAAAGCAAGAAGGCGCTAATGTTAATGTAACGGCTATTCATGGCAACTTTGATGATGCTCAACAATTCTTGAAACGTTTATTCGTCGATGCAGATACAGCAAAAGAAGTGGCCGAAAAAGGCGTCATGTTCTCCAGTGCGAACTCCATCAATATCGGTCGTTTAGCACCGCAAGTGGTATACTATGTGAATGCTTATGCTGAGCTTGTTGCACAAGGTGCTATCCATGAAGATGAAGCGTTTAATGTAGATCGGAAGAGCACACGTCTGAACTCCAGT
>OLEN01000054.1_pt1 | contig 27269 bp, 31 predicted proteins | sample 1609051 | NCBI WGS metagenome assembly OLEN01 (sample SAMN02675046, study PRJEB24791) | human gut metagenome, SKBSTL021 | isolation source: stool | host: Homo sapiens | place: USA
TACGCATATATGCTATCTTTATATCTTTAAATTCTTCAATTTTCAAATTATTACCTCCTGCTTAAAATGAATATCAAGCTTGATAAGGTAATCGTAAGGGCAATTAAAATGAATTTCAAGAACTTTTTTAAATTGGCAAAAACTTTTTTAAATTGCAAAACTAATGAATATTAAAGAAATTAAATTTTTGTTTTCTTCGTAATTTTATAAATATATTCTTCTGGTGTAGGGCGTTTATTTCCAAAATACTTTTTGAAGTTTGCTTGTATGTCTAGGTCAATATTGTTCATAGCTTTATCAATATTCTCCTGCATTATTTTTATTAATTAAATTTTGAGTATCAACAACTAACAATACCATTCTATTACCTCCCAAATTCTAATTCTCTGTCTATGTCACATTCTGTTTGTTGGCTTATTTCATCTAAGGTTTTTAACCAATTGTTAAAAACTTCTAAGGTTATCAATTCCCCATCTTGATACATGGAAATCTTCGCTCCTGCTTGACAAAGTTCTTTAATCAGATTACAAAAAATCTCTTTCCTATCAATTCCGTTTACATCTTCTACAACATTATAATATTCCAAATCAAAACCTAACACAAAATCACTTTTTTCAATTTTTTCTTTTATAGCGCCTACAGATAGAGTACTATAAAATTTTCTAATTATTTTTATATATTTTGTGCTTGAATTATCTTTTTCTATTTTTAATTGAATTAAATCCATTCGTATAGTCCTCCATAAATTCTAATTTTCCAGTTTCGTATTGTACTCATAATATAGGATAAATTTAATTATTGAAAAAACTTAAAACCTGACTATTAAAATCTTTTGCTTCTTCGTATGTACTATGCCCTAGTCCATTATAAATTTTTAACTTGCTTTGGGCTATATGATTTGCAAGTTCACAAGAAGAGGAACTTCCCACAATTTTGTCATTATCACCACCTATAACAAATGTGGGACATTGAATTTTTGAAATTTCATCTAAAGCATTATGGGTAAGGCAAGCAGTTGCCTGTATAATAAATCTATCAAGATTTTTAGGTTCGGTAAGTTTACTAAGGATTGAATAAAACGGACGATATGTTTTTAATTTCCTCTCTGTATAGGTTTTTTCTGCTGTATCAATAAATATTTGTTTAAAGTCTTTTTCTTTTGCAAATGATAAACATCGGTGTACAAGGGGTACAAACGAGATAAAATAGAAATGAGGGGCGATAGAGCGGAAATGTCAGATTTTCCACTCTATCTGAACACGGTCGCTGGTGGCCTTGATTGTAGAAATCAAGCCATCGGCGGCTTTTCTTTTGTCGTCAAAATCTATGCTCTCCCAGTTGTCAAGATAATAGGACAGTTTCTTTATCTGCTGGGGTGATATGGTTTCGACGCTCAAATCGGCTATTGCTTTTGAAATAGTCTGACGGCGGGTGTCCAGTTCTTCGATTTTCTTGTTGGCGTAGGCAAGCAAGGTCGCATTGGCTCCGGTCAGCGTGTCCAGCAGCTTTTCAATTTCTGCCTCCACCTGTGCCAGCTCTACTTGATAGGCTGTCAGCTTCGGATTGACCTTTTCCTCTTGGCCGTGGAGTATCTGAAAATCTTTGAACTTCTCCTGCATGGCTGAAAAAATGAATTGTTCAAATTCTTCTTTGCGGATTTTTCCGCAGCCCGGACAGCCTTTGTTTTCCGTCCGTTTGGTGCAGCGGAAATAGCCTGTGCTGTTTGGTACATGGGTGGCTTTCAGCGCATACCCACAATGCCCGCATTTGATTTTTCCGGCCAGCCAAGTGTTTTTCGGTTTCCGCCCCTGTTGGAAGGTGGTGTTTGCCATGAGCTTTTTCCGGCATTTCAGCCATGTGTCAGAGGGGATCAATGCTTCATGGGGAGCGATAACAAGTATCTGGTCTTTTAGGCACCTGTCCTTGTCCTCTTTCACATCCCGCCCCTGATAGAGATAGCAGCCGTTTGTTCCGGCAAAATCGGAAGCGTCATTGACAATCGCCGCGCCCTGGCTCTTGAAAAACTCGTACAGTTCCAAGTCGGCCTGTGCGTAAACAGGGTTCCGTAAAAGCTGGGAAAGAAAACTCCGAACCATTGACTTTTCGTAAATCTTGATACCCTGTTCCTCAAAGTAGCGGGTAATGTCTCCGAAAGAGGTTTCCGGCTCGGCGTACATCTCAAACATTAGCCGTACATGGTCGGCGGCTACGGGGTCGGCAACCATCTTTTTTGTACGGATACCCTCTACCACGGTGGGCTCCAACTGATAGCCGTATGGAGCCTGTCCGCTCATGTGAAAGCCTTTCAGGCACCGGGAATAGTAGGCGTCCGTGACGCGCTTCTGGATTGTCTCACGTTCAAGCTGGGCGAATACAATGCAGATATTCAGCATAGCCCGTCCCATCGGGGTCGAGGTATCAAACTTTTCCGTGGATGATACAAATTCTACATCGTACTCTTGAAACAGCTCCATCATATTTGCAAAGTCCAGAATAGAGCGGCTTATCCGGTCCAGCTTGTACACGATGACCCGCCGAACCTTTCCCTTGCGGATCTCACCCAGCAGCTTTTGAAACTCCGGCCTGTCGGTATTCTTGCCGGAATAGCCTTTGTCCTTAAATACCCGGCAGCTCCCACCTTTCAATTCGTACTTGCAGAAGTCAATCTGACTTTCAATGCTGATACTGTCCTTGCGGTCTACTGACTGTCTCGCATAAATGCAATCTTCTCTGATAAATTCCATATTGGGCTCCTTTCCTTGTTGGAATGGAGCTACCAACCTTACAACTATATTATACTATCAGCAGCCCCGGACAACAATGTTGCGAATGGTTAGTGAAACCTGTCCCCGTACTTACTGAACACCTCGTAAAGACGGCGTTCAATTTCTTTTTTGCGCTGCTCCTTCTCCTTCGGGGAAAGTACCGGCGTGAGGCTTTCCAGCACAATGGTTTTCCCTTGAAAGGGTACAGACTTTGTTTCTCGTTGATATGTGACAGCCTGTGTCATTGAAAACCTCCTTTTCAGAATGGGTGTACTTGCCAGCGTTTCCCTCTTGTCCTATGGGGAAATGTCAAAAGACGGCACCCGCAGGTGCCGCCCTTTGAGCTTTCTCCACTTCGGGCCGATGTGGCCCGAGGTCAGTACGGACTGGAGTGGAACTTCTGTTTGGCGTCCTCCACACTGTTGAGATCAAAGACTTCATAAAGCTGTCCCACAACACGACGAATATCCTTCTTTGAAAAGCCGCAGTCCTCCATTGCCATGATGACATAGCCGCGGCAGGCGTCGTTGCTCCATTCATCCGGCTCAAAACCGGGAAACATCCCAAACGCATTTTCCATAAGAAACTCCTTTGAGAAAAAGATGGGGAGCCCCGCCGGATTGGTTGGCCTATCATCAGACAGCATTGCCGGAGGGCTCCCCCACATTTTTACTACATCACAGGCACATCGGACGGGCATAGACTTTCTGCCCCATAGTATTTCAACTCTCCCCATTCTGATGGCAAGGCGTTCTCATTGCCTGCGACGGCTCACGGCTTGCAAGGCCGCTTCAACGCTCGGACTGTGACTAAACGCAAGTATCCGGGTTATGTGCCTGTTCCGGTGGAGCCAGCCTTGCCCCACCTATGGCATGAGCCTGATCGCTCGCCCTGTTTTATAGAGACTGTATTCTCCAAAAGCAGAGGTCATGGCGGGCCTGTCACACAGCACATTTCCCTTCGTATCCGGGTGCCTTTTTATTCAGTTTTCGATTTGCATGAGGGCTTGTCCGAACCTCGGGCCACCTTGACCCGAAGTGTTTTGCCTCTCATAAGTCATTTCATTTTTTGGCCTAAATCGGTACACCTTACAGGGATTTTTTCAAAATTTTTTCCAAGTGCCGCAGCCCGCGCTCGATTGTCACACGGACTACTTTCTCATGCACCCCTTCTGCCCGGGCAATATCCTGTTTCGTCATGCCAAGAATGAAGTGGGCATAAATCCGTTTTGCCTGTTTGTCCGGCAAGCTGGCAATAGCAGTGTAAAGCTCCTGCATGGTAACTTTCCGCTCGTACAGCTCATGGGGTGAAAGTGCGACAAAGACAGCCTCATGCTCCAGCCCATCATCCCGATCAAGGGAATAGTAGGCTTTATGGCGGTATGTACGCAGCCGGTAGGCAGCCTCCTTGCGTTCAAATTCTTTGAACATTTCAGCAACTTCGTCCGATACTTCCATGAAGCAATCCGATGTATAAAACGGGTAGTAATCCCGCAGATTGATAATAGCCATATTGACCTCCGTTTCGGTTGGTGGTTGACGAGTGACCGAAACGAAGGCGGCGGGGAGCGACACCGGGGAATGACTTCGGGCCAACATGGCCCGAAGCGGCCCCATAAGAACGCAAAAGCGCCCGGGTGGCACAAGGCCACTCGGACGCATGAAATGACATAATAGTTAAGGTTCCAACAAATTTCGCATACATAGCCGGAATAACCCGGAGGCGGGGCTATGCTTTTTTTAGCTGGTGCAAGTTATGAGGACTACGAAAAAGTAAAATTAACATGGCGGCATCCTCCTAATGCCGCCGTGTCTGGTCGCAAATATAGGGTCGTCGTTGAATTTAGCAAAAAGAAGCGGCGGCTCTGAAAGCCGCCGCAGGATAAACTAAGCGTGTCAAAAGGGCTGCTGTACGACGGCTTTTTTCTTTTGCCGTCGTGCGGCAGAGTATAAAGGATAGATTGTTTTTTATGTCTTATACCCTTTGGCGAAATGTATCAGTTGAATATTTCCTAACCAAAGATATGGCAATAAAGTAGTATAGAACACACATTCCTATGGAAATTACACCGAGAAATATAGAAGATATTTTTATCTTTATAACCCTTAGAAAGATAAAAAAAGGTGCAATTTCAAGAATACGATAGTGACCACTTTTCACATCTGTTCCAGAAGTATAGGGTTGTAACAGATAGTACATCAGCAGATAGTGTACGGAGAAAAATGCACTTAAACACATTGCCAACAAAATCCATAAGATGTAGTCTGTCACTTTTCCAATGCCGTTGGCGTACATTATAACGCCCAAGCCCATTCCAATCGACAACGCTGGCAGTATATTTATTTTGATAAGTTCACGCAATCGTATAATGAACAATTTGAAAACGAGGTCAGATTTCTTGAAAAAATTGTAGTTCAATAAGCTATAATCGCAGTTCATATACAAAGCCTTTGTGAAACTCCCGCCTCTATTTACCAGATACATCATAAAAAACAGGAATGATGGCGACCATTTCGACAGCACCAATTGCATTTTGGATGGACACAAGTAACTTATAAGCAATAACACAACTGTTAATGCCATGAAGCCTAAAGCAATTTGGTTTGAAGATCTCCACAAAACTTTCCTGTGCCGTTTTACAAACAGCGCATTTAGATAGTCTGCACCTTTTTTACTACTGTATATGTTCGGCTCAAAAGATATTGCCTGTTCGGCGTGATTATATTCATTCGGCGTTACTGAGCATATTGTCTGCGACAAAATCTGGCGGTACAAGGAATGATAAAGACGAAAAGAACAGACTTTATAAACTGAGAGGATACTTCCCGCAATAGCAAGTGCCATAAGCACTGTACTTAACTCAATAGGCAAAATAACCCCTAAAAGAGGAAGGCCATAGGCACAAAGTAATAATAAAAATATCAAACCCCAAATTATAAAATTTATCTTATCTTCGTTGGGGGCATTTCCAGTACGCTCATAATATTTCAAAAGGATCGCAACAACATCCAGTTTTAGGCCCACCACGAAAAAAGGAATTAGCACAGATTGCAGAATCGGAAGTCCTATCAAGCAACTTGATAAAGCCCCCATTGCGGCAAATCCAATAAATGTTTTCAAAATATAATAACTGTAATTACTCACAGCATAGTATCGACTGTCCATCCGCAAGAGCATAAGTGCATAATACTTATCTTTTTTCGGCTTGAAAATGTAGGTGTTTGTAAATGAACCAAGAACCGTTAAGAAAAGAAGTATATGAAAAAATAATTGCGGTTTTGTAGCCGCCGGATAAAAGCACATTGCCCATATAAGCATTGCTCCAAAATAAAGCAGTTTCACGGCAAATGTGGACATAATTTCCCAAAGAATAGATAATACATTCGCAAAAAGCTTTACCTTATATGCGCCATAAAAATCGTCAGGTAAAAAGCGATTGATAATGGGAGTCTGTTTAATCGCATACATAATGCAGTTAACCTGATATGTGTTTTTCAAAGAGAGGGACACTGCTAAAGTTTGTATCATTCTGTTCCCTCCCTAAGAGCGAATATAATCTTCTCTTTGAAAGCCTCACTATTCAGATCAGACAATTCCATGTGCTCCAGTAATCCATGATTTAGTAAGACAATCTCATCGCATAAATTTAGAGCCAAATCCATAATGTGCGTTGAAAGTATTATGATAGAGTGTTGTTTAAGCGTGCGTAGAAATTGCTTCATTTCTTCTGCGACAACAACATCCAGCGCAGTAAGAGGCTCATCTAATAACAGAACAGGCGGACAAACAATCATATTTAAAAGCATTTGCATTTTGTTTTTCATGCCATGTGAGTAATCTTTGAGCAGTTTATCCCTATCTGCTACATCAATCGCTATTTCCTCAAAATATTCATCTACTGTCTTTAGATTAGAAATATTCGCTTCGTTAATATCTAAAAAGAACTTCAGAAATTCACGCCCTGTCAGAAATGCTGGTACAGTAGGAGTAGAGAGTACATATCCTATATCATCGGGTTGTATAGGTCTTTTCTGATTGCTCGAAAGTAAATAAAATTTGCCGCTGTCCCGTTTTATATCGCCGTTTAAGCAGTTAAAAAAGGTTGTTTTACCTGCTCCATTGCGCCCAAGCAGCCCGTAGATTTTCCCACTTGAAAATGTAAAACTTATATTCTGTAAGACCTGCCTTTCCCCAAACGATTTTGATAGATCTTCAATCACTAATTCCATGTATATCCTCCTTACTATGACTCTTTTTCAAAGTGGCTCTTTCTGATAACCAAGTAATCGTAAACAAGACGAACAGCAATACAAAGGGAAGAACTGTGCGAACGGAAATCTCCCACTTCATGTACCAGATCAGGGTTCCTCCCGAAATAATCGTCAAGACCGGCATAATACTACCGAGCCATACAACCTTTCTTGAACTCAGCCCCTTTTGGATTAAGAACAGAACAACGGCACCCACTACCCAAATAAAGGTTTTTACAAACTCAATCATTTCATTACCTCCCGGTTTTTTGTTGCTTTTATCGTAGCATAAAAAAACACGACATGAGGTTTTCATGTCGTGAGATGTTTGCTATATGGAGTGAGATGTTCAGCGAGGAATCACCACTGTAAGAATAAAGTGTTTGTTTGCATCAACTTCAATATAACCTCCATTTTTTTCTGCGGTATTTTTGATATTTAATAATCCAAACCCATGATCGCCAGTAGTTTTAGTGCTTGCTATTAGAGAATTGCTTCTGACCTCAACTGGGGTGGATAAAGGATTTTCAAAAGATATCACAAAGAAATTATCTGTCTGCTTTATTTCAACATTGATATACCGCTTGCTTTCATCTTCAATTCTTAGATTGCCCTCAATCGCATTGTCAAGTGCATTGGAAAAGATTGTGCAGATCTCCAAAGCGGATAAAGTCAAGCCACTATGAAAAGAGCCAGAAATATCAAATGCTATACCATATTCCTTAGCCGTGTAATACTTTCCATTGATAATTGCGTCTGCAATATCATTTCCGACATGGTAAAAAGGATTTAAGTCTTTCCAGCCATCTGTAAGATTTTGAACGAATTTTTTGATTTCGGGATAATTTTCTTCCTCGCAGAGAGCATGCAAACAAAGCAGATGATTTTTCATGTCGTGTCTATATTTGCGCAGCTCAGTTTGACTATCTTTATAAATTGAGAAATAGCGTAATTCCATTTCCATGTACTGATTGTTAAGCTGGTACATTGTCTTATAGTAACTGGACACCTTGTTTCTAAAAATTAAAAGACAGAATAGGAAATTCAGTAGAACAGTTACAATGATGAGTAATCCTATCATTCCATATCGGTCAGATTGCTCGAACAGGCCAAATGCTGGATCAACAATGAAACTTACATACAAGGAAAAAATGTTAAGGGCAAGACAAAATGCTATATCTGATTTTCCGATTATGCGAATATTATGGATAGCTTTCTCATAATTCTTGTGGCAAAAAGTCAAAATGATTATATCAATAATTGCATATAGGACAGTAACAGTTATATCTATATCAAGTCCGACCATTCCAGCGAGCAATGAAATCATATTTGCTGGAATAAACAAAAATTGAATGATGATAAGGGAGTGAACAAATTTTAAGATTTTCTTTTCAACCGGTATGAGCAGAATTAAAACCAGCGGATATAAGACTGTCATAATAGCAACAGCCTCCAGAATTTTATCTTGATAAACAAAAATCTGCTCAATTACGGCAATCAGAGTAATATAGCTCCAAAACCTTAAATCAAATTTTAATCCCGGACAATACAGCAGACGGATTAAGGCCGTCCATGCCAGCAAGTCCAATATAACGGAAAATAAATTCAAAACCTCCATAGAATTACCTCGCTGTCCGTTTCACAAACTCCCGAAAAAAAGCTGTAAATTCCTTGAAACGCAATCGGCTAAGAGGGATTGTTTGACCACCATTCAGTATTATTTCTATTTTGCTATATGACTTCACAAATCGTAAATTTACTAAATAGCTTCTATGTACTCTATAAAATCCTTCTTGTGAAAGCCGCTGTTCATAATCATTCAAATTTCCACGGTGCAATAACTGCTGTTCCGCTGTTGATACTAAGACCTCTTGATTTTGGGCTTCAAAATATAAAATATCATTCAATGGAATAATATACTCGCCGTCTTTGTTTTGGAATGAAATGCTTTTTATAGATAAGAGTTCTTCCTTAGCAGCTTCTATTGCTTCAATCAGTTTATTTTTATTGATCGGTTTAATAAGATAGCGAAATGCGGAAACTTCATATCCAACTGTTGCAAATTCATCATGGGATGTAATGAACACAACAAAGGTTTTGGGCGAGAGTTGTTTCAATTCCTTCGCAACTGTAATTCCGTTGACTTTATCCATTTCTATATCCAGCAAGAGTAAATCATAGGTTAACTTTGATGTAGAAATTTTCTGCAAAAATTCTTCTCCCGAGCGATATTCGTCTATTCGCAAATCTATATCATGGTAAGTTTCAAATATAAATTGATGAAGTTTCCTGTTTAGTACCAGATCATCATCGCATATTGCTATTTTCATCGTGTTTCCTCCTACGGCCATCAATCGGCTTCTCCGCAGTTTTAGGGAGCAGCCAAACACCGGCCATTTTCACAGCGCCGGGGATACGCCCTCCGGCGCAATAATAATTTACTCTACGAGGTGTCACGCCCCACTTTTCGGCGGCCTCTTTCAATGTCATATAGTCCATTTCGCACCTCCACACAATACATTATAGTTCTTTATCTCGAATAGTACAAGTTGGAGGCTGAGCATTGATGAAATGAAATACTACTTTATGTAAAATTTAATTACATTCTCATAATCAGACCCGAAATGTAAAATGATATAGGGTGATATGAGAATGAACCAAGATGAAAGAAGGTTTGACTTTCACGGGCTCGGGCTCGCTTTGAAACAAGCCAGAGAGGAAAAGGGCTGGACGCAAGCCTATGTGGCGGAGCTGGTCGGCAAGACTGACCGCACCATTATGAACATTGAGAACAAAGGCCAGCACCCCAGCTTCAACCTGTTTTTCAAACTCGTCACTCTGTTCGACATTTCCGTAGATCAGTTTTTCTATACAGAAGGTCAGCGTGGAGAGAACAGTTGCAGAAAGCACATTGATGTGCTTTTAAGCTCGATGAATGAGAAAGAGCTTGTTGTCATAGAGGCCACAGCCGAAGGGCTCAAGAAAGCCAGAGAAACGGAGGTTCAGGAGTAAGAGCCTCCGTTTTTTCATGCCATTTTGAGGGCTGCCGCTAAGTGGCAAGCAATGCCTCCGTGGCCACAAAGGCCCGGACGCTGCTTGTTGGGGCTCGCCCCAAACCCGTATCTTCGGGCCAACATGGCCCGAAGTATTTGCGTCGCTTTGCTCCTTGTTTTCATAACCTCAACGCTCCTTTTCCTGCTTTCTGCCCGGCTCGGTGTAGCCCAGCAGAGTATCAATATTTACCTTGATGGTGACGATCTCCTGCATATCCCGGCGCGCTTTCTGATACTCTCCATAAAGGCGCTTTTTCTTTGCCGTGAGCTTACGGCTTTCCTCCTTCAGCGCATCCATTTTCGGGAGCTTCGCCCCGCCCAGCAGACGGCGCATTTCCGCCTGTGCCGCTCGGTACAGTTCAATATCGGCCTCATGCTCCGCAAGGAATTTCCGGCTGTACTTGGTAGCCTTGTACTGCTCAAAGACCGGGCGCGTTTTTGCATACTGAACCGTTGCGGCCTTTAGCCCGGCGTTGGTTTTCATGGCCTGTTCCGTCTGCTTGATCTGCTCGGAAAGCGCATGGAAATGGTCGGTTGCCTCGGTGGCTTTCTGCGCCAACTGCTCATAATCAGTCAGGCCGTTGTCCTGTATATAGGCAAGGGCGGCGGCCATCTGCTTGATGTCGAACACCTTCGCCCACCGCTCGTAGCCCGGCCCCTTACCGGCAGCCAGCTTTGCTTGAATATCCACCGCTAGACTGATTTTTCGCTCCGGGTGTCCGGGGCGTTTTTCTTTGCCCTCAATGGCAGCAAGAACATCTTTCAGATCGTAGCCGTCCCCAAGCGTAGAGGCCCGCAGACGGGTAAAGCGTTCCTGCCCCTGTCCGGTCAGCCGGAAGCTGATACCACCGCCCCGAACCTTCTTGACTTCATATCCAGCTCGCTTCATCAGGCCGAGAAATTCGTCCAGATCGGCGGGGCGCTCCGCCAGTGCGGTATCAATGGCAAGGCGCAGCCGGTCCTGATACGAAAGCGGGCCTTTCCGTTCTTTCTGCCACTCCCCATAGTTCCGATACTTGCCCTTGCTCCGGGGCTTCGGGTTCTCCACGATGGACAGCCCGTTTTCAAGGCACAGCCTGTCGGAGAGCCGCCGGAGGGCGAAGCTGGAGCCCCAGAAGTTTCGGAATTTCCGGGTGCAGTCAAGGGTGGTGGAGTTGTAATAGATGTGACAATGGATGTGCTGGCGGTCTGTGTGCGTGGTAACGATAAAAGCGTGCCGCCCCTTCGTCCAGCGCATAGCCAGCTCATAGCCGATACGGTTCGCCTCCTTCGGGGTGATCTCTCCCGGATAAAAGGACTGTCGTATTTGATAGCACAGCACATCATTGGCCTTTTTCTGTTCCCGGCCTGTCATGGCGGCATAGCTGGCTTTCGCCAAAAGAAACTCGTCTGCCACGGTGGCAGGGTCGCACTCATAAGCGGAGATATACTTTCCGCTTTCTGTTTTTTCCGGGTTTTTACCATAGTCCAGACAATCCCGGATGGCCTCGGCAATCGTTTCGCCTTCGCCCGCATGGCGCTGCAACAAAGTTGTGGTAGCCAGAAATCATCCCTCCCTTCTATGAAAAAAGGACGGCCCGTCCAGACCGCCCCGACTTCGGGCCAACATGGCCCGAGGCTGTTTAACTTGCCAGAAACCGATACAGAGCGGATTTGCCTCCGTCCAGCGCCCAAAGCAGAGAACCAGCCGCCGCTTGCAGCCCATACGGCGAAAGGAGGAAGGCGAGGAACAGAAATACAATCCCGCCGATGGGGGTCGGCGTGAAAAAGAGGGCGATACCCAGCACCGCCAGGATCACGGAGGCAATCGTCAGCAGGAAGGCGCAAATATCAAATAGAAACACCAGTAGAGCCGCCAGAAGGGATAGCGCCAGAGCGAAGGGCGCGACTAATATTTTCAGCAGTATCTTCATCATCAAAACCTCCTTTATTCTTTCTATCTCTATTTTATCATGCCAGCCCGGGGACATAAATGTTGCGAAAGATTAGTGAATCCTGTCCCGGAGCTTCGGGTCAACATGGCCCGAAGTGGTAAAAAAAGAACAGGGCGGCAAGCCCCTCACAACGGAAGCCTGCCGCCCTCGTCTTACTTTGCCACCAGCTCGGAGAGCTCCCGCAGCACCTTTGACACCTCGCCCCACAGTTTTTCATAGTCCCGCTTCAATCCGTCGATTTCCTCCGGGTACACGCCGTAGGTATGCGCGTGTACGGCGACCTGATTGAGATTGTTGGAACAGCGCCTTTGCAGAGAGATCAATTCTTTTATGGGCGCAAGGTCAACGTGCAGGATATACCCGTTCAGAGCCATCTTCCGCACATAAGCCCCGGCATTGGAAATGCCCGCTTCGGCCATCCGTTCATGGATGGCAGCCAGCTCGTCCGGCGTTACCATGACGTGCAGATGGACATTCCGCTTGCGGTTCTCCATCAGCGTTCCAGCTCCCGGCCCTTTCTGCGCTCTTTGGGCTCCTTCACTTTGTCCAGCGGCTTTGCATCCAGCTCCGGGGGCGCAGGCTGGATGGGCGTGTTATTGGGTACGCCGTCGATCATGTTGCAGTTCTGCTCCGTGGAGAGCTCGGCGGTTTTCAAATAGTTGTCTTTTTCGTGCATGGCAATCCTCCTTTATCGTTCCTCATGGTTTTTATGGTTCCGCTTCTGGCTGGGTTCCTTCGGGGGTTCCTGCCCTCTGGCTCCATCCTTGAGCCGGGCGGTGATGGAGGGGCGCACCCGGTCAGGATTGGCCGGTGCGGGTTTCAGCTCGTAGTCCTCCATCTGTTTTTCGGTCAGCGGCTTCGCATAGGTCAGTTCTCCCCATGCCATCAGCCTGCCATTTGCCACAGGACGCCGCCTGTCGTCATCGTAGTTGACGATGGAAAGCGGAAGGTTATCCGGGGGCTTCGGGTAGGTGCCTATGTCCACAGGGCGCTGGGTGGAATAGTAGCGGTAAACGCCATCCGGGCCCAGCTCTGTATTTTTGACTGCTGCATGGTAAAGGTGCTGATAATCGTCCACCCGGCGGTCAAAGTCCCGCTGCGCCCATTCCGGACTGTTTCCATAGCGGCCCCAGTAGTAATCCCGCTGGCCCTTTTCGCCTTCGGTAAACTGCCAGGTCACAAATGGGTCCGGCGCTCCCGGATTATGCCCCAGCGCAAAGCCGTGTCCGCTGTCAAAAGTGGTTGTTTTCAAAATGGCATAGCCTTGTACGATCTCCAAGAGATACCTCCTTTCTGTACCTCGGGCCAACATGGCCCGAAGTGTGGTATGTTACGAAATGAGGGAGTAAACCGGGGCGGGATGGGTTGCAGTATTCCCGCCCCGGAAACGCCCTCAAAAAAGCCCGGAATATCAAGCCTTTCGGGGTGGCAAATCGTAACCGCCGCCCGGCCTTTTCTCCCGCATTTTCCTCATGCGTTCCCGGCTTTTCCGGCGGTTCCCTTCGGCCTTGCAGGCGTCGGAACAGTAGGCTTGACGGCCTTCGGGTAAAAATGCCCGCCCGCAGACCGTACAGGCCCGAAGCTCCGGGGAGCCACCTTCCACGGTCAGCGCCGCAAGAAGCTCCGGGTCAAGGGGCAAGACGGCCTCCCGGAAATACCGACAGTAAGCGCCCGTCCAGCATTTGTGCAGCATATAGCAGCCACAGTCCAGCGGCAGGCAAAGGCCCGTTTCCCGATCATAGTTGGCGCACATCCCCGTGACAAGGGAACGGATTTTCTTCCTCTCGTCACGGGTCAGCTCCCGGGCGTCCATTCAGGACTTCGGGCCACGATGGCCCGAAGGGCGGGGCTCCACAATCAGCGCCCGGAATTTCTTCCGACACTGTTTTTTCCTGCCTTTGCACTCCTTGTAGTAGCGGCATCCGGTACAAGGGTCATCGCTGCCCCGGCCCGGCCACGGCACTTCCTTCATCATTCGCTCAAAGGGGCTGTTGGTAAAATTCACTGGCGGACCTCCTGTTCTTCCGTGTCCTCGTCCCACGGAGGGGTATCCTCGTCCTCGGGTTCCTCTGCGATTTCCTCCGGCCCTTCGTCCTCATATTCGCAGTAGTCGTCCTCCAGGTCCGGCGCTTCGTGCTTCGGCTTGTAAATCTTGAAGTAATAACCGGCACCGCCGCCAATCAGCACCACCGCCCCGATCAGGAGCAGCGAAAGAAGCGGGCTGTCTGTTTTTTCTGCCTCGGGTTCCGGCTCGGTCACTTCCTCCACGGGTTCGGTGGGCTCCGGCTCCGGTTCGGGGGTCACTTCCTCGGCTGGTTCCTCGCCCTGTTCGGCAAGAGGCAGAAGGTCATCCACGGTTACAGCGTTGAGGAAATAGACATTTTCGCTGGTTTTCTGCTTGTCGATCACCAGATAGAAAATACTCTCGTCTGCGGTGGTAATGGTGTAGAACTCTTTGCCGTCCTCGTCGGTGGCGTTGTCCATCACCGTTCCCGTTCCATCCGGGGTAAAGGGGTTCTGGGTTTCCGGCTCCGCCTCGGTTTCCACCGGGGCGGGGGTGGCCTCGGGCTGCGGCTCATTGCTCTGGGCGTAAGCCGGGACCGTAAAGATCAGGCAACACAAAAGGCTGGCAGTCATCACCGCCAGCCTGCGAAATTTAGTTTTCTTCATGGGCCGTGTCCTCCTTTTCGGGTGCCTCCGGCTTCGGGCCATTGTGGCCCGAAGCGGCAAGGCTGTTTTTGGGGTCGTTCAGAAAGGCCATCAGCTCGGCGGGGGTCAGTTTGAGAGAGCGCACCGCCTGCACGATCTGGCTGTTTTCTTCCTCCTGTTTCTGCTTTTCCAGCTCCCGGATTTTGGCCTGCCACTCGGCGGCCTTCTCCCGGGCCTTTTCCAGCTCCTTATCGAGCTTGTCGATCTTGTTCATGCAAGGGCTCCTTTCTTCTGGCTCACAAACGCCCGAAGGCGTAGAAATGTGTCTGCCAGTAGCTTGAATTGATATTTGCGTATTGGATGGGCGACCCGCAATGCAGCATCATCTCGTCGCCCACATAAATCCCCACATGGGACACAGGACCGGGGCTGTCATAGGTTCCCGTGAAAAAGATAATGTCGCCCGGCTTCGCCTCGGAGGGGGAAATGATGGCGCACTGGTTGTAAATGCCCTGCGCCGTGGTACGGGGCAGGTTGTGGACGCCGCTGGCCGTGTACACCCAGCAGACAAAGCCCGAACAGTCAAAGGAGGTGGACGGGCTGGAGCCGCCCCACACATAAGGCCAGCCGATGTACTTTGTCGCCTCCGCCATGAGCGCCGCAAAGGCCGGGTCATCCAGCGCCTCGCCGGGTATCTCATAGCTGGGGCCGGTGTCCTCGCCGCCGGTATAAATTCCTTCCCACAAATAGGGCTTGTTGCCTTTGAGCTGCTGCATGACGGTGTAGATTTCCCGCTGCTGTTCATCCAGCCTCGGCAGGATCACGGCAGGCAGCGTTTTGTTTGTGAGGGTCACATTGAGGATGTAATACTCATAGGGGACTTCCTCGGTGGTGGTTTCTCCGGTTTCCGGGTCGGTGCTGGTTTCGGTGCGGTAGCGTATCTCGATTTCCTCCGTCAAGGTCAGCTCATAGGGGTTGTGGCCGATCTCGTCCACAGAATAGCGGTACTCGTCATAGCCGGGATGGGTGCTTTCGATGTTCGCCACCGTCTGCGCCAGCTCATTTTCCAGCGCCGTGTAGTCCTCGTCCACGCCAAGCAGGTCGGCGTCCTCCGAAGCATAGGAGGTGCCGGACACCGCATTGGCAAGGCCGCTGCCAAGCGTGGGAAAAATGGAGCTTACCGCCGACAGGAGATAGCAGACCAGCAGCAACAGCACCAACACCAAAACCGCCACAGGATGACGGGTCACAAACTGCGCCGCCCGCCGGGTCACATTCCCCGAAGCGGCAGCGGCTTTCTTTGCGGCCTTTGCGCTCTGTTTTGCCGCCGCCTTTGCCTCTTTGGAATACCGGCGTTTCAGTTTCCACTTCTGCTGTATCCGGGACAGCGGATTGCTGGCAAGCTCCGGGTGTTCGGCGGCCATCTTCTGAAAATCCACATTGGCCCGGGCTTTTATGTTCTTCCGTTCCCACTTTGCCACCTTCCGGGCCGGGTGTTCCCGCCAGCGCCGTTTGGCATACCGGGTCAGTTTCCGGGTCCCGGCCTCGGCGGTCAGCTCGGATTTATGCGCTCCTTCCACGCCCACATTTTCATGCTCGACTTCGTGGATTTTGTTGTGGAGATAAAACCATGCCTCGGTGCGGGCTCCCCGGACGGCTTTTTTTGCAAGGCCCGGCGGCTTCTGCGCCGCCCGTTTCGCCTCGACCTTATCCAGCTTCTCCCGGGCCTTTCCCAGCTTTTCCCCGGCGCGCTCCGCTTTGGCCTGCGCCTTCTGGTACTTGTCCTTTTTACTCCCGGCTTTCTCGGCGGAGCCCTCCGGCTCCTGCGCCTTGCCGGTATCCTGCGGACCGCCCCGGTCATCCTCCTGCCTCATGCGGTCAGAAGGGCGGGCTTTGCGGCTGTCCTCTTGAAACTTGCCGCTTTTGGACTTCGGGCCATCATGGCCCGAAGCGCCGGTCTGCCCGGTATCCTCGTCCTCAAACCGCAGGCGTCGGGACGGTGCGGGGGAAGGCCCTTCTCGGTCAGCCGGTCCGGGGCGAGTGCTCCCGGTATCCTCCGGCGGCCCCGGCCTTTGAAAATTCCGTTTATCCGGTTTCATTCCGATGGCGTATCCCTCCTTTCCGAACCTCGGGCCAGCATGACCCGAAGTGTGTTACGCCCGCTTCATTTCCTGTTTCTTGTCCTCCGGGCGGGTGGTCATAATGGCGTATAGCTCGGTATTCTGCGGGAAGCGGTCAACAAACGGGATGGTGGTGTTCCCGAAGAACAACAGCCCTTCGCCGGAATTGGTGTGGGTCACATAGGAAAGCTGGTGGGGGCTGATACCGAGCTGTTTGGCTAAAATCTGCCTGTCGCCCTGCGCCTGCGAGAGCAGCACAAGGAAGTCCGAGTTTTCAAAGATGTTCTCGATTTCCGGGCTGGCAAGGAAGTCGTAGGGTAGGGTAAAGGCGTCTTGCCGCCGTTGGCGGCAGGTTTCCTACACCCTCCCTCGGAACCGGACTTACTCCTCTCGAAGTATCCGGCTCCCCATTAGTAATTGACGTATTGATTAGTGTTTGTGTATTCTTTCATGGCACTTGCTACAAACAACAAGTGTTTTCCGCCGCTTCTTTTTCATCACGGTTTCCCAATCAGAATTCCCCAACTCGTTTAGGTTCCGTATAACGTGAACCTCGTACAAGTCGGCTTCTTTACACCCACATAGTTCACAAACTCTGGCATTAAGCCGTTGTCTGATAGTGGTTTTCCAGCTAAATTTCTTTCTCTGATAGATGATGTCACTCGCTTCGCCACGCTTACAATCTGCGATTTTAACAGGGCGTACACGTTTTGTCCCAGCTTTGGTTTCATAAGGAACAGACCACGTTTTCCCGTCTTTGTGCTGGCGGATGATTTTGCGGATACTGGTTTTATGCTTGTTGGCAATCGTCTTTAAGCAGCTATACTCCATGAGATAGCAGAAGTAGTCCAGCGTGTGATAGTCACAGGCCAGATTGTAATAGTTGCATAGTCCTCTTGCTTCGGCATTGTACTGCTCCACAATCTCATAATCCGCAAGGTTGAGAAGTCCGGCTCTGTGTATCGGCTGGAACTCCCCATTCTCCTTTTGGCGAATGACTTTCTTTGCAAACATAAATTTCTCAATCTTTTCCGTATGGGGAATAGTAAGGGCAACTTTCATGAGCAGGGTACGGGATTTTCTCCACGTCCCGTTTTTCATTCTGTGACCTTTGACCTCCTGATTTCTGCGGACGCAAATATCATAGCCAATGAAACGGACTTTTTCGGAGCTGTGCGTTATCAGCGTCTTTTCTTCACTCAAGGTCAATTTCAACTCTGTGCTTAGAAATTCAGCGATTTCGGTTTTTAATTCTTCACATTCCGCTTTTGTGCCGCACACACCTGCCAGCCAGTCGTCCGCATAGCGGACAAAAGTAAATTTCTTATTGTCGGCGGGTTTGCAGGGCAGATTTCTCATAGCTTTCTTCTGCGCTTTATGCTGGTCAATCAGTTCTTGTCTTTCCGCTTCATTATCGGTATGGTCAATCCAGTAGGACAGCCTTTTTAATTCTTTGCTTGCCGTATGATATTCCGGTGTCTGATATGCGGACCTCGGTTTATCAAAGCGTTCTGCGATTTCCCGAAACTTCTTGTCCAGCTCATTCAGATAGATATTTGCAAGTATCGGTGAACAGATACCACCCTGCGGAGAACCGCTGTAAGTGGCGTTATACTTCCAATTCTCGATATACCCAGCTTTCAAAAACTGGCGAATGATGTTCAGAAAGCGACTGTCTTTGATTTTCCTGCTCAAAATCTCAATCAGTTTTTCGTGATTGATGTTATCAAAACAACCCTGAATATCACCCTCGATAAACCAAACCACGCCTGTGAAGTCAGAAGAAATCTGACGGAGTGCGGTATGACAGCTTTTGCCCGGTCTGAAACCGTGGGAGTGACTGTCAAAGACAGGTTCATAGATAGCTTCCAAAATCATTCTGACAACTTCTTGCAGGAGCTTGTCACGGAAAGACGGGATACCCAGCGGACGGAGTTTTCCGTTTTTCTTTGGAATATACCCACGTCTTACAGGGTTAGCCTTGTAGGTTCCGTCCTTTAGTGACTGGATTAACTCTTTTACATAGAAGTCACTGAAACCGTCTGCGGTATCGTCGTCGATACCCTGTGTTGTTGCGCCTTTGTTTGCATAAAGTTTCTGATAGGCGGCGTAGTAAATATCTTCACGGAGTAAATATCTGTATAGCCTTGTGAATACGCCGTCTTTGTGTTCGCTGGAACACCTTTCAATACGCTCTAAAATTTCAGATGTTGGTTTCATTGAGGTTTCTCCTCCCTTTCATTCTTACATTTTAGATGTTACTAACTGGCTCCCTTCGCCATGTAAGGGTCATTACCCCTCTCGGACTACTATGGAGCCTCCGTTACCATATCCGGCGAATGAGCCGGACTTAGGCAATCCCCAGTTAGCGTTGTGCTTAGGTGAATGAAGATTGTCGGATATGCTTTCGGTTCGTTATGACGTGTTCTCACGCCTGTTTCATAACGTGTAGCAGTTGTCCCGCCGTGAAAGATGACGTGACAGCGTTATGACATGGGTTACAGGACTTTTCCCACACCTGCAAAAAACAGGAACTGGAACCTTACATTCGATAAACCCAATCTTATCCTCATATCTTCTTAACATTAGGAAACAGTCGCACCTAAGTCCTTTGGTGACTATTCCTTTTTCTGCCATGCGCTGTTCCCGTAAAGGATTTCTCCTTAGTCGGTAAGGCAGATTGTTTCGCACACTGCCGTGTGCGGCAGTACCTTAAACTGCTTTGCACAACGCCCTATCTGGGCGCACCTTCACATTCTGCGTTAAGGCGCTGGGTACACAGCCCTTTTTACGGAGCATTTTCCAGATCGCCACACAGTAGCTTGCCGTCAGCCGGTCCCGGAGCAGCACATGGAACTCGTCGAAGTAGCACCATGTAGCGATACCGCGCAGGAAATTCATGGACACCTGCGAATTGACAAGGTCCTGCATAATGAGCATGGCAATCGTCCGAAGCCCGGCCCCCAGCTTTTTCAGGTCGAGGCACACAAGGCGGCGGTTCAGGTCAACATTGGTTTCATGGTTGAACACGTTGAGGGAGCCCGACACATAGATTTCAAGGGCCGTTGCCAGCCGTACCGCTTCGCCCTCGGGCTGGGAACAGAGCAGGTCATAGAGGGTTTGGAGGGTCGGCATTTTCGCCGTCTCCGGGTTCTGCAAATGCTCCCGGTACATCTGGCGCACACAGCGGTCAATGACGGTCCGTTCCACCGGCTGCAAGCCGTCCTTGCCGCCGACGATCAGCTCCATCAGCGACAGGATAAAGTCGGCTTTCAGCGCCATCGGGTTTTCCTCGTCGAAGCTCAAATCAATGTCCATCGGGTTAATGTGGTGCGGGCTGTCCGGGGCGATCTCGATGACCTGTCCGCCCAGCCGCTTGATAAGGGGCGAGTATTCGCCCATCGGGTCCACCACGATAATCCGGTCACGGGTGGCAAGGAACACGTTCACAAGCTCCCGCTTTGCGGCAAAGGATTTGCCGGAGCCCGGCACGCCGAGGAACAGGCCGTTGGGGTTTTTGAGCTTCTTCCGGTTTGCCATGATGACGTTATGGGAAAGAGCGTTGAGCCCGTAATAGACGGCCTCGCCGTCCATGCGGAGCTCCTGCGTCATAAAGGGAACGAAAATAGCCGTGGAGCTGGTGGTCATGCCGCGCTTGATCTCAATGCCGTTATGGCCCAGCGGCAGGCTGGAAAGAAAACCATCCTCCTGCTGGAAGTCCAGCCGCTTCAAGGTGCAGTTGTATTTCTGAACGATACCCGACACCGTGAACAGGTCGTTGTCCAGTTCCCGACGGGTCGGAGCCATGTTCACCACAAGGAAGGTCAGCAGGAACATTCGCTCGTTCCGGCTCTGCAAATCTTCCAAGAGGGTCTTTGCGTCGTTGCTGTACGTCACAAGGTCGGGCGGGAGTATGTCCATGTCATACCCGGCCCGGGCGGCTTTCTTCTGTTCCTCCACCTTCATCTTGTCAATATCGGAGACTTTGGCCTTGATGGATTTCACGGCGGCGGCCTGATCGACGGTCTGGATATGGAGCGTGATCGTCATTTCCGCATCCATTTCCAAAAGCTCCGCCAGCAGCTTGTCCGAAAGCTCCGAGGCCAAAATCTGCAAATAGGAGGCCGCGCCCCAGGTCGTCCCCACCCGGAACAGGCGGCTGAAACGGAAGTCAAAGCTGTCCGGGGCGATAAAGTCCTTTGTGGAAAGGCCGGTCTGGGGTATCATATCCCACGAAAACCGGAAGGGGTCGGTGCCGCCGGGGTGGAGCTGCCCGTGAAGGAGCTCCAGCCGTTCCAGCCCCGAGAGGGAGCGGCACTTGACGCCCAGCTTTTTGAAGTTGCCGCAAATGTCCGCCTCCACACGCTCCAGCCTCGCCCTTGCGGTGGAGAGGTCGTCCACGTTCACACCGAAGGTCAGGAGCTTTGTGCGGACAATGCCGTTGTTGCTTTTGGCGATCTGGTTCTCCAGCATTTCCACATACTCACGCCGGACGCTGTTGTAGTCGTCCTCCTGCATGGGAATGTTGACGCTGTACCGGCTGCCCGGGCGGCTCCGGTGGTTGAGGAAAGAAAGCTGAAACGGCAAGGAGCTGTCAAAGTAGTTCAGACAGGCGCTCCACCCGTCAAAGATGGCCGCCTGATCTTCGGTCTGGGCGAGCTGGTAGTTGATGTCCTCGTATTCAATGGTTTTGGTGTAATAGCGGTCCTCCACCCGGCACACCCCATCCCGGTACATTTCCCGGTAAGGGAGTGTCTGCTGGGCAGTGGTGGGAATGTCCTTTCCCTTTGTGAACAGGCCGAGAAGGCCCGTCTTGTCAGGCTTTTTGCCTGCGGGCTTTCCGGCCCTTCTGTTGTTTTGCAATCGGCTGCGCCTCCTTTCTGGCGCCAAGCAGCGCATAGAAGTTTTCGGTTTTGTAAGGCCGCACCCGGGGATAGAGGAACCGGGTGCGGATGATGTTTTTCAGCACCTTTTCCAGCGGCAGGCCGTCCCGCTCATACATGGCGAAAAAGAAGAACGGGAGCATGAGGCCGATCATCAGGAACATGGCGGCGCTGTTTCCGATACTGCCACGGGAAAACAGGTAGGCCGGAAGGCCCACCGCCGCCGCACCGGAAAAACAAATAAGCTGGCGCTTCGTGAGATTGAAGGCCAGCTTTGTCTTGATTTTGGACAGGTCTTTGGGTACTGGCACATAGGCCATTTCGTTACACCTCCTTTGCCGCTTCGGGCCAACATGGCCCGAAGCTACCTTACGGCCTCTTTGGCCGGGGCTGTGCTGCGGGCGGCTTCGGCGGCCTCCCGTCCGCTCTGCCTTGCCCGCCAGTATTCGGGATTGTATTGCCGGATGGACTGATTGAGGTTTTCTTCAAACCGCTCTTTGTCCTTGATACGGTCGGGGATCTTCCAGAGCTTTTTGTCCAGCAGCTCCCGGAGCACCACACTTTCCTGTGCGTCCTCCTCATAGCAGATATAGCCCTTGTCCTTGAAACCGCATTTTTTCGCCGCCGGAGAGAGGACGGCGACCACCTCGTTTGCAACCATCGTTCCGCCGTGGCTGGCGGTGGATACCAAAAACACGCCCGGACAGAGAACTTCACAGCTCTGCACCTCTCCCCACGGGGAGGTCCGGGGCGCATGGAACATCCCGCCCGTCCGGCTCCGGTCCGCCTGCATGAGCGCCGCCTTTTCCAAGATGGCCTTCAGCTCCGGGGAAAAGTAGGCGTATTCCCGCAGGACACGGGCGGCGTCCCCGCCGCAGGCGTTCATCAACAGGGTATAGGCGTCGCTGTCCGCTTTGGTACAGCGGCCCAGCAGCTTGCCGTCATAGTAGCAGGCCGCGTCATAGCCCGTCCGTTTGCGTGGCATGGGTTTCGCCTCCTTTCCGCTTCGGGCCAGCATGGCCCGAGGTCAACGCTCCGCACCACGGCTGGGCTTTTCCTTCGGGGGCCGTTCCGCTTTTGCCTGTTCGGCAACCGCTTTCCCGGCCTTGAGCTGTTCGCTGATGGACGCACGCCCGGCAGAGCCGCGCTCCGCCATCTGTTCCAGCTTTACTTCATAGGCTTGCAGAACAGCGGTGTTGAGCTGTTCCCGGAACTCCTTTGTGACGGGATAGGCCATATCCCGATAGCCGCCCTTGCCGTCCGGCTGGCTGGGCATCCCCACGAAAAGGCCCTTGCTGCCCTGCACGATTTTCAGATTTTCCACTACAAAGCAGTCGTTGAATTTCACGCTGGCAAAGCCCATCAGGTTTTTCACGGGTTCGATGACCCGCACGCTTACATCCAGCTTCAACAGTGCGGCGGGGGTGGCGTCCGCAACCTTTTCCTGCATGGTTTCCTCCTTTCCGGCGGGAACAAGGTTCCCGTCCTTGTATTCATAGCCTTCCGCCCGGAGTGCCGCCAGCGTGTCCGCCGATACGCGCCCGAACAGTTTCAGATCGGTTTCCACCATGAAGCGCATGGTGTCTGTTTTAGAAAATTCCTCGGGGAGCTTTCCGTAGAAAGCCGGGTGCGGCTGTCCGTCCGCGCCCTGTTTGTAACGCCGGGGCATACCGCCTCCTTTCCGCTTCGGGTCAGCATGGCCCGAAGTCTCTTAATGGCAGCCGAAGATGGATTTTGCAAGGCTGCCCGTTTTGAACAGGGTAAAACACAGCAACACCGTATAGCCCACACAGCCCCAGATCGCCCCGATGGGGTCGCCGTCGGTGGCGATACTCTGGATAAGCACCGCATAGATGGCGACACAGACCAAAATGAGCAAGCCTTGAAAGCCCACCGCAAAGAGGGAGCGGAAATAGTTCTGCCCCATGTGTCCGGTTTCCCGGTTGGGGACGGTGGCAAACGGGATGGGTGCCAAACTTGTGAGTAAGTAAATTTCAATCATACGGCCATATACGATAACGAAGATCACGATGTTTAAGGCAATCATGGTAAGTTGGATCAGGAATGACTGGAGCCAGAGACCAAACAGGGGTCCTAACTCCATTGCCTCCAGCTCGGTCCGCAGACTGTCCATTACATCCGTTGTGATCTCTGTCCCGTTCTGGATAATGCCCGCCGATTGCTGGATGACGTGCTGGCTCACATCAAAGACGTCCAGCACGATATTGAAGGTATTCGTCAGGATCATTACCGCCACAAAGGTTTTGAACACCCACTTGAAAAACATCCATGTGTCAACGTCATGGAGGTTGTTGCGGTCAATGAGCATTTGTATCAGCTCATAGGTCATTACAAAAGTGAGGATGACCCCGGCGATTGGCAGGATGGCGGTTTCAGAGATTTGCCGTATCATGGAAAAGACCCCGGCGTTCCAGTCCGCCGGGGTCGTGCCTACCTGTGTGGCGATCTCGCCAACGCTTTGATTGACGTTATTGAAAAGGCCATCCAGATTTCCCATGATACCATCGACAAGCAAACCTTTGAGCCATTCAACGATTGCGTCGATGATAAAGTCCATACATCAGCTCCTTTTCTGGAAAAAGGGACAACGGGTAAGGGTTAGCTGAACAGGCCGGACAGCAGAGGGATAAGCTGCATACCGATCAGGACGACACCGCCGCCCGCCATGAGCTGCTTAATGCCCTGGCTCTTTGCCGCGGGGTTGTCGGACCCGTAACCTTCCAGCAGGTTGATGACGCCCCACACCGCCAGACCAGCGCCCAGAGCCATGACCAGAATCTTGAGAATGTCGATAGCAGAGTTGAAAAATTCCATATACGTTCCTCCATTTTGTTTGTTGGTTTTGGGTACAAAAAAAGCCGCCCACATTGGCGGCGCTTCGGGCCATCATGGCCCGAAGTTACACAAACTCGTCGCTGTCCAGATCGTCGAAATTCAACAGGTCAGCTTCTTCGTCTGTGTCAGAGCCGTCCACCTCGTACACCGTGTATTCGTCCTCCGGCTTTAGTCTCAATGGCCGGTGGCGGAACAGGCTTTCCAAGTGGAAGGCGTTTTTCTTTTTGTCAAACTCGGCTGTGTACTTGTAATTGGGGTGCTTTTTCAAATCATATTTGGGAGAAAAGAAGGGCGGAAGCCCTCGAAGCTGCAAGATACACTTGTCTCCCGGCATGGTGGTGATCTCGCTGGTCGTCATCAGCTCCCGGCCAAGCCGCTGCATATTCTGGCTGTAACTCTCGGACTGGCCCCGGCTGCGGCCCTCGGTCTGCATGGAGATGGTGGCCTTGCCCAGCCAGTTTTCCGAAATATCCTTTAGGGTGGAAGCCTCCCGGCCTCCGAGGAACACGATACTGTCCATGTTTCCCATGATAGTTTCGGAATGGTCCTTGTACAGCGCCTTGCATTGGCTCATGGCCTGATAAAAGAGCGTCAGGCTGATCTCCCGGGAACGGATAACGGCAACGATTTTTTCCAGCCCCGGCACCTGTCCCGTGTTGGCCGCCTCGTCCCACAGCACCCGTACATGATGGGGCAGGCGTCCGCCATAGGTGTTGTCGGCCCGTTCACACAGAAGGTTGAACATCTGCGAGAAAGCGAGTGCCACAAGAAAGTTATAGGTGGTGTCCGTATCGCTGATAAGGAAAAACAGCGCCGATTTTTCATCCCCCAGCCGGTCAAGCTCCAGCTCGTCATAGGACATGATCTCCCGAAGCTGGGGAATGTCAAAGGGGGCAAGTCTGGCTCCGCAGCTAATCAGTATGCTCTTAGCTGTCTTGCCGCTTGCCAGCTTGTACTTCTTATACTGCCTCACGGCGAAGTGCTGGGGACTCCGGCGCTCCAGCCCGTCAAACATATAGTCCACCGCATTTTTGAAGGTTTCGTCATCCTCCCGGACTTCCATGCTGTTTATCATTTCCACCAGCGTATTCATATTGCGTTCTTCCTCCGGCCCCTCAAATACGATGTAGGCCACAAGGGCGCAGTACAAAAGTGTTTCGGCTTTGGTCCAGAACTCGTCGCCCTCCTTGCCGTCGCCTTTGGTGTTGGCGATCAGGGCGGTGACGAATTTCAGCACGTCGCTTTCCGTTTTGATGTAGGCCAGCGGATTGTAGTGCATGGATTTGGAGAAGTCGATACTATTGAACACCCGCACCTTATATTTCTCCCGTTGCAGGAACCGCCCGCATTGGTCGAGGGTGCCGCCCTTCGGGTCCACCACCACATACGAGGAATGGGCTTGAAGGAGCTGCGGGGTCAGCCAAAACCTTGTCTTGCCCGAGCCGGACGAGCCGATGACGCAGGCGTTTAAGTTGCGGGCGTTGGCGGGTATCTTCGGGCGGGTGTTCATGGTAAGAAACTCCGTCCCGGTCAGAATGACATTGTTCTGAAATTTGGGGTCTACAAACGGCTTTATATCCTCCTTTGTCCCCCAGCGGGCGGTGCCGTACTCCGCATCACGCCGGAATTTCTTTGCCTGCTTGATTTTGGACTGTATCAGCAGATACACTCCAGCCGCACCGGCGAGGCCCACCAGCAGGTCAATGCCGCCCAGTCCCGGCCAGTAAGTTTCAAAGGCTTTGGGGAAGGTGTCGAGCATCCCCATGAGCTTTGTCCCGAAGTCTGCGCCGGGCGCGATACGGTAGGCCGTCCCGATTTTGGAGAAAAACCAGAACACAAAGAGGTACGGCAGGTTGGGGAGCAAATATTTTCTGATCTTGTCACTCAACGCCCGTCCTTCACCGCCTCTCTGGTCCGCTGCTTCTCCTTCGGCTTCGTCCTGATCTGCTCCGTGAGCTTGCGGAGCTGGCCGAGGATAGAAGTCTTGTCCTGGTCTTTGTTCAGCACCTTTGTACTGTATTTCTGGAAGGCCGCCGTGATGGCGTCCGCCTGATTGGCTTTGAAGAACAGCAGGTAATGGCCGGGGCTCACTTTATGGAAAGCGTAGTCCACATGGAACTCCTTCGCTATCCGGTCAAAATCCTTCGGCGCACCCACATACTGCATGGCGTTTTTGCCGCCGTAGTGGTTCATCAGCTTCTTCACGCTCTGGCGGCCCTGCGGGGTCAGCGCCTTCCGGTGGTGCTTTTGCAGCGCCCGAACCACCTTGCCAAGAGCGGCGGCCAGCACTTTTCCCGTCAGCTTTGCCGTCTTGATCGAAAGGGCAACTGTTTTTTGGTTTACTTCTTCCTGCATAAAACCTCCTTTCCGTCAGGGCTCCCGGTAGACGGGAGGCCCCCGTACACTCCGGGGCAACAGAAAACCTCGGGCCAATGTGGCCCGAGGCTTACCGCTCGGCATCCCTGCCGGACGGAGCTTTCTTTTCCGGCTCCGTCTGGACTTTTTCGCCCTGTTCCCGCATGGTCTGCAAGATAGAGGGCTTCTTTTGAAGCTGGGAGGGCTTTTCGCCGGACAGCGGTTTGATACATTCCAGACGGTCAGCCGCCCGGATGGCGTTGTCCGTGAGCTGCCGCTGCCATGCGCCCACGCTGGGAGCCCAGCGAAAGCCGTTGCTTTTCAGCTCGGCCCGGGTGTCCGCGTCAGGCTTTCCATCAAAGAACACCTGCAAGCGGTAGATCGGAAGAGCGTCGTGTAGGGAA
>OLEN01000102.1_pt1 | contig 19866 bp, 14 predicted proteins | sample 1609051 | NCBI WGS metagenome assembly OLEN01 (sample SAMN02675046, study PRJEB24791) | human gut metagenome, SKBSTL021 | isolation source: stool | host: Homo sapiens | place: USA
TTCTATTGCTGGTGATGCACGTAAATCTATTGAAGCTAGAACTGGTAAGCCTGTTATTACCTCTAAAAATGCTATTGATTTAGGACGACTAATTAGTGATGTGGTGAAACATGATAGATGAACGACTTGAACGAATGAAACGAAAACGTAATTGTAGAGTACATTTTGATGCAGATTCTTTTCAAATATATGATTGTACTGTAGCACCAGTACATGACATACCTGATGTAATACATGAAAATCAAGAGTTTGATTTTTATATTGAGACAAATTATGATGTATATTTGCTCCGAATCATACATAGCCAAGATTGTGTTGTAAGTATTTATCCTGCAATAGTGGATGGTATCATTTACATTGTAAGCTCTATACCTGTGACTAAAGATAATATGAGAGAGTCTATTCAAAACGTTTTATATGCGTTAGAGCCATATGGTTTTCCGAAACTGAAGAATCCCAAAAGTAGTATTACGTTTAATATATAGTGACGAAATAGGTCGTAAAGAAAATAATACCACATCATATAGGAATTTTTTGTCCCGTATGATGTGGTATTTTATTTATATATGATTCAGGGGAGGTCTTATATTATGGTATATTACACAGGATTAGTATTTCTGTATTGTATATTTTGGCTAGTAGTTCGGTTATACCGTGGTCCTGTTGATTTTACATGGTGGCCAATTAAAAGTGATGATGAAGATGCTATTAATGAAGATATGGAAGATTATGTTGAGTCTAATCGATTTATAGTTTTGGTTAATGCTACACCTGAAATTAAAAGAGTTATTATATCGCTTGTTAGTCTAGGTATCTTTATATTCAACCTTATTAACGCAGTAGGTTTTTATTTGATCATTCAAACAATAAGTATGCCAATTTTTATGTATTATTTACTTATTGTTATTATGATTCTAGCCTTTATAGATGCAGTAGAAAGTACTTGTGAGTTTTATCTCTATTTTGCATCTATATTTACAAAGAATGTTCCAATGAAAATTATATATAGATATCTGGATATATATCGTATTAAGTTATTGCCAGAATACATGGATGAAGTACTATGTGCCTTGTCTATATTGAGTGCCATTTATGGAATATATTGGTACATTGTAATATAGTAATTTAACGTTAATTGAATATGGTAATATCTGATTTTGAGATGTTTAATTTTTGCCACATATTTTACTATTACTGTAGTAAACTGTTTATATGTGGCTATTTTTATAGTAAAATGAAAATTAAATGAACATATTTTAAATGAGGATTGTTATATAAGGAAATTAAACACAACATATAAGGGAGCATATAAATGGTTAAGGGACAGAATGTAAATTTATTTTTATTAGATGGAGAAGTCACTGGTCGTATTAAGTGTACCTTAGCTAATTGGACTGGATTGGTTTATAAAATTCCTAGATCCTTATTAGATGAATCTAAAGATATCAGCGCATTACATCAAAGTGCAATCTATATGTTATTTGGTATGGATGATAATAATGAACCGTTAGTATATATTGGTCAGGCTGGAATTCGTAAAAATGATGATGGGGTTTTGCAGCGATTAAGAGAGCATGATACAGATAGTAGTAAGGACTTTTGGACAGAGGCAGTAGTATTAACAACATCGAATGATAGCTTTGGTCCTACAGATTTAAATTTCTTGGAGAATCATTACTATAAATTGATTAAAGAAATCAATCGATACAAGGTCTTTAATGAGAATGAACCAACTCTTGGAAATGTAACTGAAGAAAAAGTTAGTGAGTTATTAGCGTATATAGAGTTTTCAAAATTACCAATAGGATTATTAGGTAAGAAAGTTTTAACACCAATTGATGAGTTGGCTGAATCAAGTCGTGGTGATGGTGATGTTATATATACTATGACTCAAAAAGTTGGAAGTGAAGTGATTACTGGCTATGCTAAAGAAACTAATGAAGGTTTTTTACTTCTGAAAGGAAGTAAAGTTTCTCATAAGACTGCGCAAACTATATCTGAATCACTTAAGTTACGTCGGAAAATAGCAAAAAAAGATAACGATAATTGTATAATGGAAGATATTTTATTTAATAGTCCATCCACCGCAGCTATGTTTTTAATTGGTCAGACCGCAAATGGATTAATTCTTTGGAAAAATAAAGAAGGAGTTAATTTAAAAGAAATACGAAATAGAAATAATACTATTTAAACAAGAGTTGCATTTTAAAAAATTACAAAATTATATTTGCTTTTATATGAACTACACTGTATACTTTAATTAAAAGATATACAGTGTAATTTTTTAAAATGCAAAAATAAGAGTGAGATGAAAAAGATATTAAAGAAAGAGGTGAGATAATGTATATTCAAAATGTATTTCATAGCAATACGGGGATATCACAGTATCGCATTGAAGAAAGCAATAGACCTGATGCGAAAGTATATACCTTGTATGGGCAGAATGAATTATATGAAGATCTATATGGTGTACCTGGGTCTATGAGTGATCGGAAACAGATAAAAGTAGATAGAATGGGGACTGGCGCTATTGCCAGAGAAGGCGATTTATTATTTAGCACAATTTCTGGTGAAGCTACAATTGTAAGTAGTGAACATGATGGTTACGTATTCACACAAAATTATGCTCGTATGGAGCCTATGAGTAGGTTAGTAGATAGAAAGTATATGGCTTATTTAATTAATGAAAATCCATCAATCAAGCGCCAGTTTAAACAAAATCTACAAGGTAGTCAGGTGATACGATACAGTTTAAAGCTATTGAAAGAAATTGCGTTACCAGAATTACCACCAATAGAGATTCAACGGGTGATAGGGGATATATATTTTAAGCAATTACTATTACGTTCGTTAAGACAACGGGTAGCCGAGAATACGTATCGTTTATCAATTGCTATGTTACAGGGAGTGGAGTAAATGACAGAACTAGAATTTGAACGTCAGCTAATTGAACAATTATCGTCAGGGGTTATTAGTAGTACAGCAAAGCAATTGGGAGACACTACAGCTCCTTACGGTAATATGAAGGTGTTTAAAAGCAAATTATGGAAATATGAGCCAAGAATTAAAACGACTGAAGACTTGTGGGAGAATTTTCGGTCTATTTTGTATCAATTGAATCAAAATCAATTGACGCAACCATTAAGTGATACAGAGTTTAAACAGGTTCAAAAGGTTATCAATGAACTTTACACACCATATCAAGCAGGTCAGTTTTTATATGGTATCAATGGCGTATCTCAAGTAGAAGTAGATCTTGATGATGGACGTCATGTATTCTTGACGGTATTTGATCAAAAACAAATTGGAGCAGGTAATACAGTATATCAAGTGGTAAGTCAAATTAAGCGAGAACCACAAATTGCGGGTCGTCCAGAACGTCGTTTTGATACTACACTACTTATTAATGGTTTACCAATCATTCAAATTGAGGAAAAATCTGTTAAACATTCTGTTGATGAAGCATTGAACCAAATGCATCAATATATTCAAGAGAAACAGTATAGTGATATTTTCTCAACAGTTCAAATTCTAGTAGCTATGACGCCTAATCGAATTAAATATATGGCGAATACAACGGCGGAGTTATTCAATAAGGACTTTGCATTTGAATGGCAAAATCCTAATGATAATAAGGTGGTTCGTAACTGGACTGCTTTTGCTGATATGTTCCTTAGTATTCCAATGGCGCACCAAATGTCTACATTGTTTACTATTCTTGACGGTACTAAGAATAAACAAGTGCTTAAGGTTATGCGCCCTTATCAGGTATATGCTACAAAGGCCGTTTTGAATGAGCTGAAACGTGCAGACTTTGATTTACCAATTAATAAATTAGGTTATGTATGGCATACCACTGGATCTGGTAAGACTATCACTAGCTTTAAAACAGCATGGTTAGCTAGCCGTATGCCTAATGTAGATAAGGTTATCTTCGTAGTAGACCGTATTGCTTTGACCAAGCAAACTGAAGACAATTATAAAGCATATGATCCTGAAGGCTCTATAGATGATAGTGGCAATGTAAGTGGTACACAAAATACAGATGCTTTAGAGGATAAGTTAGATAAAAATGGTTATGGTATTATCGTTACATCCGTACAAAAGTTAAATACTCTTATTAAGCGTAAAAATTTTGTGGTACCTAAGAAAAAATTTGTATTCATTGTCGATGAGGCTCATCGTTCCACTGGTGGTGAAAGCTTTGAAGAGTTGCAAAAGGTCTTTAAAGGCGCCGCATGGGTAGGTTATACAGGAACGCCTATGTTTGATGAAGTAGTTGGTAAAAAAGGCACTAAGACTCATGAAGTATTTGGCAAATTACTCCATGCTTATACGATTCGTGAAGCTATAGCCGATAAAAATGTATTAGGGTTCAAGGTGGATTTTGAAACTACTATTGCAGAAGACCAAATGAAGCAAGAGTACTTACCAAAATTCTATAAAGCACAGCATCCTGATTGGAATGAACAAGATATTGAACGTAAAATCATTAATCTTACTGATAATGATATGGATGATATGATTGAACCTAGTTTCTATGATAATAATCCTAATCATGTACGATTAGTTGTGGAAGATATCTTCAAAAATTGGCGTAACCGTTCTAATGATGGTGCCTATAATGCTATGCTTACGACACATGTAGGTGGTAACCGTCCAAGTACGCCGATGGCATTGATGTACTTTGATGAATTTGAACGTGTTAATCAAGAACGAGCAGCACAAGGTTTACCTACGCTGAAAGTTGGTGTTACGTTCAGCATGAGTACGAATAATAGTGATAACCAGTTAACGACAAATGATGGTTTATTACGAGCAATGAATCATTATAATAAGATGTTTGGCACAAACTTTGGGTTAGATGATGTATCGGGGTATACACAAGATTTGACCACACGATTAAATCGAACCGCAGAAGATGGGCAATATTTAGATATTGTTATTGTTGTGGACCAACTATTAACTGGTTTTGATGCTCCTAAAATGAATACACTATATGTTGACCGTACATTGAAAGATGCATTATTGATTCAGGCTTATTCTAGAACGAACCGTATTGCTGATAATCAAGGTAAGCCTTGGGGGCGTATTGTTAATTATAGATGGCCAGCTAAGAACGAAGAACTCATGAATCGTGCGTTAAGTATCTATGCTAATAAAGCTTCCGCTGATGTACAAGAAACATTGATAGATACAAAAAAATTAGTAGATGCTGGTGTTTTAGCAAAATCTTTCAAAGAGCAATTTGAAGAGGTCAAACATGTAGTAGATCAATTAGCGGATATTACAGATACTTTCACAGAAGTACCAGCCAGTGAAGCGAAACAAGAAGAAATGTTTAATCTCATGCGTAACTATAGTTCGGGAATGTCTAAATTAAAACAATATGACCCAGAAACGGTTAATGGTGAGGATATTGGTTTTGACTATGATAATCCGGATGAACTTGTTACATTACTTGGTATGACACCTGAACAGGAGGAAATACTAACGACATCTTTATATAACGATTTAAAAGAACGGATTGCAGAAATACATGATGTACCTGTCGCACAAATTGAATTACGCATGATTCACGTGAAAGATGTTAGTGTCAATTATGATTATTTAACTGAATTGGTAGAAGCATTGATGAATGCAGTGCATGAGGATCGTATGGATGCAGCCGCTGACTATCGAGATAAGATTAGTGATTTTGCTATGGCCTTGGAAGACCGTCAATATGCAAAACAAATTAATAATGCTGCTGAGGCCATTTATAATGGTAATTATCCTCCTGAAGGGCATGAAGTAACGTATCCAGTTCAATTAAAATCTAGTTTGGATATTATACATGATGCTAATACTATGATTGTGAAGGATAATATCTTTGATTTCCGTTTAAAATGGGGCATTATTGATGTTATTAGTAATGATGAAATTTTAGAACTATTTGGACGCCATACTGCAGGAAAACAAGATCTTGATAGTACAGGACGAATTAGTCAACTAAAGAAAGATGCACGTAAAGAATACCAAGTTAAAGCACAAGATAAAGAAGTGGCAGCACTTAATAAGATTACATATGGCAATGAATTAGTTGCTGCATTATATAAATTTGCGGATTCTTATGTTAATGAAAGGTAGGATTGTTATGGTAAAAGGAAAGAGGGGTTGCGATGAGTAAGGAAAAACGGAGAGTACCTAAGTTGCGTTTTCCTGGATTTACGGAAGATTGGGAACAGCGTAAGTTAGGTAGTATTGGCTCAACATATACCGGATTATCAGGTAAAACGAAAGAAGACTTTGGGCATGGTGAGGCACAATATATTACATATTTAAATGTATTTCAAAATACAGTCTCAGATATAACTATGACTGATAAAGTAGAAGTAGATACAACACAAAATGAGGTGAAATACGGGGATGTATTATTTACCACTTCATCTGAAACACCAGAAGAAGTCGGTATGTCATCGGTATGGCTTGGACATATGCCTAATATTTATTTAAATAGCTTTTGTTTTGGTTTTAGACCTAATCAAAAGATTGATCCATATTTTTTAGGGTATTCATTACGTGCGCCATATATGCGAGACAAGATTAAAATTCTTGCTCAAGGTATATCACGGTATAATATTTCAAAAAATAAAGTTATGGAACTTGAGATAAGTTTGCCAAATAATGAGGAACAAAGATTGTTAGGAAACTTCTTAAGGAATATTGATTTGAGTATTACCCTTCATCAGCGTAAGCTTGAACACTTAAATTTGAAGAAAAAAGCGTTACTTCAGAAACTTTTTCCAAAAAATGGAGAGCGTTATCCAGAACTTCGTTTTCCAGGATTTACTGATGCTTGGGAACAGCGTAAGTTGGGTGATTTTACCAATCAAATTAATACTTTTGTAAATCCAGAAGATGCAAAGTTACCTTTATGGTCACTAACCGCTGAAGCAGGTTTAATAGAAAAGTCCGATAGATATGAACGGGATTTCTTGGTAAAGAAAAAAGATCAGTATAAGCGCATTGAAACTAATACACTTGTTTATAATCCAATGAATATAACTATAGGTTCTATAGATATTTATACTGGGCTTTATCCTATAGCTGTTTCTGGTTACTATGTATCAATAGTTTATGATAAAAATATTGATACAGATTTTCTTAAAGAAGTGCTATTATTACCTTCAAGTTTGAAAATGTATAAAAATTATGCTACAGGGTCATTGATTGAACGACAACGTGTTCAATATCCTACATTTTCAAAGCTACAACTATTACTTCCTAATCTCGATGAACAAAAAGCAATCGGTCAAATATTTAAATCACTTAATTTAAATATTACCCTTCATCAGCGTAAGTTAGAGCACTTACAATTACAGAAAAAATCATTACTTCAACAAATGTTTGTATAAATAAAGGAGATTTTGTATGGCAGAATCAAAAGCACAGAATATTTCTAGCCAATTATGGGCTATTGCCAATGATTTACGTGGCACAATGGATGCTAGTTCTTTTAAAGACTATATTCTTTCATTTTTATTCTATAAATATCTTTCGGTACATCAAGAAGAATATCTTGTCAATAATGATTTAGTTGATATTTCTGATGGTAAATCTGTTAATGGAGCATATAAAGAACTTGTTGAAGAGGCAGGTTTAGAGGATTGTTTAATTGATATTGCGGGTACATTAGGATATGCTATTAATCCTGAGGATACATGGGCTTCTTTAATTGAAAACGTTCATAATGGATCTGTTGTTCCTAGTGATTATCAACGGTTATTTGAAAATTTTAATAAGAATGCCGAAATAAATGAAGCAGCAGCTGCTGATTTTAGAGGTATCTTTAATTATGTTAATCTTGGTGATTCTGGGTTAGGTTCAACAATAGCTGGTAGAACCAAAACCTTAAATGCGGTTGTAACAAAAATAGATGAAATTGAGTACAAAGATGAAAGCGGTAGGGATATTCTTGGTGAAATCTATGAATACTTAATTGGTAAATTTGCAGCTAATGCAGGTAAAAAAGGTGGAGAATTCTATACACCTCATGAAGTTAGTCAAATATTGGCTAAAATCGTAACAGGTAATATAAAATCTCAACATGATACTTTTACAGTCTATGACCCTACGATGGGATCTGGTTCATTATTATTAACAGTTCGAAATGAAATTCCTGATGGAAATCGGCAAGGTGCAGTTAGCTTTTACGGTCAAGAATTAAATACAGTTACATATAACTTGGCGCGAATGAATTTGATGATGCATGGTGTTACATATAATAATATGACACTAAATAATGCTGATACTCTTGAAAGTGATTGGCCAGATGGTCCTGACCGTGATGGTATCGATAGACCACGTTCTTTTGATGCGGTTGTTGCGAATCCACCGTACTCTGCTAAATGGGATAATAATGAAAGTAAACTTAAAGATCCACGCTTTAGTGAATATGGTAAATTAGCACCAGCATCTAAAGCAGATTACGCTTTCATATTACATAGTTTGTATCATCTAAATAATGAGGGTACAATGGCAATTGTTCTACCTCATGGTGTTCTATTCCGTGGTGCAGCAGAAGGTAAAATTCGTCAAACTATTATAGAAAAAAATTATCTTGATGCGGTGATTGGTTTACCTGCTAACTTATTCTATGGTACAAGTATCCCTACAACGATTCTTGTATTTAAGAAATATCGTACGATTCGGGATATACTATTTATTGATGCTAGTAATGAATTCGAAAAAGGTAAAAACCAAAATAATTTAAGCGATGAAAATATCACTAAAATTATTGAAACATACCGTAATAGACAAGACGTTGATAAATATGCACACGTTGCATCTATCGAAGAAATCAAAGAGAATGACTACAATTTAAATATTCCTCGATATGTAGACACATTTGAGGAAGAAGAAGAACTTGATCTTGATGAAATCAACCGTATGATTGAACAAGATAACCAAGAAATTGCAAAACTTGAAAAAGAAATAGCCGAACAATTAGCCCTATTAGGTGTCAAAATGTAAGGAAAAGAGGTAGAAAAGACCGAATAGGACTTTTCTACCTCTTTTGCTGTTCTTGGGAACAGCGTAAGTTGGGTGACTTGATGGAAGTAACATCCGTAAAAAGAATTCATCAAGCTGATTGGACTGATAGTGGTGTTCGTTTTTTTAGAGCACGAGATATAGTATCATCTATGAATAATGAAGAGGTAGATAATCCTGTATTTATTTCAGAAGATAAATATGAAGAGTATTCTAGAATCAGTGGAAAAGTTATAGAAGGAGATTTATTAGTAACAGGTGTAGGTACTATTGGCGTACCTTATCTTATAAAAGATAGCACTCCATTATATTTTAAGGACGGTAATATTATTTGGTTTAAAAATAATAATATTTTAAATGGTGAATACTTCTACTATTGCTTTCAAAATAACTCTATTCAGAGCCAAATATATTCAGCTTCTGGTAAAGGGACTGTTGGGACGTATACTATTGAAAATGGTAAAAAAACTAGTATCAGTTATCCAAGTTTAAAAGAACAAGTAAAGATAGGTAAACTTTTAGATACAATGGCCATAATGATTACCCTTCATCAGAAAGAGCCATTTCTATGTGAGAACAGCGTAAATAGTGGGGTAAAATTATGTTAACAATAGAGGAAAAGTCCGAACTATTTTATATTTATTACGAAAAATGGATACATATATATAAAGAAGGTGCTATTCGTGATGTAACAATGCGAAAATATGAGATAACGCTGCTATGGCTAAAGCGATTGGTCCCTGAACTTAGGCTTTCACAATTAAATAGGATATTATATCAACAACTATTAAATGACTATGCGGAGTTTCATGAACGACAATCAACGATGGACTTTCATCATCAAATAAAAGCAGCTGTATTAGATGCCGTGGATGAAGGGTTAATAGATAGAGATCCAACACGAAAGGCGATTATAAAAGGTAGGTCACCGAGAATTAAAAAAATCAAATATCTGAATCAGTTTGAATTACATACATTGTTAGTTAATTTGAAATTGACGTCAGAAATTAATTGGGATTGGTTGATATTGATAATAGCAAAAACTGGAATGAGATTTTCAGAAGCTTTAGCATTAACTCCAAAAGATTTTGACTTCGCACATCAATCATTGATTGTAGATAAGACGTGGGATTATAAAGGTGATGGCGGATTCTTGCCAACAAAGAATAAATCATCAGTGAGAAAAATACAGCTTGATTGGCAAACTATTATAAAGTTTTCAGAACTAATTAAAGGCTTACCTGAAGATAAGCCGATATTTGTGAATGGACGTGTATTTAATTCAACTGTTAATGGTGTATTAGAAAGATATTGTAAAAAGTTAGGCATACCAGTCATATCAATTCATGGATTACGACATACACATGCTTCGTTATTACTTTTTGCAGGTGTATCAATTGCTAGTGTTGCAAGAAGACTTGGGCATGCAAGTATGACAACGACACAAAAAACATATATCCATATAATTCAAGAAATGGAAAACAAAGATATTGATCTAGTGATGCGGTCTATGGCTGGATTAGCATGAGATTTATTTTATAGAAATGGCTTTTACTGATGAAGGGGAATTGTAGAGTTCATCTTATTGAGGAGGGTACTAATTTTATCTTGTTCTTCTATATTAATTGAAAAATAAGTTTCACAATTTTTTTAAATAGTAAGATGTCTTTTATATCCTTCAGTTTAAGAATTATATTTCTCTAGTAGATAATAATAAAATAGACTATCTATTCAAATTAAATATATATTAGATAACTCTATTTTCATTTTAGAATGTAAGGGAGGAGTTTTAATAATAAAAATGTGATAATTAAATTAGTTTCTTACTTGTTTTAGGTCAATAAATTATGAGAAAGTCATTACTACTTTTGGTTTAATAAAGGAGATCGTATATGTATTATATAAAAAAAATTAGAATAATGGGCTATAAAGGATTTAAGGATAGTATTATAGAGTTTAATAAAGGAAAAAATATAATTGTTGGTATAAATGAAATAGGAAAGTCTACAATCTTAGAATCAATTGGTATTGTACTATATAAAGCTATTTATAATAAAATTGATAATAGTTTAGAAAGATATTTTAATAATGATAATAAAATTCGATTTTATGAAAATAAAACTATAGATAGTTTACCGGAGATTATCATTGAGTTATTTTTAGATTTTGAGGATGAAATATCCTCTTTAAAATTTTCAGGGTTAAATTATATCAATCATCAAAATGAGGAGCAATGTGGCATTAAATTTGAGTATAAGTTTGATAGAGACTTTTCTAGTGTTATTAATTTAAATGAATATGCTGAAAAGAAAATAATACCAATTGAGTATTATAAAGCAGAGTGGCAAACATTTTCCAACTTAAGCTACAAACCACAATTTTTACCATTTAAATATCTATTTATAGATAATTCAAATAACCGAAATGATTTATTTGGTAATTATGCAAAAAGTATATATTTATCCAAAATAGATAACACCACTCAACTAGAATTATCTGGAGCATTTAATCTTGCACTAGGTCAATTTAAAGAATCTCAGAAGGATAAACTAAATATAGATGATACAAGGTTAATTGGGTTAGATGCGAATAAGACACATCTTATGAAATTATTGGATATATATGAATCAGATATCTCTATTCAAGATATGGGGAAGGGGAAAGAAAATCTAGTAAAAACGGAAATAGCATTAAATAATAGCATGTTTGATATTATATTAATAGAAGAACCAGAGAATCATTTAAGCTATACTAATACAAGAAAATTATTAGATTTGATTAATAGTTTTACCAATACCCAAATTATAATTACTTCTCATAGCTCTGTTATAGCTAGTCATTTAGATCTAAAAAATATTATTTGGCTGAATAATGATGGTTCACACTCTTTAAATGACTTAACTGATGATACGGCAGAATATTTTAATAGATTAGATAATCTAGATATTTTACGATTTATATTGGCAGAAAAATGTATTTTAGTTGAAGGAGCTGTAGAATATATTTTATTACCACAAATAATTTATAAACTCACTGGATCTAAAATTTCAGAATTGGGTATTGATATAATTTCAATGGGAAGTATTTCTCATGAAAGGTATAGAGAAATTGCATCTATATTAAACAAACGTAAAATAGTTACTATTACAGATAATGATAAAAAGCCATCATTAATAGGGTCTAATATTGAAGATAATTTTGCTGTTTTTAGAGGAACTACTATTGACGACTGGACTTTGGAGGCGGCCTTTTATAATTGCAATAATTCTTACTTTGATGAACAGTATAAAGCTAGAAAAACAGAAGCAAAATATAATGGTGAAGAATGTCCTAAGGCTTTAGCCCATATGCTAAAAAATAAAACAGAGAATGCTATTTTTATGGCTACTAATATTGAGAATATTGAAATTCCTAATTATATACAAGAGGCGATTAAATGGATAAACGAATAGTTTTAGCTACAGCTGGTTCAGGCAAAACTTACCACATAACTCACTCTATTAATGTTGCTGAACGAGTATATATTATATCATTTACAAATAGAAATGTAGATAATATTGTAATGGAGTTAAATAATCATTATTTTAATAAAATTCCAAGTAATGTCATAGTTTCCACATTTGATACATTTGTGCTCCATCAGTTGATTAAGCCATTTTCTAATATATTGGAGATAGTAGATAAAAATATTTTAGGGGTTGATGTAATAAGTAAGCCTGAAGTTGATGGACGGAATGCTAATTATAAACCAGTTTCAGATCCACTACATTATATGAACTCTAATCAACAACTATACGTAAGTCGTATGAGTAAGTTATTTATGAAGCAAGCAGAACCAATCAAAGAGGTTATTCTTAGAAGATTGGAGAAATACTGTGATTGTATATATTTTGATGAGTTTCAAGATTATAATGGATTTGATTTTAAAGTGTTACAGTATATTATCGAAAAAGCTAATATTAATGTTATAGCCGTAGGCGATATATTTCAAAGTCTTGTTGCGCCTATAAGACATGATGGTACTGGTTCAAATAAGCCTTTCAGTACTATTAATGCTGTTGATGATTTGAGATGCTATTTTTCTGATAATATTAAAATTGATACCGATACACTTATTAATAGTAGAAGAGTTACTAAAAAGGTAGCCGAATTTATCCAAGATTATTTATTTATTAATATAGGTTCGAATTCAGAATTACAAGGAAATATAATATGGGTTGATGATATAGCGCAGATAGATTTATTAATGAGAAATAAATCTATTACTAAATTAGTATGGAATAGAAAATTAGCTATTAATCCGATGGAAACACATATTAATTGGTCATACTCAAAGGGTGATACTTATAAAGAATGTTGTATTATATTGACTAATGATACAAGTGATTTAAGTAAATGGAATCGATTGAGCTCATCAACTCGTAACAAATTATATGTAGCTCTTACAAGATCCAAAGGAAATGTTTATTTAATTACTAAAGAGAATTTTGATAACTGGAAACAATCGCTAGTAAATTAATTATATTAACCGGTTATTTGTCTTATAAAATTAAGTAGAAAAAGAGAAAAATTCTTTATAAAGAATTCAAAGGATGAAGAAATATCATATTTTTGTATACTTTAGATTCAGAAGTAAAGGTCTCATATTTAGTTAGGCCAATTTTAAGGGTTCTTCAAGAGGCAGATGGCAGGTTAGAGAGTTCAGAGACTCGTGAGGAAATTAGTAATCTTGATGAGTATATTGCTGAGTTTGAACAGAAAATTTATACTTCTAAGAAAACAGGGAATCAATATAAGAAATTCGATTTTAAGTTTAATTTTGCAATTAAAGAATTAGAATATGTGAAGTTAATCAATTATACTAAGTATAACCCACAAATTACATTAACACAGGTAGGATTATCTCTTAATGTGTCTCAATTAGATGTAGAGTTGGATGTTAGAGATAAAGCAAAGGCTTATTGGGAAGAAAGTAGTGCAAAAAGAAAGATTAAAAATAGTATTATTTCTGATTCGGAATCAGATGATGAAGAAGCCGATGCAGATGTTATAGGTAATGATCCAGTTGATGATTTTAAAACAAAATTACAAGAGGCTATAAGTAATATGACTCCCGCTAAGTTTGAACAATTCTCAAGGGCTTTACTTACTGAAATGGGCGTTAAGTTTACTGAGAAAAGCATTAAAATTTCAAATGATGGTGGTATAGATGGTTATGGATATCATCGTGATGAAGATGATTTTAGGACTACACGAGTAGTTATTCAATGTAAGCGTTATAATGCTGGAAAAGTGGGAGAGCCTGAAATCAATCAATTTCTTGGTGCTATGAGTAAGTTTCAAGCTGATTATGGTGTATTTATAACTAATAATCTTTTTACTGAACAAGCACGTCACGCCGTAGCTGAAGGGAAACCTATAACACTTATTGATGGTAGTGAATTGATTAAGCTTGTTATGAAATATGAGCTATATATTACACCTGTAAAAACATACTTATTGGATGACTTTTATCTAGATATATAAAATTTTATCAGATAATTAGCATGTACTAAAAAGACCTGATTGTTTATCAGGTCTTTTTCTCATGTTTGTTTATATTACAATATATATAATGATATAGGTTTGTTTTTTACTTCACTCTTTTGATTTACTGAGTAAGGTATAAAATTATATTGGGAGGATTCTAATCTATGAAAAATAACATCCAGCCATTGTGTAAATCTAATGGCTGGATATTAGAACAGAAAAATAAGTATAGAAAATGTTATAAGACTGCTAAGTTTTCCTTAAGTGATGCCAAGATGGAATATTCTGTAGTTAAGTTAAGGCAGAACTATTATAAAGCTGGTGGCTTAGTTACAATATTGATGTCTTTTCTTACAACGGTAACATCAAATGTTAATCCTAGTATTATAAATGGAATTATAAGTATAAATTTAGAAAATTATAATATTCTAACAACACTTTTATTAGTAGGAGCTATGGGTATTTTATATTTGATAACATGGTGGTTCGATTACAAGTTGAAAAAGCATAAATCCTATTATCTTGTACCTTATTTTTTCTTGTCTTTAGTAGCATTACTTTTAACTATTGGAATAGAAACGAGTAATGCACTAGTAGCTATTTTAATTTTTATATTTAGTTTACTATCTTTTCTTTTACCGATTGCATACTTTATTTACCATAAAATAATAGACTATGATGCTCGCTTGATAGTTTTAGATGAGATTATTGAAGCTCTAGAAAATAAATAGTCAATAATAAATAGAGATGATTACATATGGATTAACCATAGTAATTATCTCTATTTTATTTTATGTAAATTTGACTTCATTTTATTTTCACTTACAATGATTGGAGAGTATAATATAAATATCATTATAAGCAGTTTTCCTGAAAGGGGATTTATTATGGGTGTTAGTTATACAGGGGAATTATTTGGTAGAGAGAGTATATTAGATTGTTTATCAAATCGTCTTGAGATTGCCTTAAAAGGAAAAGGTTGCATTGATTTATTACATGGGGATGCTGGAATTGGTAAAAGTGCAATAATAAATAAGTTTGCTACCCTACATCCAGAAGTACAAACCTTGTATGTACAATGTTCTGCTTTGACTGATGCAGATGATTTGTATAAGCCTTGTTCTGATCTTTTGAATAGTATAGAGTCGATTAAATGGCAAGAACAATCTAAAGTGAAAAAGTTCTTTGGCTCTTTTAATATGGAAAAGGTTTTTGATGTAGGTGGTAAGATTCTTGGATTTATTCCTGGATTGGAATTACCGAGTGCAATTATTGATTTAGCAATTTCTGCTTATGCAGGAGATACTAATCCGGAGGTTTTAGCTGAAACGTATAAAAATGATAAAGTTAAGCTTTATTCAGATATTATATTGGGCCTTAGTATGGAGAAACCGTTAGTTGTAGTTTTTGATGATCTTCATTGGGCTGATCGAGGAACTATCAATGTGTTTAAACATATCTTTCAAATTATGTTGGAGGCTCGACAAGGATTAAATGATAAAAAATTTAATTTGTTATTAATTGGCTCCTTACGAGGTTCAGAAGCTAAGGCTGATTCACTTCATAATGGTATTAATGAAATGTTTAGCTTTATGGATCGTTACAATTTTGGCCGAACTCAAAAGTTGATGATTCAACATGAGGTTCAAGAACTAGATGCTGCATCAGTTCAAGCTCTTATTACCTACAATTTTGATAATGATGAAAAACTTTCTGACGGATTAAAGCGTTGGTTATGTGAGTCCAGTAATGGAAACCCGTTATTACTGTCCAATCTTATAGATGTATTACGTGAGAATAGTGCGGTTGAAAGCACATCCACTGGATGGGTCGATTTTAATGAAGTTAGTTATATATCTGATAGCCCTGTATTAAAAGGTAGAATGCTACGTCTTGAAAAGCAAGGGGCTTTTAGAAGTAAGTCTGTAGTTGCTCTTGAAGCATTACGTAATCTAACAGATTCAGAATTAAAGATTCTATATGTAGCCTCTATTTTTAAGGAATATTTTACTATGGAAAGCTTGGCTCATGTTTGTAAAATTATTGAATCAGATTTATATTGGCCAATTAATAGATTAATTAAAATGGGCTTTATTGTTGAACAAGGAGAAGTAGATAATGGACTAGAAGTTCAAAATCGCTACCAAATTAAATCTAAAGCTCTAATTGAAGCTCTGCGAAATGATATGTCTGTTCATCAAATCACTTATTATGAGAATTCTCTAGGTGAGTATTATTCCTCTAAAATAAAAGCTATTGACTATATGGAAGAGACTGTTGATAGCTTAGACTTATCTGATTTAGTTGCTAAACCAGTTATCTCTGATAAGTATAGTAAGATTAATAAAGTTAGAGATTTCTATCATAAAATGGCTTCTTATCATTATATGAAAGGTAAAAACTCACTAAAAGCGATAGAACATGGTTTGTTTGGCATTGAACGACTCGTAGAACGATATAAAGAAACTAAAGAACAAACACCGTCACCTTTAGAGTTGGATGGATTATATAAGACGATTGAGTCTCAGATTTCTTTATATGATACTCTTTTTGATAAGGTAATTGATGAATTAATTTTAGTTAAACATAACGATAATGAATTAATTCAACATCTTAAAATACGTGCATTAAAAATTTATGCTCAATTTTATGGCTGTTTTTGTCAATATTCTAAGGCTAGTCAATATTTAAATACGGCTCTTATGTTAACTAGCTTTACTGAGTCAGAGATAGATGACGCAGAGTTAATGGTAGCTGTTGCAGAGATTAACATTGATAGTGGAAATTTTACAAAAGCAGGACAGATAATAGGAAAGCTTTTAGACTATTTAGAGGAGGATGGGAATTCTTGGGAGTCCTCACAATATGATGATATAATTGAGAATCTATTATTATTAATTAGTATTGACTCCTTCTTACAGGCTAAATATATATCTAAAGTGACTTCAGTTGCTATTACACTAAAGTCTGAATGTATTATTGATGCACAGTTTGCAGAGCTTGAATTTTATTTGCGTCATAATGATCTTGAGAGAGCCAAAGAATTAATAATACAAATAGAAAGCATACATTCAGATATAAACTGGGCTCATTATTTAGGTGATCAATTAAGTACATTAAGTTTATATAAGATTCCAAAAGATGTTGATGAACAGTTAGAGCTTTTTGCTGATGATTGTAATGCTCAATATAATTATAAAGTAAAAAAAGATTATCAATGGGGCTTGAATGTATGTAACTTATTTTTACCAATCTTGTTAAAGGAACTTAAAGCGTTGAATGAAGACTCATTGTCTTCAACTGTAGAGGAGACGTTAGCACTTTTATCTTGGCTTTATAGTTTATTAAGATTAAATTCAGATGTTGCTATTAACAATTATAGGGATGATGAACATATTCAATCGGTTTATAAAGATCGCGTTCTAGAGTTACAATTACAAGCAATTAATATTTTGGACGTTAATAAGCATAATATTGATTTGCAGGCTATTTATAATTGGTTTTATAACCAGATTAAAAGTGGACTGTATATTGAAGAAAGAGACTCCATATTGCGATACTTTTTAACTAGCTGGCCTGAGTATATTGACAGTAAACATATAGAATATTTATTTAAAGAGTCTATGAATTCAACTGAAATATTATCTAATATAAGTAGGTATGAAAATAATATAGCTGCTTGGCATGACTATTATTTGATAAAACCTAGTCAAGGGTTAGCAGACTTAGTTGTCCACTCATTAGAAGAAGCAATTAAGGCCTTAGGGAATAATTTGTTTGTAGTAAAATTAGTTGATGATATATTATTAAAAATTAATGATTTTAAGCAACTTGTAGATTGTAATAAATATATTAAAGTAGCAGTAGATATTTGTTTGGAATATAGTGAGTATCATGAGGCTAAAAATCTTTTAAAATCAGCATCTAAATCATTATCCGATGAACTAACTCTTAAGATAGATGAATTAGAAAATAAAGAATATGAAAAGTGTTTAGATAAGAGTAATCTTGAACTATTTTCATATAATGGAGAGGATCAATTTTCTAAATTTATTACTGCTGAAAAATTAATTAATCGGGCAGAGTTACTTTTATCAGATTATGAAACTCCTGAGGAAATAGAGGATACTGACATTATCGAAGGATTAAAATTATATGTACCTGCTTATAATTTAATGAAAAACAATGAATATGCAGAAACCAAAATAGATGATATATGCGAGTGTATTGCAAATTATATTGATGTACTTGAAGTGGTTGATTTATCAGAACTTGTAGATATTTTTGGAGAAGAATCTATTTATGAGATTCCAGAATTGAGTAAGCTTGTATTGCAACTTAAATTCCAGTATGAAGCATTAAAAATCAATCAAACTCTAGGAGATACAAATAGGGTTGTTGAATGTCTAGCAAATATGATAACAACTGTAGAGGAGGCTATTAATCCTGGTGAATCTGACGATGATGAGGATAATATTGAAAATGAAGTAGACGAAGGTCTTTCCTACAATGAAGTAGACAATGCACTAAAAACATTAGACCTTTCAATTGAAGCTATTTTATCTTTACATCAACAATTATTAGTTGAAAATACTATGTTAGATACTGCATTAGAGCAATATTTTGAATTCGATGATTTGAGTGGCTATGATTTTGCTGATGAATATATTATTCCTAGTGTTAAATCGTCTGTAGAGCAAATTGTACAAAATATTGATAATCCTATTTTGATTAATTATGTTGATAGTTTGTTAGATGTTAAAAATCCATTTTAATTATTTTTAGTAACACTTATAGCCAAGGATATTAAATGATCTTTGGCTATAAATGTTAGAGGTTATTATGAATAACATTTTTTCTTTTGCCACAGGTGAGTTATCTCAAGATGCTTTTATTTGTTGGTGCCTAAATTGGATTAATGAGCCAGATACTGTAGCTACACATAGGTATCGGCAACTTGGTTTAGATTTACTAGCTAAGTTAATAGATAAGCCATCAAATTGTAATGAGCTTTTAAAAGTAGATATCAAATCAATAGATAAAGTAATCTTGGTGCAGCAGGTTTTAAATATTGATGTGTTAGCTATAATTCCTCAATATAAGTTAGCTATTATCATAGAGGATAAAACAAATACTAGTGAGCATGGTAATCAAATAAAATTTTATACAGATTCAATTGAGTCTGTATTTAATAGTAAGAAACCTTGGAATGCCTATAGTAAATTGGAGAAAGCATTTAAGAGGTTTGAGCTTAATATCGATTATGCTAATTTATCTGCTTATCATATACATACCGTGTATTTC
>OLEN01000127.1_pt1 | contig 17754 bp, 19 predicted proteins | sample 1609051 | NCBI WGS metagenome assembly OLEN01 (sample SAMN02675046, study PRJEB24791) | human gut metagenome, SKBSTL021 | isolation source: stool | host: Homo sapiens | place: USA
AGATTGATTATTACGGGGCAACAGGTACACAGCATGAGAATCACTTCGCTAACATTAATGTTAATCGAGGATCTAGTATGCGATTTAGTCATGACCAGCTTGTGGCGATTCAAAAGTTTACTAATGGTTAGGAGGCGGATAAATTGGCTAATCCAACTAGTGGTCAATCATCGAATGGTAACGATAACAAGCAACCAGATATTCCGATCATTAACCCTGATGATTCCGGAAAATACATTCAAGGAATTGTTCTTCAATATGGTTATGATTCAGTTAGCGGTATCTGGGGAGCCGGTTACTCTTACGATAACGGTGCTCACTTCTTTGTAACTGATACCGTCTACGGGCGTAAGTATCGGCAAGAGGACGCTGACCGTTTGTGGCCGTACTTGAAGAAATATATCGGTGGGACTTCAGGAACAGTTACCGGCTCGATTAAGTGGGCTGATATTTTAGATAAGCCTGAGATTGTAACGGTTGATTATCTTAATCAGCGGCTTTCTTCAATTGCCCAGAGCGGTCAAATCAGTTCACTTGATTGGTCACAGATTACTAACAAGCCTGACGTTGCTACAAAAGACGATTTGAAGAAAATTCAAACTACACCAGGTAATCCGGGTAAAGATGGCAAATCTGCCTATGAGATTGCTGTTGAACACGGCTTTGCTGGTTCTGAAGATGATTGGCTGAAGTCATTACATGGTAAAGATGGTACTTCATCCGGTGGTGGTAAGGGTGATACTAGCCTATCTACTGAAGCCATTACTGATTTGATTAAACAACATTTAAAAGCCCGGCTTGATGTTAAGTCGGGTAATTTAGTAGTCGATGTTAATGATGTATCTGATGGTTCAATTGCAGATTCAGTAGCTGCTAAGGTTGCTCATTCACTCCATTTTAAGATGGTGAATGGCAACTTAATAACTAGTGTGGGAGGTGAGTAAATGAGCGAGATAAATTTAGGAAAGGTAATGCTAAGTTGGCAAGGTGAGTATGATAATGCAAAAACTTATACTCGACTTGATGCAGTTAGTTATAATGGCTCAAGTTATATCAGCCTAAATGGCTCGGTCGGAGTGTTACCGACTAATGCTGAATATTGGGGGAAACTTGCTCAAGCAGGTAAAGATGGTAGTGCTGCAACAGCACAAGCGCCGGATTTAACTCAACTTAAATCGGACGTTGCTAGTAATAGTGCAGAGATTGCTTCGGCATCTTCAACTGCTAATGCTGCTAGTGCAGCAGCCTCACAAGCTAATCGAGCCATTCAAGCAATTGATTTGTCACCGCTCGAACAAAACATTACTGCTAACTCAACAGCAGCTAGTAGTGCCTATGCATTAGCTTCTAGTGCAATGAGCGAAATTCAACGAAAGGCTAGTGGTGGAGCTACTATTAATACAGATATTCTAAATGCCAATGATGATGACAAAACGCCTGATAAATACAAGGATGGGTTTACTTATGAAATGCGGTATGCTTCTAAAATTGGTATTACCATGTCTGACTATGTACTGAATCCGCCGACTGTAATTGTCGGATTACTGACTACTAAGACTTACAAGCTAAGTGCTATGCAATTGGCACATCAAACATATGAAGTTTCAGCTACTAATGAGCCATATGTTTTTATGCGAATTGGCACGACAACTAAAACTTCGGATAAGACAATATCAAAATGGACCGATTGGGTACTGGTAAAAACATCGAATAAATTATCAAATGCTGATAGGTTCGGTGGCACGATTAATAGTTAGGAGGTGTAACAATGGCAGTAAATATTCAGCTCTCAGGAGCTTATAGTGAGACAGAAGATAATAAGATTTTAAAAGTAGTCAATTTTGGTGGTAAATCTTATGTCGCTATTCGAGCTAATAAAGGAGTCTTACCAACTGATACTGAGTATTGGGCACTTGTAGAAAAAGGTGAACCAGGACCAGCAGGCCATAGCCCAAAAATTGAGGTAAAGGATAATTTTCTCTGGATCGATGGAAAAAAGAGCGCATTTCTTCAAGGACCGGCAGGTTCGATGACAGAGACGAACGTTCTTCCAGCCAACGCAGACTTAAACGACTATAAAAATAATGGCTTCTTTATTGCTGCTAACATCAAAACGAAGAATTCACCTTTCCATGATACGGGTGTTGGAACTGATTTGTTTGTGATGACAGTGATTTCGTGGCTTGGGTTGTATGTCAAGCAAGAAATTACGGATTTGAATAATAACATTACTTATGTTCGTACAAACAAGTCATATGAGTGGAGCAAGTGGCAGAAACTCTCAGGGAGTGAAGTTAGTTGATTTGGACTCAATATCAAGATATTCGCCCTGATGATGATTTAATTGCTATTTATAAGCAAAAGACTCAACAAGTATATGATAAAGCGAAGTTCCTTATTCAAGCAGTGAATGGAGTCTTTATGGATATTGATGATGAATTTAACTTTACTATTCCATCGTTAGTTAATCCGGGTGATTTGCTTAATCGAGCAATGTATTTATGGACAATTAAAGTGTCACAAGATGTTCAAAGAGACTTGAATGCTGTTGTTGATATCTTTAATGCTCATGGCTTAGTAGATGAAATAACTAATAAAGATACGGAGTATCTTATTATTTGGCAACCACGAAGGCTCGTTATTGATAAGGTATATTTTGCAAAATTAAACAGTAATTATAAGTCGGCTAACGCATTGTTAGACCGGCTTTTTAATTACATCAAACCATATTTAAATTAGGAGGGAGAAAATGGCAGCAAAAAATGTATTCATTGTCTTAGATATTGACAAAGGTACACAAGACAATGGAACAACAACTTACGTTAACCTAACGCCACATTTTCAGGGGCGAGTTGCCGATAGTCTATGTACCGTTAATATTCAGATACGACGTCATGGCTTACCGATGGATTTAACGAAGTTTAATGTTGGCTTCCAAGGAATTGATCCAAATGGTAAGCGTTTTGAAGGTATTGGGTGGGAGTCATACGACTTACCCGGTACAAATGAACAAATTGGGAAAGTTAGTTACTGCTTCCCAGCAGGCATGTTTCAGGTTGAAGGCCAGTGGGATCCGGATGGGACCTACTTTTATGTTGATGATGGTAAAGGAATGAAAGTATCAACTGTTGGGGTTTGCTTAAATGTTCAACCCGACTTAGTTGAGATGGGAGTTAATGCCAAGCCGTTTGAGACTGATATGGATCGGGCAGTTGCTGAACTAAAATCATATGCTGACAAGAAAATGCAAGAGATTGGTGATCTAACTGAACGCTTCGATCAACTTCAAGGTGCCGTTTCTGCTTTGAAGTCTCAGCTTAGTTCTTATACTGACTTAATTAATTCTAAGGCAGTACCAACAATTAATGAGATGCATGACTATGCTAAACAACTTGGTCAAGGTGAAAACTTGAATGGTAATTTGGACAACGCTACTGACCCGAAGGTTTACATTGTTAGTGCTGGAACTGAGAATAGTCCATCGAAAACTGACGGGGTACTTCGGACATTTGGTAACCGTGCTTACATGGTTCAAGTATTTATTGATAGTAACGCAAACGAGTTCGTTCGAGCTGCTAAAAACGGAGTTTGGGGAATCTGGATTACAACTACCCAATTCCCAACTGACGCAGAAATGTATCCAACGGTTAATAATGGCGGAAATACAACATCTATACCTATTTCTGATGGAACAACAGTAGTTGGTGTTCAACCAAGTAACGGTTCCACAATAGGCGGTGGCACTACAACAATTGTTACTAATGGTGGCAACAACATTAATGTTTCTACTAAAGCCGCTCATGCTGCAGCCTTTAACGGTAACAACAATTCAGGCATTAGTGATGGGACCGTGGTTGGTACACTTCCTTCAAATTCAGGTGGTGCAGACGCTGATAAATATGGTGATTCAATCGTTAATGGCGGTTCAGTCGTTAAAATCTAAGGAGGAGCATAAATGGATTTAGAATTTATTGGCAAAAATCGATTGTGGGCACAAAAGCTTAATAATGATTTGCAAAAGCTCAATACGTTATCAAATTGGAAGTATGAGTCGCATTCCGGGACATTTCTTAATGGAACAACTGGTTGGTTAACAGGTACTATCAGTTATAATTCTGATATGTATATTGCTAGTATCAATGGCTGGATTAAATTTCCTGGCAATGTTGCGGTAGTTAGTACAAATCCACTTGATGGAGTGCTTAATGGCAAAGGATTACCGGTAATTGGTTCAGCATATGTTGGTGCGCCAAATGGACAAAATAATTACTCACCATTTAAGTTCAATAATCAAGGACAATTAGAAGTAGAAGGCGGAACTGGTGACCAGTGGAATAAAAACACTAATTATGAAGGTTGGGTTTCGATGGTGTTTATTGGTCCGCGTTCACAAATGAAGGTCTAAGGAGACCAGATAATGGCTGATACAAAGGCCTGGGTTAACCGGTCGCCATAGAAAATCACAATACATAAAAAAAGCGTACGAAAGCGTTAAAAATTTAACGCAATCGCACGCTTCTTTTATGGGCGGCTTTGAGAAAGGAGACAAAATGAGAACACTTGTATTAGATGATGACTGGGGCAAGTGGAAATTTGGTGATACCGATACCGTAATGACCTTTACACCGAAGACTGATGATAAGACCCCTAGTTATGATAACAACGTGTTAACTTTTAAGATCGCACAAGCTGACGGTTTGAAGAGCGGGGATTATATTGCTAACGCTCCAGGTCACGTTGCTGATAATAGTCAAGACGTGGAATTAGATACGTCTGATGCAAAAGCAAGTACTCAATCGGTTTCCACAAGCACTTCTACTAGCACCTCACAAGCTAAAGAATAGAAGGTGAAAAAATGAATTGGATTACACCACATTCTTTCTTATCCCTTAATTGGGATGAATGGGCTTCAATCATTGCTATTCTAACCGCAATTGCATTGATACTTCGCTGGGTAATTAGCAAGGCTGATGTACAACTCTTCGGGCCAATTCGAGAACAATTAAGTGATGTTAACTCTGGGTTGAAAGAGTTTAACCAACGCCAACGAAAAGCAGAATTACGTTTGGAAAACGGTGATAAAAAGTTCATTCGCCATGACGAAGAATTAAAGGATCATGAACGAAGAATTACGAACTTGGAGGGGCAAAAATGAACGAGATTATTAATGCTATTCCGGAATATGTAATTACGTTGGTTGTTTCGACGGCGATTGTGTATGCATTTAAGTATTTGGAAAACTTGATTCATGCTAAGGCATTACATGCGAAGACCGCTCAATCAAAGGAGCTGTGGAGTTTTATTGAACAGGTAGCTGATACAGCGGTTAGTTCATTAGTCAATGCGCAGATGTCTGGCAATGACAAGTTCAATCAAGCAATTACGATTGTTCAGGATGTCTTAGCTAAGCGTGGCTTTACTAATGTTGATGTCAAATCAATTGAATCAGCCGTCCAAGCAGCTTATGAAAAGTCAGACTTAACCGGTAATGATACTACTGACCCTGTAAAGGTTGCTATTCAGACTGCACCTAACCGGGCTAATGATTTAACAAAGGAGGATGATTAGCAATGGCATTGTACACAGTTGATGTTTATTCTGGAAGCTCCGATAGTATTATTCGGGATTCACACGCTGATGGAGTGATTGTTAAAGCTACTCAGGGTACCAGCTATGTTAATCCTCGCTGTAATCATCAGTGGGACCTAGCCGGTCAACTTGGTAAGTTGCGCGGATTATACCACTACGCAGGTGGTGGCAATCCCGAAAGTGAAGCCCAATACTTCATCAACAACATCAAGAATTACGTCGGTCAAGGAATCCTAATCCTGGATTGGGAATCATACCAAAACTCATCCTGGGGCGATGCTTCATGGTCATTGCGCTTCGTAACTGAAGTACATCGACTTACTGGAGTATGGCCCTTAATTTATGTACAGGAATCAGCATTGTGGCAGGTTGCCAACTGTGCTCAATACTGCGGTGGCTGGGTAGCTAAGTATGCATCAATGACTTGGAATAGTTGGACGCTGCCAAACATGAGCGTCAGTGCTAGTGCCTTTGGTGCCCTGACTGGTTGGCAATTCACCGGTGGCGACATGGACCGGAGCATCTTCTACCTCACTAAGGAAGCCTGGATGAAGATTGCTAACCCTAGTGGTAGCAAAGACGGTTGGCAAGGCTCAGGTGATACCTGGCAATATTTTGAGAATGGTTCAGCAGTCAAGAACGACTGGCGTAAGGTTGATAATCGTTGGTATTACCTAGATGAATCTGGGAATACGGTTACTGGTTGGCGCAAGATTAACAATCGTTGGTATTACTTCGATGTTAACCATGACGGAACGTTTGGTGCTGCTCTAACTGGCTGGCAACAAATTAACGATCATTGGTACTACATGGATTCTGACAATACTTGGTGCCTGACCGGTTGGCAAGAAATCAATGGTAAGAAGTATTACTTTGATCCGGACAATGCTTGGATGTTAACTGGTCGTCAAGAGATTGATGGGAAGTTATATGTCTTTGGTGACGACGGGGCCTTACAAACACCAATTGAGAATCAACCAGCCGACTTAAAGCCAAGCAAGACGGAAACCGAAACCAAGCTAACAGCAGTTGACCGGGAAGTCATTGAGAATGACTTGAAGCCCTACATTCAAAGCATAATAAAAGCAGAAATTGCTAAGGAAAAGTAGGTGATTAAATGCAAAATAAATGGCATGTAAATAGGAATGGTTATGAGATTCAACTTGATTCTTTTAAGCACTTAGAAACGACTAAGAAAATAACGGTTCGTTTCAATAACACAAATGGAATTGGATACTTTACGCCTGATACCACACATACGTTTGTTGCTAAGGTAGCTAACTCAACTGGCTTAATTGGAACTGATTATCCAGTTGAAGTACAAGGCAACCAGTTCTCACTTAGTAGTGCATCTTTAGTAGATTTAGGACCAGATGACTATTATTTTGAAATATGGGAAACATATACGGACGTCGATGGCAAGGAACAAACAAGTATTTTCCCTTCACCTGGTTATCGGGTAGGATTTGAAATTATTGAAAACATCGGTGATAAAACCGGTCAGCTATTAAAACAAATTAACTTTACTGATTTTGTTAAAGACGTCGCAACACATGCAAGTGTTAATTTAACAATTAGCCGTGTTACTATGACTGCTCCAGGAACAGAGCCAACCGTGAAGAAAACGGCAACTGAGCACGGCGTTGATTTTGCTATCACGATTCCTCAAGCTGATTCAGCATACCAAACGTGGCTCAGTGAAGGTAATAGTGGAAGTAAGCATGATTTTCTTGATTCGCTAAAAGCAACGGCAGATTTGCCTAAGCTTACGATTGATCCTGGTACTCGTAAAATTACGATTGGTGATCAATCCATTACTATTCCAAACAATGTTGATTTAACTAACTATGCAAAGAAGGATGAAGTACCGAAAGTTGTTTATGATGCTACAAGTCATAAGTTAACTATCAACGGCACGGTAGTTGATTTGCCTAGTAATATTGACCTCTCCAGTTACTACACAAAGGAAGAAGTTGATTCAAAAATTGCGACGGCAGCAGCGGGTGGTCAGGTTGATTTAAGTGGCTACCTAACCGTGACCAATGCAGATAAGACTTACGCGAAGAAGACTGATATCCCAACGGTGCCTGATCTTTCTCCATATGCTAAAGTGGCTCAGTTAAGTGACTATGCCAAAAAGACCGACATTCCGGCTATTCCAGATTTAACCCCTTATGCTAAAAAGACTGATATTCCAACAGCTTCAATTGATGTAGCTAATCGGAAAATTACCATTGGCACGACTTCAATTGATATTCCAGACTCAGTTGATTTAACCGGGTATGCGAAGAAAACTGATGTACCAACGGTTGCTATTGATACCGCACAACGGAAAATTACGATTAACGGGACTGCAATTACGATTCCAGCACCGGTTGACCTAACACCATATGCGAAGAAGACGGAAATTCCGGTTAGCTTTGACTGGAGTAAGATTACTAACAAGCCTGATTTAGTAACTAATGCAACTCTAACTACTAAGTTAACGCCATATGCGACTAAGGAAGACTTACAGAATGTCACACCAAGTGCTGGTGACCCAGAAGCCTTTCAAAAGCTAGCGTTAATTGACACGATTCGTAAGCAATATAACGTTTCACCAGTGGTTAATAAGTTGGTCTCAGTTAAAGATACTGGTGCTAAAGGTGATGGTACGACTGATGACACAGTCGCCATCCAAAAAGCAATTGACCAAGTAGCTGAAGCTGACGGTGGAATTGTCCACGTTCCGGCTGGTACTTATATGATTAATGCCACGACTGACCCCAATGGCTCCAAATGTGCAAGCGGTGAAGGCCTTTGGCAGACAATGGGTGAAGGTGGCCTAGAAGTAAAATCGAATGTCACGATTCTCTTAGACCCTGACGCTACCCTGTCTGTCATTGGTAACTCTTCTTTTGCCTACAATGTTATACGACTATTCAACGTCAAAAACGTTAACGTTTTAGGTGGAACCATTGAAGGGGATCGTCATCGTCACAAGATTACCACCACTTGGCATCGGGATAATAACGGCGATCCTTATGAGTTTGCCGGTGAGTGGGGCAGTGGGATTAACTTAGCCCATGCTGATACCGTAACGATTAAAGGCATGACAATTAAGGATTGCTGGGGTGACGGTATTATGGCCTTCAATATCGGTCAAAATGATGGTCTAGCCCCTTCAAACAATCTAACAATCGAGGATAACATCTTGAATCATAACCGGCGGCAAGGAACTTCATTGGGTAACGTAACTAATGCGGTGGTTCGGCATAATCTTTTTGAAAACACCGTTGGAACTGGTCCGGCAGCTGGATTAGATATCGAACCATCTGAAGCTGCAATGGTGGTTTCTCATATCAAGGTAATTGATAATTACTTCTATCACAACAACGGTTCTGGGGTAAATGCCTTTGCTCAAAAGGATTGTCACGTTAGTGATATTACCGTAGAAAACAACACCTTTGAAGGTAATGATCAAAATTGGATTCTTGGTCAGATTGCCATGAGCGGGGTTAAAAATACACTTGTTAGACGTAATTATGCACTAAATCCAAGTTGGTCTAAGTGGATGGCCATTGTTATGACTAATGTTAGCAACATGGAAATTAGTGAGAATTATTTACCATATAACCAAATCTCAGTTAGTGCGGATAGTAGCGATACCCTTGGCGGTGTAGCTCATTCGTCTGGAACAATCCATGATAACTTTGCAGAATTGTATCAAATTGATACAAATATTCATGATGTAACTCAGGATAATAACTATCTTAGTACCGATATTCCAAGTGAATTAAAGGCCGTTGTGGGTGCTGATACAGTCTTGGCTGATAAGATTACTAAGCGTTCTGACCGCATTACTAATCAGCGGCTAGTCTTTCATGACTTCACTTATGATAGGAAGACAATTAATCTAACTGGCAATCCTGATAGTACCCATCTAGCTAACTCCGATCCAATTTGCTGGAAAGGTGATTACTCCTTTGATATCGATGGGGAGCTGCTTCATACAAAAGATATCAATAATAATGATGTCGACATCACCGAGACTTGGACTCAGATTAGTCGTAGTCCTTCGGTGTACTCCCATTTTGGTGGTGATATTCAGATTCAAACTGGTAAACCAATGTATATTGGGGATCAAGAAGTCGGTACTTTATACTGTGATCACATTATTTCTAATGGAACCTTTAAAGGAACCGGTATTCAACACGTAACAGTCCCTAACATTAGTTTTGAGGATAATTTTATTTTAGATGACGATAAGAAAGGCTACGCAACTACTGGTGCGGTACCAATTAAAGTAATTATTAAAGCAGCAGGTGGTAATACTTATGCTTACACGATTGATGCTCCAACCGGCATTAACAAAACGCGACAAGTAAAGCTATCAGAAGCTGTTGTAATAAATACAGCGAACGAAGAATCTTTAAAGAGCTACATTGATTCTAAAATGACAGATGCTTTTAATCGTGTCAAAGCAGCTGCTAAAGAAGAAATCGAGAACGACGTTCTAAATATGAAGAACTAGAGGATTAGATGAGTATAAGTAGTACACTAACTAACTTGATGAATGCCGTGCGAAGTGCAACTGGCGAAAGTAATAAGATGAATGTTGATGATGCAATTAAATTATTATTGAATATTACACCATTTGATAAAGTGGGGGGGGGTAGTTAAAGCCGTCCTATCAGCTTTGCACCTAGAAAGAAGGTGCTTAAATCTTTTCTGTACCTGACAATTTAACAGGCACCATCTGGATTGCTGTATATCTATCACATGGTGATAATGGAGATAACAGCACAGATAATCAACGAGGAACGGGTTATGTTAAAGACATAATGCTTAGAAGAATATTTTAATAACCAATCAATCCCTAGTAGCCCGTCGTGGCTGCTAGGGATTTTTGTCGTATAATAAAAGCGCTCAATCCGAAGAAAGAGCGCTCGGGTCACTACTTGAGCAACCACTTAATTAAATGTTTAATGTGCTTACTGGGCACAACAAAGATTAACACACCCAATGCATTGGAGTCACCTCCAGGCTGCACAAATTTAGAGAGAGTTCCCTCGCGGCGTGCTTGTATATTAAACTATGGTATAATGTTTGTACAAAGATTAACGCACCGGTGTGCAAAATGAGATCAGCTCGTTACTTATCTTGTACCGGTAAACTGGGCGCTTAATAAGCGTCCTTTTTAGTACCAACTTGCACGATAATCTTATGCTATACTGATTACAAGTTAAGCTTGAGCGGTACAAAATAACCCGGCACTTCTTATGAGGTGTCGGGTGTCTTTAAATGCAACAAATTTGCAACAAATTTTGCAACATCTATGAACTTCTATGAACTTTAAAAATTTTCTTTTCCTATTATAATAGCCACAAAAGCCTATATAACAGGAATCAAAATTAGCTTTACATACATGGAACAATATTAATAGTTTTGCGTCATAATAAAATAGCAAATAATGAGGGACTGAGTGCTAGTGCTTGCGGTCCCTCATTATCTGTGCTTGAATGAAATTGACAAATGGCAACATTCCGATACAATTAAACATGTTGCAGTCACGAATTCGTTCGTGAAACAGATATAAAGGAGAATCGCAAACATGGATGACAAGAAGGTCAGAGTTCGCTACGCACCTAGTCCAACAGGTTTCTTACACATTGGTAATGCGCAGTCAGCCCTTTTTAATTATTTATTTGCTCGTCACTTTAACGGTACAATGGTATTACGGATTGAAGATACTGATACCAAGCGAAACGTTAAGGACGGGGAAGAAAGTCAACGGGAGAACTTGCATTGGTTAGGAATTGATTGGGATGAAGGTCCTAACAAGCCTAATCCAAAGTATGCCCCATACCGTCAAAGTGAACGGAACAAGAAGGGAATTTACCATAAATACATTCAAGAACTTCTTGATAAGGGCTTAGCCTACAAAGACTACTCAACTGAAGAAGAACTTGCTGAAATGCGTGAACGGCAACGTGCTAATAATGAAGCACCTCATTATGATGGTCGTTGGTATGGCAAGAGTGAGGAAGAACAAAAGGCTGCCGAAGCAAAGGGCTTAAAGCCAACTATTCGTTTCCACTTACCTAAGGACCACGAATACGAATGGGATGATATTGCTCGGGGACACGTTTCATTCAATTCTGATAATCTTGGTGGAGATTTCATCATTGAAAAGAGTGACGGAATGCCTACTTACAATTTCGCGGTTGTTGTTGATGATCACACGATGGACATTACTCACGTATTACGTGGTGCTGATCATATTTCAAATACACCAAAGCAAATTGCAATTTATGAAGCATTAGGCTGGGAACACCCAACTTTCTGCCACATTCCATTGATCTTTAACCCAAAGACGCGGAAGAAGTTGAGTAAGCGTGACAAGGATACTTTGCAATTCATTAGCGAATACAAGAAGCATGGTTACCTTCATGAAGCAATCTTTAACTTCATTGCATTCTTGGGTTGGTCACCAGTTGGCGAACGCGAAATCTACTCCAAGGACGAATTGATCAAGGTTTATGATCCTAAGCGGATGTCTAAGGCACCAGCTTACTTTGACCAAAAGAAGCTTGATTGGATGAATGCCCAATACATTAAGAGTATGTCTGTTGAGGAATTGACTGATCGGACTATGGAATTGGTTAAGGAAGGCGAGACTGAAGAAGCTAAGCGCCTTCAATCAATCCCAGAAGAACAGTTAAAGAACTTGATTATGAAGACAATCCATGTTCATCAACGTGATGTTAATAAGTTGCTCGAAGTGATTGAATATGTTTGGTCCTACTACAACGTTCTTGATGAAAACTTCAATTACGATCTAATTAAGGACAATGAAGACTTCAATAATGATGATGTCTTAGCTGTCTTAACCGGATTGAAAGAAAAACTTGAAAACGGTGCGGATGACTACAGTCAAGCAATTAAGGAAGTCGGTAAAGCTACTGGTGTTAAGGGACGTGGCTTGTACTTCCCACTTAATTTAGCATTTACTGGTTCGACTTCTGCTCCACAAATTTATGAGATTATGGATATCTATTCTCGTGATACAGATATTGAATTGCTTGACCGGATGATCAAGGCACTTCAAGCTTAATCTTAAAATATAAATGATAGAAGAAACTATGAGTAAGGCCTAAGAGAGACTATACTATAGCTTCTTCTATTTTATTTTTAAAACTTAACTAAGAAACTTGACTATTACTGAACAAAAGACGTAACCTAGTAAATGACGATAAAATTTAAAAACGAGGTTGTTAAAGATGGTTGAGATGAAGCAATACATGCGGAAATCATTAAATGATGTTCCAAAACTAAAGATTTTTGAATTTAGTAATTATGCCTCACAATTTGACAATGTGATTAAATTTACAATTGGCGAACCAGATTTTAATACGCCAGAATATATTAAAGATGCAGCAATTAAAAGCATTAGGAATAATCGAACTCACTATGCACCGCAACGAGGGACTGCGGGCCTTCTAAAAGCGGTTGCAGATTTCTTAGCTCAAAACTATGATTTGCATTATAATCCTCAAACCGAGATTTTAATTACTAACGGGGTAACTGAGGGAGTCTATTCAGCAATTACGGCAATCACTAATCCCGGTGATGTAATTTTAGTTCCAACACCAACTTTTTCGATCTATAGTCCTGATGCGGTGATTGCTGGCGGGACAGCTGTTGAGGTTGATACCTCAAAGACGGATTTTAAATTAACTCCCGAATTATTGAAGTCCTATTTGGATAAATATGGCGAACGGGTTAAAGGGGTTGTTTTCGTTAATCCGTCAAACCCAACCGGGATAGCTTATACTCAAGAAGAACTGGATGCTCTTGCTAAATTAATTAAGGGTAAACCAATTTTTGCAATTAGTGATGAAATTTATAGTGAGCTAATTTATGATGGCGGGTATGCTTCGATGGCGCGGGCGTTACCTGAGCAAACAATTTTAACAAATGGTCTTTCCAAATCATACGCAATGACTGGTTGGCGGATTGGTTACCTTTGTGCCCCAGAAGCAATTACTAATGAAATCTTTAAGGTCCACTCGTTTGTAATGACGGACGTTGCAACCTTTACTCAGGATGCTGCTGAAGAGGCCTTAAAGGGTGGCACGGCTGCAACTAAGAAAATGGACGAAAAATATATTCAACGGCGTGATTACGTGAAGAAGCGGTTGGCAGCAATGGGCTTTGATTGCAGCCGACCGATGGGAGCGTTTTATATTTTCGCTAAAATTCCTGACTTCTTAGAGCAAGACGATACTAAGCTTGTTTATGATCTTGTTAAGAATGCGCGGGTTGCGGTCACAGCAGGTTCTTACTTTGGCAAGGGTGGCGATGGCTACTTACGGTTTAGCTATGCGACTAGTATGGACCAAATTAAAGAAGGAATGGATCGCTTAGAGCAATACGTTAATCAGGCACGTCAGTAATATTTAATTCAAAAAACGACTCATCGTATTTGATGTTACTCAAGTACCATGGGTCGTTTTAGGATCTTTTCTATAGTTTAAAAGAATTCAAGAGGCTCTGGAGTAAGCCTCTTGAATAAAGAGTGAATTGCTTCAAAAAAAGTTAATCGCTCAGCTTCTTGGCGTCAGCATCAATCTTTGCAAAACCAGAACCATCTGGCTTCTTGTTGCTACGCTTTTCCATGGCTTTACGTGCCATTTCCTTACGTTCTTGCTTACTAAGTGCCATCTAACTTCGCCTCTTTCCGAAACGCTTCAACAACATAGATAATACACAAATGTGTTATATCTATACAATAATTATAACCTATTTTATTTTAAATTCAACGATCGGTGGGTAAATGTAAAGAAACTCTTCAATAATTTATGAAGTTCTTTAAATCTTACAGCAAGTCGATTAAGATAAAAACTGGTTATTAAAGTGAGGAGCGGTGCATAATGGCAATTTCAGGACACGAACAGGCTGCTCATGACGTAAGCGGAATTATTAATCAGCGAATTGCTGAAAAGGTTTCCTTCCTGCGCCAGGTTGATGAAGCAGTAAAAGATCACCATGACAAAAAAATTTATCAGTTATTGGATAATCAACGTTATGCTAAGGAGATTGAACATCGGGAGCAACAACCCAATAACCAAAGCGTAATGAGCTTAGTTGATGATATTACTAATTACTTAAGCAACTTCTTAAGCATTAAATTAATTGATTATTTAGGAAAGAAGTACCCATTCTTTTATTATGAGGAATACGAGACTGGCCATTACCGGATCTATTTTGGTAATTGGTGGGATCGCCGTGAATTTGGTGAATTAGACGTTCTCAATGTTCGCTTCCTGTTTAATGATGATGAATATGATAAGTTGAAGAAGACATTTGAATTGTCCCGTGATAATAAGCGGTACAATAGCGATAAAATTGATAAAATTTCTGCTGAGAACGATCGGCTACAAGACTTAATCGATCATCAGCGTGAACGTGAAGAGCAACGGACAAAGTTACAAGAACAACTAAAGGATGTTAGCTCACGCTCAGGGATTTGGGAAAGTACTAAGAATAAGGAAAGTCGGCAAAGTCTGGTTGATGCTCTCCAAAAGTTAGAAGATGAAGAGGAAGAATCACGAACAGCTGCTCAAACAATCAAGGATAATGAGCAGGTGGTTTTGTCGCTTTCAAAAGAAAATACGATTTTGAGCTATGAGCAAAAGAGTATTTTAGACACGTTTGGTTCCTTTGAAGACTTTGAATTAGCCAATCGCAATTTATATGCTAACTACATTAAGAGCTTATCTGATGACCAAGAAAAGCAGGTGACAGATGATGAACAATAAACAAATGTTGAATCAACCATCTGAACAGTTAAATGCCTTGGCCCATTCTTTTGAGCACGGTCTGGAAATTGGTCAACACTACGTTAACCTATTAACCAAACTAGCTCAAACAGATGACGCTCATGATCTTCTTACCGCAACAAATGATTTAGTAAATCTAGATTTAGAGGATGCGTTTGTTAAGTTTCCTCAGCACTATCAGGTTGCTGATTATTATTTGCTGTTAATGGGACGATTGCTAGGAATGCACTCTAATGCGGAATTCAAAATTACTGAAGATCCAACGAGTCACCGTTTTTACGCAACAATTTCTGCACTAGGTGAAAAGGTTCTCTTTCATTTTATTAAGGATGCGGAAGGAAATGCTGCTTTTACGGATGTCAATGATAATGAACCAATTTTTTCTTTAAACCTCAAGCATCAAATGCTGCGGTTTAATAATAAGGCACTTGTAAATTACTTTATTATTAATGGGTTAAAAAAGTATTCTGATCTTGACTTGCGTTCGGCAATTAAACCGTTGTTACTTTTCGCTCAGGCACTTCACGACGATTTGAACTTTGTAATTGATCGGGGGATCCTTGGTACAAGTAACCAGCAGCATTATGATTTAGCGCAGCCTGAACTATCATTAACTGTAATCGATCGGTTGTTTGTTACTACGGCTGAAACTGATTACATGCTATTTAATTTGCCAAAGAATAATGGTGCTGAATTGCGGCTTGAACGCCAGGTTAACCTTGATCTTTCGTTTGATCCTGATGACTATAGTCAACAATGGTTCTTCTCTGTTCAAGATCCTGACGCCCAGGTTTCGTTTTTCGATTTGTTACTCCATTACCAGTTGATTCGTGATTGGTACTTAAGTAATCGTGATGAGTTAGCGGTTAAGTCGGATCCGTTAATGTTTGCCGATGATGAGCAAATTGAACAGGATGAGACAATAACTGATGAGCCAGTTCTTGAGGATGATGAGCAAAATGATTAATTGGACAACATTACTTCATCAAGTAATCGATTTGGAACTCGATGTGGACGAGGCAAAGGAGCTGACGATCGGTCCAGAAGCACGGAAGCAAACGATCTTTGTTGCGTTGGATGTAGAATTAGCAAAGCTTGCCAATAGCAATGGTTGGTTTAATGTTCTTGACCAGCCGACGGAAGATGCCCCAAAAGCCTTTGAGCACTACTTGAAATCACTTGAATTATTGTTGCTATTCAGTGCTAAGCAGCAGTGGACACATTTGATTGTTATGGACCAAAAACAATGGGATTTAATTAAACGAACTAAACCAACAACAAAACTTGCCGATCTTAATAAGCAGTACTTAGCAATTAAACACTTTCTTAATGATGCTTACTACAATCATCGTCAAGAAAGTTTTCGACATGCTTGGCATCTCCTAATAAAATGGGGAATGGTTGATTTAGGATTTAGTAGCGAAGAAATTACTACTAAATATAAAGAATTAATTGAGCAACAACGAGCTCATTGGGTAAAAGATTAAACCCGTTAATAGCAAAAAAAGAGACTGGCCAAAATGCCAGTCCCTTTTTTGTTGAATCGAAAACGATCATGCTTTCCGACTATTATAACTGTTACGAGAAGCAACATGTTTGCCAGCTGCTTGATCATCATTATCGGCTTTGTTACCAAACATAATTTGACCAACAACTGAACCAATTAAAATTATTATAATAACAAAGAATGGTAACATGATAAATCACCTCAAAAAGCATTCTCTGTTTTTTATTATTAGACTTTTTCATTATTTTGCAATTAATAATTAATAAACTGACCTAATCTTTATTAAATGTTTAAAATATTATCAATTTTAAAAGATTTAATATAAAAGGTCTAATTATGACTGACTTTGTATTTTTTGGGTTATCGAGAGATTATTATTAAATTATTGAAAGATGCATATTTGTGAGAAGATTATTTATTTAACGCTTAATTAATTGAAATGATAGCTAATAGATTGATAAATTAATCATATATTGAAAATATTTTTTACTCTGCACACTACCTGCACACAGAATAAAAAAGAAGCCTGATATAACAGACTTCTAACGTACTATTTAATGAAACGAGAGGGACTTGAACCCTCAACCCTCGGTTTAGAAGACCGATGCTCTATCCAGTTGAGCTACCGTTTCAGACAGATTATAGTATATAATTTTACATCTATAATTGTCAATGTAGTTTGATTATATATTGCATTTTTTATAGAATGATTACTTTGATCATTTGACTGAAACGCTTTCAAAACCTATACTTTAAATTAGTAGAAGTACGAAAGCGAGGGGAACTTAAGCTGAAATCGAAGGGATGATGATTTATGGCAGGTAATAAGACGGA
>OLEN01000130.1_pt1 | contig 17641 bp, 18 predicted proteins | sample 1609051 | NCBI WGS metagenome assembly OLEN01 (sample SAMN02675046, study PRJEB24791) | human gut metagenome, SKBSTL021 | isolation source: stool | host: Homo sapiens | place: USA
CAGCGGTTTCTCATACTTTCTTCATCAGTATAACGGACAACTGGATTGAGCCAGACATTATTCAAAATCATTATAACTTCTGCTACTTCTCGTGGGTCTTTGGTACTGATAGTTCCGTCATCAATCCCTTGTTGCAAAATAGGTTCTATGAATTTAGGAACAACAATGTCATAGAGCTGCTGAATTTGCATAGCCAAAAATTTAGGATTTTCCAATAACGGCGGGGTAACAGTTAGCATTAAACTTTGATTTGGATTGAAATATGCCGCCTTAAATATTGCTTTGAGTTTTTCGTATCCGTTGAGTTTTTTATCATCACGAATTTTTGCAAGTGCAACAGAGTTTTCTTCTCCAATTCTGCGGAAGATTGCTTCAAAAATTTCTTCTTTAGAGCTGAAATGATGATAGATTGCACCTTTTGACAATTTCGTTTCATTGATAATATCTTGTAATGAGGTTTGCTCATATCCTTTTTCAACGAATAGACGGGTTGAAACATCTAAAATCAGTTTCACTGTTTGTTCCGGATATTTGTTCCGTGCCATTTTACACCTCCATACAAACCAATGGTCTGTAAAAAGAATAGCATATCACTCTAACCTTTGTCAAGCATCAATGCAAAGAATAATATGCTTTATTTTGGTTTATGGTATGAAGTGTATAGACATATCCAAGAGAAAAAAGGAACAGTAAAATGTAACTGGGTGAATGAATATGTCGAAAAGACCAGTACCAAAATACGACTTCAAGGCTTTTGGAGCAGCAATAAAGGCAGCGCGAACGGGCAGGAAAGAGAGCCGCAAGAAAGTCAGCGACGAAATGTATATTTCTCCCCGCTACCTTGCGAATATTGAGAACAATGGACAACACCCTAGTTTGCAAATTTTCTTTGAGCTTATGCTCCGTTACAATATATCCGTAGACCAGTTTCTTTTAGATATGCCCACTGAAAAGAACACGCAGCGACGGCAGCTTGATGCGCTACTCGACGGCATAAGTGATACGGGGCTTCGGATTGTAGCAGCAACCGCAAAAGAGATAGCAGAAGTCGAAAAAGTGGACGAATGAGAATGTCCGACAAAATTAAAAATTAAATATGGATTTTAAGAAGCGTTGTAATCTTTGCAGATTGCAGCGTTTTTCTTTTGTCCTGCTTTGGCAAAATCAAGGTTTCTTCCGTAGTAGAGATAAAGGGATAAAGTTTCTTAGCAAGCATAGGAAAAGAGTACCCTTTTCCGTATTTTCGCCCTCCCGTCTTGCAGCGCGTCGGTTGAAAATTGCTTGTTGGGAAGTGTCCCAAACCCTCGGAACGGAAAGGAGTGATTGCATGAACGGACGCAAAAGAAAAGTACAAATCAAGTTCTATGTAACAGAGGAAGAACGGGCGTTGATTGAGCAGAAAATGAAGCTCGTCCCTACCCAAAACATGGCGGCGTATCTTCGCAAGATTGCCATTGACGGGTACATCATTCAGACAGACCATAGCGATATAAAAGCCATGACAGCGGAGATACAGAAAATCGGGGTCAACATCAATCAGATTGCAAAGCGTGTCAATGCGACAGGCAGCGTCTACCAAGAGGACATAGAAGAAATAAAGGGGGTGCTTGCGGAGATATGGCGGTTACAAAGATTAAGCCTATTAAAAGCACATTGAGCAAAGCCCTTGACTATATCCAAAACCCGGATAAGACAGACGGGAAAACGCTTGTGTCCTCCTTTGGGTGCAGCTATGAAACGGCAGATATTGAGTTTGGATATACCTTGTCGCAGGCTCGGCAAAAAGGAAATAACTTAGCCTTTCATCTGATACAATCGTTTGAACCGGGAGAGGTAGACTGTGAGAAAGCCCATGCAATCGGGAAGCAGCTTGCCGACGCAGTAACAAAGGGACAGCACGAATATGTCCTAACCACCCACATAGACAAGGGGCATATCCATAACCATATTATTTTTTGCGCTGTCAATTTCGTTGACTACCATAAGTACAATTCCAATAAGCGCAGCTACTACGGCATACGGAACATGAGCGATAAACTGTGCCGGGAAAACGGGTTATCCGTTGTCGTACCGGGAAAAGGCAGTAAGGGAAAAAGTTATGCGGAATATCAAGCTGAAAAAGCCGGGACAAGTTGGAAAGGCAAGCTGAAAATTGCCGTTGATACGCTTATCCCCCAAGTGGCAAATTTTGAAGAATTGTTGCAGCGGTTGCAGGCGGCGGGCTATGAGATAAAGCCGGGAAAATATATCTCCTGCCGCGCTCCCGGACAGGAACGGTTTACCCGCTTAAAAACTCTCGGTGCAGATTATACAGAGGAAGCAATCAAAGAACGGATTGCAGGCAAGCGCAGAAAGACGGCGAAAGTTCCCAAAGAGCAGCGCGGCGTATCGCTTCTTATCGACATTGAAAACAGTATTAAGGCAGCGCAGAGCCGGGGCTATGAACAGTGGGCGAAAATCCATAATCTGAAACTGGTAGCAAAGACTATGAATTTCTTGACGGAACATCAGATTGAGCAGTACGCAGATTTAGTCAGCCGGATTGAAGAAATAAATGCGGAAAATGAAAAGACAGCAGAAGCATTAAAGAGTGTGGAGAAGCGTCTTGCAGACATGGCGGTGCTGATGAAGCACGTTGCCACCTATCAAAAGACAAAACCAGTCTACGAAGCATACCGCAAGGCAAAGGATAAGGACACATACCGGGCAAAGCAGGAAAGCAATCTAATACTCCATGAAGCGGCAGTAAAGACCCTGAAAGCGGCGGGCGTTACTAAGCGCCCCAACCTCGCCGCTATACAGGAAGAATACGGGAAGCTCCAAGCGCAGAAAGAAGCCCTTTACGCTGATTATGGCAAGCTGAAAAAACAGGTTAAGGAATACGACGTTATCAAACAGAACATAGACAGCATTTTACGGCAGCCAAGAGAGCCGGAACGGGAAAAAGGTAAAGAACGTGAGTAGCTTTGTTCATACTTATGTGATATAATAGTTCATATCAAAGAAGTTTCGTAGTACGACAAATTTGAAATTTTCCGAATAGCCTAAATGAAACCGTTGGTTGACACTTTTCCAAGCATAGGTGGTGGTAATGCAACTATAAAAAATGCTATGATTTTGCAAAAGGGAAAGGAGAATTGACGATGAATATAGCAGACAGAATACAATATTTACGAAAGCAAAACGGATACTCACAGGAGGAACTTGCTGATAAGGTTGGCGTATCAAGACAAGCTGTATCAAAATGGGAAAGTGAACAAAGCACACCAGATTTAGAAAAAGTAATTATTATGAGTGAACTTTTTGAAGTCACGACTGATTATATTCTTAAAGGGATAGAACCAGTATCAACAACGAATAGAAAGACTATAAGAACATTGTATGTAGGCTTTGCTTTAATATTTGCAATCATAGCAGGAATATGGTCTTTTGCTGCAAATAGATTTAATTATGATGAAATCATTCTAATTACTTTAGCAGGTGGTGTTGTTGGTTTTGGAATAGCTCTAATTGTTCAGGTAATAGGTGGTATGATTTCAAATAAGAAACAATAGTGAAAACGAAAATTCCAGTTTGTAGAACTGGAAAATTTGAATTTTGGAGATGCCTATGAACAAGTTTTTGAATGATATAAGAAGTGCAGAAAATCCCATATCTAGTAATAGAAAAATTATAAATACCATAGCTGTATTGTTCCTTGGAATAGCTTTGGGGACTTTTTCAAAATTTTTGGATTTTCGTCAAGTTGAACTTCCAAGTGTGCTTATGGCAATAGATGGAGCATTAGATGTTCATAATTTCCTTGGGCGTTTTGCAATTTGGGTATTGATTGCACTGTGTATTTCTATTTATAGTAATTCTGCAATAAGAGCAAGCGTCAATGTTTTTGCATTTTTTGTCGGTATGGTTACAAGTTACTATTTGTATTCAAACTATGTTGCAGGTTTTATCCCAAGGAGCTACGCTATGATTTGGTTTGGCTTTACCATTATTTCTCCGTTCTTGGCATTTGTCTGTTGGTATGCGAAAGGGAAAGGCAAACTAGCATTTATGCTATCAATATTGATTTTAGCAGTATTGTTTAACATGACTTTCGTATATGGATGGGGATATTTCGAAGCACTCTCTGTTTTAGAATTGGCAGTCTTTATTATTGGACTTACTGTTTTGAGGAGGGACACATTGAGAAGTTCTGTGCTAATGGGAACAATTAGTATAGTTCTTGCATTTTTACTTGATATGGTCATTCCATTCCATTTTGGATAAACAACTTACAGTTTGTCAAATAAAAGGAAGTGTCAGAGAATGGAACAGGAAATGCCGGACTATGAAACGATACGCGCCGCCGTTACGGGCGAAAAATGGGCGTTGGAAAAAGTGCTTGATTGTTACGGCGACGAAATCAACCACCTTGCAATGGTAAAAAAGCGTCAGCCGGACGGAACGACAAAAGAAGAAATCGACGAAGATTTACGGCAAACACTCATACTGAAACTGTTAGAAGCTATCCCACAATTCCCAATCGAAAGGGAGTGATACCATGACACGCGGGGAAATTTGGAAAGACTTTTTCAAGAGAACTGTTTTGCCCGCCGTTATCGCATTGTTTTTATTCTTCATGTTCAAGAACGTCTTTACAGAGGACGGGCAGACCAATTACTTTTATGTATGGCTGTGCTGCGGTATTCCCTTTGGTATTCGCCGTATGTTCGTATGGCTTGTACCGCATGGGTATGACATAGCCGGAACGGTGGGTATCGTCGCCCTCAACTTTATTTTGGGCGGCATTATCGGCGGGGTCATTTTGATATGGCGGCTTGTCGTGGCTACATGGTATATCCCCCTTACGATATATCGTTTACTTACCGCAGATAAGGGCGCAACCCCTCAAATCAACATGGAAAAATAGCAAAGAAAAAACCGGGACGCAGACAGTCAGTAAAGACTATCCGCGCCCCGGTTTCCTTATGGGTGCAGTTATGAAATGTTACGCAGTAGAACCCCGATTTCAAGGGAAAAGGTATTCTGTATCGCCTATACCAGTTTCACGCCGTTTATGCCCTGTAAATCAAGGCTTTTTTCGCCCTTATTGCGTAACCGCCGCGCGCCGTTTCCTCATGCGCTCGGCTGCCTGTCTGCGGGTAATACGCTTTCGGCAGTCCGGGCAGTATTTGACGCTGTTTGATTTTGATACAAAGAATGTGCCGCACTCACTACAACGCTTTTTGTCCTCGGTCTTGAATAGCTCTGCATACAGCAGCTTATCAAGAGGAAGTACGGCAATCTGAAACCACTTGCATAAAAGTGAATAGGAAATAAGCTGCGGACAGACACATTCCTCCCCGTCGTCCAGTAAGATACAGTGTCCGCGCTCGCAGTTACAGCACTCCTTTTTCACAAGGCTGTTGACTTTCCGGCTCTGTGGCGGCGTGAGCCGCTTAACCCCGGTCATACCTCATCAGCGGCGAAAATGGCAAGCTCCGCATACTCGTTTTCTGTTAGTGGGGAGATTTTTTGTAAGGTGCGCTCTGCAAAGGGGCGCATATCCTCGTCCATGAATGGCAACGCAGCCGTCATATTTTCAATAAGCTGTACCTTGCTTCCCTCATGGTAAATACTCAACAGGTTCATTTCTTCAACGGTCAGTCTAATCATGCTCATACCTCCAATTCGTGATTTTTTGTTTTTGCCGCTTTTTTCTGTGCGGTCTTTTCTTTGTCTGCTCTAAGCTGCGCCCGGATAGAGGGCTTTTTCTCCGGTTCTGTCTGTTTCTTTTCTGCTTTGAGGGCTTCGGCGTATTCTGCAAGGGAAATCTGTCCGCCGGCTTTTGCCTTTTCCTCCAGTTCCGCAGCGGTCGGGGTGTTATTTATCTGCCCGTCAATCATGTTGTAGTTTTGCTCGGTGGTCTGCTCGGCAGTTTTCAGATAGTTTTCCGGTTGCTCTGCGGCAATGGCAAACGCCCGCGTTCCGTTCCCCATAATCAGATATTTTCCGTCGTCGGACTGGTGGTGCAATCCATATCCGGCAGCTTCCATTTGCGCGCGGCTCATGGCGGTTACATAGAAAGTCCCCCTCGGCGTTTTGATTGTTTCGCCTGTTTCCAATTCGTCGGGAATGAGGGCTTTTTCCTGCTCCTTAAAAAACTCCGGTACTTCCTTATAACCGAAGCTGTCTACATAGTGGGCGGTGTCCTGTCCGTTCTGATGAAGCACCACCACGTCGGAAACGGAAAGGCTGTGTCCCTTAAAATCTTTCGGGTGGTCGATATTAAAGCGGGTGTAAATATCTTCAAGGGAAGTCCCTGGCGTAAGAGGTGCGGAATAGACAAGCGCATAGTTTTTCACGTCTACCCGGTATCCTGCGGCAGTCAGACGGTCGTAAGGTTCAAAGCGCAAATCCCTTGTTTCGTCCCCGCCTTTTATCTGGTAAATGGAAAAGGTGTCTTTGTCCTGTGGGGCTTCCTGTTCCGGCTGCCCCTGTGCGGGTTGTTCCAGTGCAGCTACCTTTTGCGCCCGGATATGCGCCCGCTGTAACTCGGTCGGCTTTTCCCCGGTAAGAGGTGCAATCGCCTTGATATAATCAGCCGCATAATAGGCGTTACTGGTAAGCTGCCGCTGCCATGCCCCTGCTTTTGGCGACCAACGGAAGCCATTACTTTTTAAGGCTTCCCGCGTGGCTTCGTCCGGCTTATCCTCAAAGAAGATTTGCAGGCGGTTCGCTTCGGTGTTTGCTTCCACCTTGCCGCCGTCAAATTCCCAACCCACAAAACCGATTTCTTTTTGCTGTGAAAGGGATTTGATACGGTCTTTCACGCGCCGGATTTCTGCGCTGTTGTTGGATAACGCCCAAGTCGCAAAGGGCTTGTCCTCCAAATGCCAACTGCTCGCCATGTCTGCTTTCAGTTTTTCAAGCTGTTCCGGCGACAAATGCGGGCAGCCGTCAAGGGTCTTATGCTTGCGGTAATAGGCGTTTACCACTTTCATGGTTTCCTGCGATTTTTCAAGGTTTTCCAGTTTCTTTTCTAACTTCTGTACTGCCTGCGGGTCGTCTGCGCTGATGCCGCCCATGCCGGTACTGCGGATTTTATCAAGAAGTCCTTGTATGTCCTGCCATTCCCGGTAATTGCTGTCGCGGGCTGCGTTCTGCTTTTCTTTCTTCCTTGTGGGGAAGTTAGAGCCGCCCGCAATCAGGATAGAGGGAACACGCGCGTCAATCTCATAGCCTTTGTTCATGTTCGCTGCCAGTTTCCGGGCGTAGGTGTCAAGCAGGCTGTCGATTTTCTCATGGTACATCGGGTCTACCCGCTGTTTTTGCCTTTCTGCGATTTGTACGGCTTCATCTACATAATGCCTGTATTCAGCCGTCGCGCTGCCTTGCTTATAATCGGAAAAGCTGTTCATATCCTTTGCACGTTTGGCGGCAGCTTCATTGATAGTGTAATAAGGGGCGACGGGGGCTACCTGTTCCGGCTGTGTGGTCTGCGGTGTTTCGCTGCTTGCGCCTGTATCAGCTTCCGGCTCGGTCTGTGCTGCTTTTTCCTGTACCGGGGCTGTTTCTTCGGGAAGCTCCGGCGCGGGGGCTTCTGCTTCGGGCTGCGCCTGTTCGGTGGTCTGTTCCTTATCCTGTGCCTTTTGGATTTCTGCAAAATGCCCGTCTATGGTATCAATCAGACTTGCGGCTGTGCTGCGGATTGTTTCAAGAGAGCCTTTCAGTTCTGCAAGTTCCTTTCCGCTACTCCACCCGGCGATATACCCAAAAGAATAGTCCGACGTATCAAGCCCGTAGTGTTGGCAGACCGCATAGGCGACGCTTTCCGCCTGTACCTCGCGGGTGCGGCGGTCGGGGCGTTCCGGCATGGCAAGGGCGGTATCATGCAACGTGGCATGGGCGATTTCATGGATTGCGGTCTTGATATTCTGCAATTCGTCCATACCCTCGTTGATAAGGATACGCTTTTCCTCATAATTGCAGCGTCCCTTTACGCCGCCGCTTAGTGCTTCAAATCCCATAGCAAAGGGGGAAGTCTTTTCAAGGGCAGCGAAAAAATCCTTGTATTGTTCCACGTTGCCCGTCAGCTCATAGGTAAGGGCAGGAAGTTCTTTTCCCTCGGTCTGTGAAATATCAAAGACAGATACTACACGAAAAGCGGGTATCTTGATTTCCTTTTCCTCGGTAACAGGTTTCCCGTCCTTATCGAAAACAGGCTTTTGGGTGTCCGGGTCGATTTTTTCCACCTGTTTCTTAACGGTAAACGGGGACGGTGCAAGTATCTTGATAGCTTTTTCTCCGGGCTTTACATGGCGGTCAAATTCCTTTTCCCATTGTTTATAGCCTTTCACAAGGTTGCCGCCCTGCATGGCGATAAGGATTGTATTGTTAAGGCTGTAATCATGGAATTTTGACATAGTACGCAGATAATCAGCGTAACGGTCGCTTTCATACAGTCCTAAAATTCCCTGTTCCAGTCGGTCGGTAATCTCTTTCATTTTGTCGGCGGGCTTTTCAGAAGATAGGATAATCGGGAGAACCGGGGGCTGCTCTGTGGCGGCGGTTTGTATGGCTGCGGAAGCGTCAAGGTCTGCCTGTTCCTTTTCCTGTACTGGCGGCTGCGGCGTTACCCGGTATTCCTCCGGCACGTCGCGCCCGTCGTACCATTCTGTAAAGGTGTTGCGGTTATTGTAGATATAGCCCTGCTCGGTAAATCTGCCCCCGTCATTGATAGCAGCGTCCCGCCCGTATTCCTCATACATGAAATATTTTTTTGCTTCTTCGGGCAGCTCCAACTCGTCCAGTTCTTCAATCAGATAATGCCCGTAATCTTCCTCACTCTGTACGGACGGGTAAAGCCAGTAACAATCAAGGTTTTGTGCAAGGTTTATAATGTCCTGCAAGTCCCTTGTATGGTCGCCGCATATTATAGCCGCAGCAAATTTTTCCCGGTCGTCGTCAAACTGCATTTTCAAAAGTTCGCTCAAATAGTTCAGTTCGTCAAGGCTTTCAAGTTCGGTCAATTTTCCTGCCAGTCCCGGAATAGAGGACTGGTATTCTGTGATATGCAGCTCCCCGTAGTTTTTGCCGTCAATCCCGATACGGTCAAAGACTTCTTTCAAATGCTCGGCAGTCGTGGGGAATGATACCCATTCGCCCGCAGGTCTGCCCTCGGTGTGCTTTCCAAGATTAGAAAGATACCCGCTTAAAATCGTTTCTGCCATGCGTTCACTCCTTTCGTTTTCAATCATGCGGTGCATAAGTTCGTAGTCCTCCATGCTCATGCTCCCGTCAAAAATATAGGGGTCGGGTTCTTCTCCGTCCCGGTAGGCTTTTTCAGAGAAAGGAAGCCCCGCAGCGTGGGCGGCGGCTCTTGCTTCCTCGATAAGCTCCGGCGGCAGCCTGTCGTCGTGGGCTTTGATAAATTCTCCGATATTGCTATATCCGTTTTCGTAGTGGCGGCGCACCCCGGCGGTCAGTTCGTCAAGGCTCATATCCTCGCCAAGATAGCCGGAATAATAGCCGTTTACCACAACAGCGGCGGGGTCAGTCTGTTTGATTTCTTCCATGCGGCTTCTGTCCTCCGGGTAAAGGTAGTCGCCCATTTCAAGGTGGAAATATTCAGCGTTCCAAGAACGTCCCGTTTTCCAAAACGCCACCCAAGCGATACCGTCCCTTAATTCTTCTTGATAGTCCTTTACGGTGTCCCGTAAACTTGCCATGTGTAACCTCCTTTCCAAACGGCAGCGCGGACGCTGCATTTTCCAGTTTCATCATTCAGTACCCCGCGCCCGTATTTTTGCCAAAGATTTTTCAAGATTTCAGAGGGTTTGGGAAACTTCCCAACAAGCAAAAATCCCCGCCGTTCTCGGTAGAGAAAGCAGGGATTTTACGGAAAAGGGTACTCTTTTCCTATGCTTGCTATTCAGTTATTTTTTCTTCGGAAGCTCCACCCGGTAGTTAACGTATTTCCCGCCCGTATCAGCTAATACGATAGTTCCGTCGTAGGTTTTGCCCGTCTTTGGGGAATAGAGCTTTTTCACATTTACTTTGCCGGATTTTAAGAGTGCAGCGGCAATCTTCGGGGTAAAGGCTACTTTGCGTTCCTCAAAGAAACGGTCATTTTTCCACATGGTAAAGATACATTCTTTGTTGCTGCAATAGTAATTCTTCTTGCCCTCATAAACGGGAGAACCGCAGCGGGGGCAGCTTCCCAATGCTTCCCGTTCCGGTTTGAACATCTGCGATTTATCATCAGAAAGAAACGGATAGGTCTTTACCAGTTCCCGCGCCATATCCTCAATACCCTCCATAAATACGGCGGGGTCTGCCTTGCCTTTGGCTATCTGCGTCAGATTGTTTTCCCATTCTGCGGTAAGCTGCGGGCTTGTCAGAGTGTCCGGCAGGACACACACAAGGTTGATACCGTCCTTTGTGGGAAGTAGCTGCTTGCCTTTTCGTTCCACAAAACCGCCCTTAACCAGTTTTTCAATGACGGCAGCGCGGGTGGCGGGCGTTCCAAGCCCTTTGCGTTCTGCGTCCGGGTCGGTGTCCTCACTTCCGGCGCGCTCCATAGCAGAGAGCAGCGACGCTTCGTTGTGGGGCTTTGGCGGTGTGGTGTCATGCTCCGTTACCGTTGCCGCCGGATTTTCAAAGGTCTGTCCCTCGGTAAATGGTGGCAAGGTCTTTTCAGTGTCGCTATCTGCGTTGTCCGCTTCGGGCTTGTTCTTTAAGGCTGCCCTGTATTTTCGGTCAATCTCTTTCCAACCGTCGGACAGCACCGTTTTTCCCCTTGCGGTAAAAGATTGTCCGGCACATTCAAAAATCGCCGTAACCGCTTCAAAGGTATGCGGTGCAGCGGTCGCCATAAGCAGACGCGCCCCGGCAAGAGTAAGGATATTTTTTTCGCTTTCCGGCAGCGCGGCAAGGTCGGTCTTTGCAAGCTCCATAGTCGGGATAATAGCATGGTGGTCTGATACCTTTTTACTGTTCAGCACCTTTCCAAGCTCCGGCGTGAAGTCTTTTCCCGCCATAAAAGGAAATTTCCCACAAAGCAGCTTGATAATGCCCGCCGCTGTGTCGCCCATGTCGTCAGTAAGATAACTGCTGTCTGTTCTCGGATAAGTAAGAAGTCTTTTTTCATACAGGGCTTGTGCAAGGTCAAGGGTCTGCTTTGCCGTATATCCGAACAGGCGGTTTGCTTCCCTCTGTAAAGAAGTAAGGTCAAAGAGCTTCGGAGGGGCTACGGTCTTTTTCTCTTTCACAAGGGAAGTGCAGACTGCTTTTGACGCTTCGCAAGCAGCTTTCAGACTGTCAGCTTCGGAACGGTCAGACAGTTTTTCACTTGCAGCTTCCGCGCCGGATAAGGACAGGCGCACATGATAATATTTCTCTTTCTTAAAGGTGGTAATCGCTGCGTCCCGGTCAACAAGCATTTTTAAGGTCGGGGTCTGTACGCGCCCTACATTTAAGGTATGATTGTAAAGGACAGAAAAAAGGCGGGTGGCGTTGATACCGATAAGCCAGTCTGCCTTTGCCCTGCATAGTGCGGAAGCAAAGAGCGCGTCGTATTCTTCGCCGTTCTTCAGACGGGAAAAGCCCTCTTTGATAGCAGCTTCTTCCATTGAAGAAATCCACAAGCGGCGCATAGGCTTCCTGCACCCGGCAACTTCATAGACAAAGCGAAAAATCAATTCTCCCTCGCGTCCTGCGTCGCAGGCGTTTACGACTTCGGAAACGTCTGCCCGGTGCATAAGCTCCTTTAAGGTCTTGAATTGCTTTTCCTTATCAGCCGCAACGGTGTATTTCCATTCCTGCGGCAAAATCGGTAAGCTGTCATAGCTCCACTTTTTATACTGCTCCCCGTAGGCGGCAGCTTCGGAAAGCCCTACCAAATGTCCTACACACCAAGAAACAAGATAGCCGTTTCCTGTAAGAAATCCGTCTTTTTTCTCCTTTGCCTCAAGTACGGCGGCGATTGTCTGCGCCACACTGGGCTTTTCTGCGATAACTAAAATCAAATAAAAATCCTCCTTTCGGGTAAAAGAAAAGAGCAACCGATTTTTCGATTGCTCCTAAGTGATTGTATAAAATTGTGCAATATGAAATATAAAAATAATTTGACAAACTGAAATTTACTTATTCCGTCTAAAATACATTTCAAATAATAATCCAAGTCCGGAAACAATAGATAATATTATTCCTGCTGTGTACCAGTTTATCTCATTCGCTAAAAATCTGCTAAATTCCGAAGCTCCTAAAATCATGACTATGCCAATAATGAATAAAATAATCCATATTTTTCTTTTAGTCATTCTGAAACCCTCCTTTGATTTTTCTAAATTCAAGTTTGTTTGTCGCTGTCATTTCCTATGGTTGGAACAATTATATCATATTCCATATCGCAAGTACATCTTTTTATCGTTCGGTCTGTCGTTTATTTTCCAGTTTTCTCATACAGTACCCCACACAAGGGGACTGTCCCTTGTAAGGGCAGCCCGCGCAACGTGGGGAAGAAAGCTCCGGCGGGGATTTTTCCCCTTTGCCATAGTCCGGTTTCTGTATCATCATCTTTTCAAAGGGATTGTCGGTAAACAGGGTCATAGGGTTTCTTCCTCCGTTTCTTCATCTTCGGAAGTTTCCCCGGTATCTGCTTCCGGCTCGTCCTCGTCGTAGTCCTCAAAGTCAAAATCTTCAAGGTCGGTGTTTCCTTTCACGTTCTGCTTCGGTTTTACAAACTTAAAGTAGTAGAACACTGCGCCACCACCAAGCAGCACAAAGAGGACTAAGGCAAGCACCGCACCGGGATTGCCGCCTTTTTCTTTCGGTTCTTCTGGCTGCTCGGTTGGTGTTGGGGTAGGTTCCTTGCCTGTGCAGCCTGTCAGAGTGGTTGCACATACCGGGCAGGACATATTTACTTTTCCGGCTTCGCATTTTTCTGTACAGTTGCAGACTTCCGGCTTTTTCGTGGCTTCCCCGGTTTCCGTCAGTGCCATAAGGTCGGCTTCGTCTACTTGATTAAGGAAATGTACGGTCTGTTCCCCCTCGGCTGCCCGGTCAATGAGGATATAGAAGTAGTTGCCGCCTTTGGTGGTAACAGTGATAAGCTGCTTATTGCCGCCAAAATCATCAACCAGTGTTGCGTTGCCCTTTGGGGTAAGGGGCGGCGTTTCTTCTGTTTCCTCCACAACTACGTTGCTGTCGTTGGTCGCGTCCTCTGCGGGTGGCTCTGTGGCTGCGCCCTGTGCATAGGCAGGGACAGAAAAACCGCCCATAAAGATAAGGGCGGCACAAAGGGCAGTCATGGTCTTTTTCAGTTTATTCTTCATCTGCATTTTCCTCCTGTTCATTTTCTTCTGCGGGTGTGACAGTCATGCCGGGAATACCGCCGCCGGACAGCATAGCGTTCAGTTCCTGCGGGGTCATACGCATAGCGCGTACAAGCTGCACGATTTCAAGGTTTTCCGCTTTGGTTTTCTGTGCTTCCAAGCCTTTTAACTTGTTCTGATACTCTGTGATTTTCTCGCGGGTCTTTGCGATTTCCTTATTGATACGGTCGATTTTATTGTTTGCCATACGTCATTTCTCCTTTCTTTTTGGGGCTGTGTTACCAGTTCATCAGCCCGTAGCCTTTGATACATTGATAGTTGAGGTCATAGCTCTTTATCTTGCAGGCGTCGCCGGAATTGCCCTCAACGGTATAGACGCGGCTTCCGTCCCTGCCAAGCACAAGCCCCACATGGTCGGCAACGCCGTCTAAATCCCAGTCGAAAAAGATAGCGTCGCCCGGTGCGATATTTTCATAGCCCCGCGCGCCCCATTGTCCCCTTGACTGGAACCAAGGGACGCCCTGCCATTCGCAGCCTGCAAAGCGGGGTTCGCTTTTTCCGGCTTGATTGTAGCACCATGACACAAAGCAGGCGCACCATTCCACGCGGCTGTTAAAGCCGTACCAAGACCAATAGGGGTAGCCGCCCACATTTCCGACCTGCTGTTTTGCAAGCTCCATAAGCTCCGGGTTTCCGGGACGTGTGCCGTTTACAAACTCCACGCCGCTTAAATCCTCGGACGGGCTTCCGTCGGGAGAGCCGCCGCCGAAAATCAGCGGTTTGTTGCCCTGTGTCTGTAAGTACACCTTGAACATTTCAAACTGCTGTGGGTTCAGCAGTTCTTCCGCAAGGGAAGCAATCGGCTTGTTTGTCAGCTTCACGTTCAAGATACGGTATTCGTATTCTTCCTCGTTGCCCTCCTCGTCGGTGGTGGTGCGTATCTCGATTTCTTCCGTCAGCGTCAAGGTGTACTGTAATCCGAACAGCCGCTTTAGCTCTGCCTGTGCGCTCTGCGGGGTGTAGCTCTGTAAAAGGGCAGTCAGATAAGACGCAAGCTCATGTGGGTTATGCCCGATAGTGTCAAGGTCATAACGGTATTCATCATAGCCGGGGTGGGTGCTTTCGATAGCGTCAATCTCACTTTGCAGCCCGTTTTCCAATGCAGCATAGTTGTTTTCAACTGCCACAAGGTCGCTTTAGACTTAGCTAACTCCAAGACTTCCTCGTGCGTCGCCATCCGCATGCCATACTGCTTAGCACGTTCCACTAACGAACCATTCAAATGAACTAAATACGCTTGTGAATACGCAAAATCCGCATCATTTTTTCGCTCGCCACCAGGAGCCGGCAATGTTGGCCACTTGACTACAGAATTTGTAGTAAAGGAAATACCATTGCTTTCATCATAAAACACATACACATTTCGCTGGAATGGCTTCTCCTTCTCCACCACAGATGACTGAAGAACAAGATTCGGATGCACAACCGAAAACTCCTTCTCCACGCTAGACTTGATATCCTCTGGTGTCGCAGGATCACCATTCTCCGTCGTCCAAATGAAAGAACAACCACTCAACACAACACTACAAACACCAACGATACCTAACAACACATACCTAAACAACCTCATACATAAAACCTCCCCTCTCTCTATGTAGAAACTATAGAATGAATATGCTGGGATAACTATGGATAGGACTATATTATTATTGATGGGACACCTCTATAGCTAGTGTTTTAAAAAGTGCTATTACCTATTGATGAGCGACTTAGGTCACTATGGAGCGAAGAGATAGGTAATAGCACTTTTTAATTAATTACGTATATAGTTCTCGGGCCCCATCAATAATAATTACCTATTAACTAGTTCATCTAGCATATTCATCCTGTAATTTTCTATTACGTTCATAAAGAATTGATTGTGTATCGGATTTTCGCTCATTCCGAATAGATGGCTGTTGCAGTCACAGTCGCTGCACCCAAAGTTCGGTACATTCCATTCCGCAATAGCTCGCACCGCATCAGCAAGAGCACATTCTACGTCAATTTTGGTTAAATCTACATCTGTGCTTTCACGAGCAGCCGAATCATCATAAAATTTACCTTTCTGCCGTTCCTGAGCGGAAATTGTCATAGCCTGCAGTCGCCCACTGGTACGTATTGGCAAGCCCGCTATCATTTCGCAGTGACCTCGGAAGTAATCTAAATGCCAGTGCATTTTCTTCCGTTTTCGTTTATGACGTTCAATGCGTTTCGTCAAATTTGCCTTTGCGGAACCAACATACATATAGTAACCAGGTTTGAAATGCATCATCCCTTTAGAACCGATTTCGAGATCTAGATCGTGATCGAGGTGCATGACCATCACATACACGCCACTATCATGAGCCTCTGTGTCGAGGATACTACTAGGATAGGAACATTCGTGTGTCACCGTAGGCATGGTGAAAGTTTCATCCCAAGCCACAGCAACGGCTTTCCAATCTAACGAAGGTGCCACCTCTTTAAAGGTTTTGGCAAATTCCAAATCCGTATGATAATCTGGCAAGAACCACTGCGCTTGGTCCCATTGTACGAGGAATAGAACACCCGTGTGGTAGCCTTCATTTTGTAATTCTTTCAGATGCAATAAATGCTTGCGCCCTCGCTCTGTAATGGCATCAGGGAACATGGCTCCCATCTTGGAGAACAAGGTACAAGATTTAACCTCTAGTAAAAACTCAGCCCCCTTATCATTGGTGAGGAGCAAGTCAAAGCGAGATGATGTGCCGTGTAGTTTAACCGTATACTCCCGTCTCACTACGCGCCACTCCTCCCAACCAGGGATACATTTATTTTCAATCAAATGTTGCGCCACATCGTTGCTGTAGTTTGTATCGAGCATGATAACAACGCCATCGCGCTCGATGCCTACCACGCGATATTTCGTCTTCGCATCCGGTTTATCGTGAGGCACGATGTACATCGTTACCCCCGTAAACAAGAGCTCCCACATGCGGCCCGGATTTGGCAAATGAGCGAGTACACTTTCACCATTCAAATCTAAGGTCACCACAAAACGGTTCGGGCGACCTATATATGTTGCTTTTAAAATAGTATCGTAAAGGACTTTCATCGTTTCTCCTACATCAAGAACATTCTATATGTCTATTATACGATATGTAACCTTGGGTTTCATCTGTAAACAGTATCGTATATAATGATAGTTAGTAAACAATCAATAATTAATATTAAAAAAGTTCTATTTTTGTAGCTTGAGTTACATTATTGTTTGTTAAAATGATTTATACTAAGAGCGTCGGGTCAGTATTCTAAATACCCATACTGATCATTACGCCGGGTTTTGATGAGGCATCGCCTAGTTGATCTCATCCCACTTGTCCGTATATATGTGCGAAGCTTTCACAAAACCCTAGGGCGTAAATAATTAATATATAAAGAGTTTTATAGATTAACTAAGTAGTTTTAGCCACTATTCTCCGCAGAGAGGGCTCGAGAAAGGATTTAATATGGCACAAATTGCAGCAAATTTACAACGCATAAAAAACGGTCAACGCCGTTATGCAATTACACCTCGCGTTCCTGCAGGTTTCATTCAACCAGATCAATTACAAAAATATATCGACGTAGCAAATGAGTTCGGCGCAGTTCTTAAATTAACTGGCAGCCAACGCATTATGATTACGAATTTGAAAGCAGAAGACGTAGATAAAGCATGGGAAATGCTTGGCATGGAGCCAGCGTACACTGTGTCCAACCGCGTGCGCAGCGTAAAAATCTGCCCAGGTACTACCTTCTGTAAACGCGCTAAACAAGACAGCGTACACCTTGGCATGCAAATTGAACGCAAATATTTATCTCTTGAAATGCCAAGTAAAATGAAGATCGGCGTGTCCGGTTGTCCAAACTCTTGTACTGAAAGCCGCATGAAAGATGTGGGTGTTATCGGTACTGTAGACGGTTGGAATGTATACGCTGGCGGTAGCGGCGGTGCGCATCCTCGCATCGGCGACCTCATCGCAGAAGTTAAAACAGAAAAAGAAGCTCTTGCATTAGTTGATCGAATCATCGCATACTATAAAGAAAACGCACAAATCGAACGCATGGGCGAATTCATCGACCGCATTGGTTTAGAGGCTTTCAAAGCAGCTGTATTAGGCGACCTTGAAGGTGCTCCAGCTGAAAGCAAGTCCGAAGAACCAGCTGTGTTCTTGCCTGGTCAAGGTAACGATCCTGAAGTAGAAGCACCACGTCTCGAAGCAGGTTCCCCTATCACTCCAGACACAATCATTCGCGACATCGTTGAAACCTATCCACATGTTGTA
>OLEN01000184.1_pt1 | contig 14482 bp, 14 predicted proteins | sample 1609051 | NCBI WGS metagenome assembly OLEN01 (sample SAMN02675046, study PRJEB24791) | human gut metagenome, SKBSTL021 | isolation source: stool | host: Homo sapiens | place: USA
ATGGCGCAAGCCATGCCTGGCGGTATAGCTGTGATTCGTACCCTTATGGATCAATATGGTTTAACCCTTTCCGATCTTCCGGAAATTGGCAGTAAATCGATGGTGTCACGCGTTTTGAGCGGGAAGAGGAAATTAACGCTGGAACACGCTAAAAAACTGGCAACGCGATTCGGCATTTCTCCCGCCTTGTTTATTGATTAACGCGACGTGCCGGATGCGTCGCATCCGGCGTTTCAAACAACGATTTAAATCTCCAGCGCCAGCCGTGTTCCCTGGGCAATTGCCCGCCGTGCGTCCAGCTCCATAGCTACATCGCAGCCGCCAATTAAATGCACAGTTTTCCCGCTATCAATCAGCGGTTGCGCCAGCGCGCGGTTTGGCTCTTGCCCTGCGCAGATCACCACATTGTCCACTGCTAATACCTGCGGTTCGCCGTTGATCACCACATGCAGCCCGTCATCGTCGATCTTCTGGTAACTTACGCCTGGGGTCATTTTCACGCCGCGCGAGAGCAGGGTGGTGCGATGGATCCAGCTAGTCGTTTTGCCCAACCCTTGTCCTGGTTTGCTGGCTTTGCGCTGGAGCATCACAATCTGCCGTGGGCTACGAGGGATCTGCATTCCCTGCGGGCTTAAGCCACCAGCCTGTTGCAGGCTGCTGTCGATCCCCCATTCATTACAGAACTCGGCAATGTTCTGGCTGGTGGACTCACCCGGCTGACTTAAAAACATCGCCGTATCAAAACCAATCACACCATAATCAATGTCAAATTCCTTCTTGCCCTGCTCCATTCCCCGCAGTACAGACTCAATAACCTGCTCTGTAGACAACCCTCTCTGCCTTGAAAAAAGCGGTGCAAACCGCGCCTCTATATAACTGACATGATCTAGCGCTGCGTTTTTCATAAAATCATACCCGGCTCGCTCCAGCCCTTTTTCTGTCTGCAGACATTCCAGCGGAATCTCAAATTTCTCCAAGTACTCTGCAAGACTCTGGCAATCCATATCCGCCTGCAGCTCTTCTGGTTTTACACTTCTTCCCAGAAGCTCTTCAATACATCCCTGACTCAATGAGCCATCCAGGTGGCAATGAAGATCCAGTCTTGGAAGTCTGTTTTGTTCTGTCATATGTTTACTCCTCTTTTCCTAAACTTGCCGGTCCAAATCCCAATGGCAGGATCTCTTCCAGAGTTTTTGCAAAACATCCACCGTTTCCGTCCTCCAGAACGATCTGAAACTTTTTGGGGTCACAAAATTCCATCATCACCTGACGGCATACTCCACACGGCGCACAAAGTTCTCCTTTTTTACTCCCTTTTGGGCCTCCGACGATCGCAATCGCCCGAAATTCTTTCACGCCCTCTGACACTGCCTGAAAAAATGCAGTTCTTTCTGCACAGTTTGTAGCACTGTATGCCGCATTTTCGATATTACATCCCAGATAAACCGTTCCGTTTTCTGCCAGAAGGGCAGCGCCTACCTGAAATCCGGAGTAAGGAGCATATGATCTTTCTTTTCCCTCATATGCCAGACGGATCAATTCCTCTTTTGCTTTTCCATCAAGATCTGTTCCAAATTTAAATTCTTTTTTCATTGCGCACTCTCCTTGCACTGCTGCACATCCTACGCCAGAGTTTCTCCGATCAGACGAATCGATTCTGTGACAAGACGCTTAAAGTCCTCTGCCACTCTGTCTGCAGTCTCCTGTACTTCTTTGTGATCCAGCTTCTGCGTGGACATTCCCGCTGCCAGATTCGTGATACAGGAAATTCCACACACCTTCATTCCCATGTGTCTTGCCGCCATGGCCTCACATGCTGTGCTCATTCCTGCCGCATCTCCTCCCAGTGTTCTGCACATTCTGATCTCTGCCGGTGTCTCATAGCTTGGACCTGTAAACTGCATGTAAACACCTTCCTTAAGAGCAACACCTGTGTTTGCCCCGGCTTTGCGGATCACATCCTGCAATTCTTTGTTATACACTTCGCTCATATCCGGAAAACGAACTCCCAGTTCTTCGATATTCGGTCCGATCAGAGGGCTCGGAACTGCTGTTGTGATCTGATCTGTGATCAGCATCAGATCTCCCGGATGAAAGTCAAAATTCACACCGCCTGCTGCGTTGGTCAGCATCACAATCTTTGCTCCCAGCATTCCCATCAGACGTACCGGAAGCACCACATCCTGCATCGGGTATCCCTCGTAAAAATGCACTCTTCCCTCCATTGCCACAACCGGCACACCTTCTACATAACCAAATAAAAATCTTCCCTTATGCCCGGCCACAGTAGAAACCGGAAATCCTTCAATCTCCGTGTATTCCATTGTCTCTTCTACCTGCATGGTCTCTGCATAATCCCCCAGACCGGATCCTAAGATCAATGCCACTTGCGGCTGAAATTTAATTTTACTTTTTACTGCATCTGCGCATTTTACTAATTTTTCATAAATCGGATTCATCTTTTCGTCCCCTTTCTATCAATGGCTCAATTAATTTGGATACCAGTGCATGAAGCCGCTCATACTGCCCTTCATCAATATAAAAGGTCTTTCCGCTGCGGCTGATCAGCCCCTGCTCTTCAAACTTTTTTACCGCACGGTTCACGGTCTTTACACTTAAGCCCGAATATTCTGCCAGTTCCTGTCTTGTATTTGTAAATGTTAATTTTCCGTTTTTTGCATATTTTTTATAGCGGTGTTCAAAAAGAACCGCCAAACGATCTGTTCCCGGAACAAACATATAGGTCCGGCTGGTCACGCCCTGTTCATACAGATACTGTCCCATGATCTTGGCTTCCTGCTTCAGTGCACGGATATCCGTCCGAAGCCATCTGGCATATACATCCGCCGGAATCCGGATCGAAGTACACGGTGTAATCGTCTGCAGTGTTGCCTGATAGGTATCCATGTCCATGATCAGCTCCATGCCCCCCATTGCATTGATTCCATCAAACTGCATGAAGTCATAGGCAATTCCATAGACTCTGTAATCCGTAATTTTAAACATCCCTCTTGCAATGATATGCACTGTATCCACCGACTGATTCTCCCGGATAAACACAACATTTTTGTCCAGTTCTACTACACGGAATGACTCTAACAACCAATCCGGAGCATTCTGAAAAAACTGCTCAATGGCCTCTCTTCTGTCCTTTTTCAGCTCCCGCATAAAAGGGAGCACTTGATATAGACGATCTGTTCCCATACATACCCTTCCTTTGTATCTGGTAAATAGTCTCCTTACTATTATAAAACAAATCGCCGAAAAAAACAGAGGTTCTTCCATTTCCGTGAAAAAAATTTCCGGCTGACATTTCAAATCTGCCAGCCGGATGCATGTACGCCATTCTTATTTGATAAGCTCTACTTTTACAACTTCTGTCGGAACACCTGTAGCGTCCTCTGCTGTCTGGTCATTTCCAACTTTAATTGTACCGTCTTTTAACTGTGCATACAGTTCATCATATTTTTCCTGTGTGAATACTTTGAATTTAGAAGTTTCCATTGGAAGTTTTACACCATCCTGAGAAGCATCCAGAGTCACTGTTTTTCCTCCCTGGAAGCTGTCATTGTAGTAGTCTTCCAGTGCACCGTAAATAGAATCTCCAAGATTCTTCATTGCGGAAGTGATGACTGTCTCAGACTCTACAGACTGGTCAACGTCTACACCGATCATCACTTTGTCTGCCGTCTCTGCTGCTTTCATAACAGAGTTTCCAACTCCACCGCCACATGCAAAGATACACTCTGTTCCTTCATTGTACCATGCTGCTGCCTTTGCGTTGTTTTCCGGAGATGCATCAAAATTTCCTACATAAGTATATTTCATTTTGATATCCCCTGCTTTGAGTCCCATATCTTTTGCTGCTGCATCTGCTCCCTGAATAAATCCATATCCGTAGCGGATAACTGCAGGTACCGCGATACCACCCATAAATCCAAGGTTCTTGTACCCTTCAGTCACCGCTGCATATCCAGCCAGATATCCAGCCTGCTCTTCTGCATACATGATAGACATTACATTATCTTCAATCTGTACATTTCCGTCTTTATCCTTCGGCTCTGCATCTACAAGAATAAAGCTTACATCCGGATACTTTGTCTGTGCCTCCATGATCGGATACTCAAACAAGAATCCCGGTGTTGCGATAACTTTGGCTCCGCCTTTTACAGCCAGATCGATCGCATTTAAACAAGCCTCATCAGACTTCTCTGTCGGTTTGTAATATTTGTGTGTCAGGTTATTGTCTTTTGCGTATTTCTCCAGACCTTCCCATGTTCCCTGGTTGAACGATTTGTCATCGATCGTTCCAACGTCTGTGATCAGCGCCAGTTCATAACCGCCTTTTCCACCTTTGTCTCCATCTTTGGAATCTGACCCTTCACTTCCCGGTTTCTGTACACATCCTGTCATTCCAACAACAAGTGTTGCTGCCATAAGCAGACTTAAGATTTTCTTTTTCATTTCTTCTCCTCCTTAATATCCACTGGTCTGTTCGCCCTGAATCAGTTTAATTGCAGAGCTGGTACCAATTCTATCACATCCTGCTTCCAGGAATGCTTCCATATCAGCCACTGTCTTGACTCCGCCCGCTGCTTTCATTTTTACGTCCTGTCCGATATTCTCTCTAAATAAACGGATGTCTTCCAGTGTTGCTCCGGCTGTTCCAAATCCGGTAGAAGTCTTGATATAATCTGCTCCTGCCTCAGTCACAGCCTTGCACATTGCAATCTTTTCTTCCTCTGTCAGATAGCAGGTCTCAATGATCACTTTTAAGATCTTATCGCCTGTAATCTTCTTGAGTGCCGCAATTTCCTCTTGTACTGCATCATAATTTCCATTTTTGACATCGGAAATATTCACTACCATATCTACTTCAGATGCACCGTCTTCCAGAGCCTTTTTCGTCTCCGCCGCTTTCGCCTCTGTCACACTGTATCCCAATGGAAAACCTACCACTGTACAGATGTTGATCTTTTCTCCGTACGTATCATGTACCCGCTTGATATAACACGGAGGAATACACACCGATGCCGTCTGATATTCGATGGCTTCCTCACACAATTTCTGAATGTCTTCCCAAGTAGCAAATGCCTTCAGCTGTGTGTGATCCACATGGCTTAAAATTTCTTTCTGATCCATTTTATCCGCCGCCTTTCTTAAAAATATTCTACCTGTTCTTTGGAAACCCGCGCATAAATCAGTTTTTCTTCTTCTGCCCGTGTTTCTTTCTGCGTCACTGCTGACAGATAACGCTTGGCTGCCGCCTCAAACAACTCCTCTTTTGACGCATACATGGTTGCAAGGGACTCCCCTTTTTCCACATAATCCCCTACTTTTTTGTGAATAATGATACCAGCAGAAAAATCAATCTCACTGTCTTTTGTTTCTCTTCCAGCACCCAGCATCGCAGATGCAATTCCACAACTCTCGGTATCCATAAAGGTAATGTATCCGGATTCTTCTGCGCAGACTTCGTAAGAATATGGAGCCTTTGCAAATTTATCGGTATCCCAGATCACCGCATCGTCTCCACCCTGTGCTCTGACCATAGCCGCCAGATGCTCCAGTGCTCTGCCATTTTCAATCACTTCTTTTACCATCTCTCTGCATACTTCCAGAGTTCCTTGCCCCGCCAAGTATAACATATTCGATGCCAAATGCATACATACTTCTGTCAAATCTTTTGGTCCGTTTCCTTTGAGTGTCTCCACTGCCTCGATCACTTCCAGGCTGTTTCCGATATTATGTCCCAGCGGAATGTCCATATTGGTAATCAGGGCAACCGTACGTTTTCCTGCATTTTCCCCAATGGAGACCATCTCTTTTGCAAGTGCCACGGAATCTTCCAGTGTCTTCATAAAAGCTCCGCTTCCAGTCTTGACATCCAACAGGATACAGTCGTTTCCGGCTGCCAGCTTTTTACTCATAATGGAAACTGCGATCAGTGGAATACTGTCCACAGTCGCTGTCACATCCCGAAGTGCATACAGTTTTTTATCTGCCGGAGCCAGATTGCCGGACTGTCCGATCACACTGACTCCCGTCTTATTTACTACCTCAAAAAATTCTTCTCTTGTCAGAGTCGTCCGAAGTCCGGGAATCGATTCCAGTTTATCTACAGTTCCTCCGGTATGTCCCAGACCCCGACCGGACATTTTTGCCACTTTTGCACCACATGCCGCTACAATCGGTGCAATGATCAGTGTAGTCTTGTCTCCGACTCCACCGGTAGAATGTTTATCCACCTTAGTTCCTTCAATCCCGGAAAGATCTACCATATCCCCGGAATGAGCCACTGCCAGTGTCATGGCAAGTGTCTCTTCCTCTGTCATTCCCTGAAAATACACTGCCATCAAAAATGCAGACATCTGATAATCAGGAATATTTCCCGCTACGTATTCTTCTATCAGATACTGAATCTCTTCGTGGTTTAAAGCTTCTCCGTTTCTTTTTTTCATGATCAGGTCATACATTCTCATTGTCTTGTCCCTGCCTTTCCTCGACTATCTGCTTCCCTTGTCATATGGGATTCCCTCTGCTTTCGGAGCCTGTGAATTCTTGGAGAAGAATGCCAGAACAACCAGTGTTGCAATATAAGGAATCATCTTGTATACCTCATTCGGTATGGGCAGTGTTTTCAGGAATGGAATCGTAGAGTATGCACTGGAGAGTGTTTTCATGATTCCAAAGAAGAATGCTGCCATTAAAATCTTGTTGCTTCGCCACTGTCCGAAGATCAGAACCGCGATTGCCAAAAATCCGTATCCGGCTACACTTGCATTGAAGTTTGTAGAAGTCGGAACAACAAAGATCAGTCCTCCGATTCCTCCGAGTACACCGGAAATAATCACTCCGGCATAACGAATTTTGTAGACGTTGACTCCCACAGAATCTGCTGCTCCCGGATGTTCTCCACAGGCGCGCAGTCGGAGTCCGAATCTTGTGTTTTTGATCACAAATGCGGCTACCGCAAAAATCAGGATTCCAATATAAGTAGAAATATAGCAATTCTGGAAAAACAAATCTCCGATTACCGGAATATCTCCCAATACCGGCACTTTATTGATATGGAATGTGTCCGTAAACTGGATCTGCTGCATTCCCTGGATCATACGTGCTGTAAAAATCGCAAAAGCCGGTGCAAAGAGGTTCAGCGCCGTACCACTGATGGTCTGATCTGCTTTCATATTGATCGAAGCAAATGCATGCAAAAGACTGAACAGTCCTCCGGTCAGTCCCGCTACCAGCATGGCGAGCAGGAACAATCCCTGACCACTTAATGTCCCCTGGAAAATATTGATAAAGAAGATCCCCGCAAAGGCTCCCATGACCATGATACCTTCCAGTGCGATATTGATCACACCGCTTCGTTCCGAATACATTGCTCCGATTGCAACGATCAAAAGCGGAATGGCAAAATACATCGTCTGCTGTACAACGAAATATGCTACATTCATGACTGTCCCTCCTTCCCTGCACGATCTGTTCCTGATTTTTTCTCTGCCTTTTTCGCTTTTCTCATCTGGAATTTGTAAATGGTATTTTTGAACAATAAGGAAAGCGCTCCGCAATAAATAATTGCTGCAATGATTATATCAATGACTTCCGGCGCAAAATCAAACAGCTGCATATTGTTTCCGCCCACTGTGATGTATCCGATGAAAAGTCCGGCAAACAAAATTCCGATCGGATTGGACAGTCCAAGCAGCGCAACCGAGATTCCAGAAAATCCTTCCGGTGCGATCACGTCCAGCACCTGCATATATTTTCCGGAGTTTGCCAGATATAACAGCGCTCCGCCGAGTCCGGAAAGCGCACCTGCGATCACCATGGAAAGTACGATATTGCGCTTTTCATTGATACCTGCATACCGGCTGGCATCCGGATTCATTCCGCAGGCTTTCAGTTCGTATCCGAAAATCGTCTTATTCAACAGAATGTAAATTAAGATCACGCATCCAATGGCGATCAAAATTCCGACATTGATGCTTGCTCCCGGGAACAGTTTATCCAGTCCGCCTTTCGGAAGATTTGCTCCCTCTGCTACTGCCATGGACTGATTCTTTACCTGATCATATACGGTTTTCTGGATCAGCATGTTGGTCAGATACATTCCGATGTAGTTCATCATAATGGATGAAATTACTTCATTTACGTTAAAAAATGCTTTTAAAAGTCCGGGAACCATCCCCCAGAGTGCTCCTGCCAGGATCGCTGCCAACAGTGCGACCAGACAATGCACTCCCGGTGGAAGGAATGTAAATTTTACTCCTACAAATACTGCTGCAAATGCACCTGCTGTAAACTGTCCGGACGCTCCGATGTTGAACAATCCAGTCTTAAATGCAAATCCTACGGAAAGCCCTGTCATGATCAGCGGTGTCGCCATATACAGCACCTGTCCGAATCCCTGCATTCCATCCGTGAATCCCCCCTGGATGATCATCATAAATCCACCGAATGCCTGACTTGGATTACTGATCAGAAGAATGATCAGACCAAACAGCAGGCCACAGACGATCGCAAGGATAGAGGAACTGAAATTGACAAAGCCTTCTCCTTTAAACAAATTCTTAATCTTCATTCTTCACACTCCTTTTCGCTCCTGCCATGTAAAGTCCGAGTTCTTCTGTCGTAATCTTCTTCGGATCCAGATCTGCAACAATCTCACCCTCGTACATGACGATGATCCTGTCACTGACATTCATCACCTCATCCAGTTCCAGTGAAACGAGAAGAACTGCCTTTCCTGCGTCTCGCTGCTCAATGAGCTGTTTGTGGATGTACTCGATCGCGCCTACGTCCAGACCTCGTACCGGCTGTACTGCAATGACAATTTCCGGATTACGGTCCAGCTCTCTGGCAATAATCGCTTTCTGCTGATTTCCTCCCGACATGCCTCTGGCAATACTCTTCTCCCCCTGACTGGAACGGATATCAAATTTCTCGATCAGCATTTTCGCATACTGACGAATCGCATCAAATTTTAAAAAGCCGTGATTCTGAAATCTCTTTGTATAGTAAGACTGCAGAACCAGATTCTCCTGAAGTGTGTAATCTAAAACCAGTCCATCCTTGTGCCGGTCTTCCGGAATATGTGCAACTCCGTCCAGACATTTCTGACGAATACTCTCTTTGGTGATATCCTTTCCATTTAAGATCACCTGTCCATGCTCGATCGGCATCAGACCTGTAATTCCATATACCAGCTCAGACTGTCCGTTTCCGTCAATACCTGCCACGCAGAGAATCTCGCCTTTTCTTACCTGGAAAGATACATTGTCAACCGCAGCCTTTCCATGATGTCTGGATTTTACAGTCAGATTCTTCACTTCCAGAACCGGTTCTCCCGGTGTCATCTCCGGTTTATCTACGATAAAGTTGACCTTGCGTCCAACCATCATCTCAGACATCTGCTCTTTGGATGTCTCTGCCACCTCGACAGTTCCGATGTATTTTCCTTTTCTCAGAACACTGCATCGATTTGCAACTTCTTTGATCTCATTGAGCTTATGTGTGATAAAGATAATGGATTTTCCTTCTGCGATCAGCTGCTTCATCACCTTCATCAGTTCACTGATCTCCTGTGGTGTCAGAACTGCTGTCGGCTCGTCAAAGATCAGGATATCATTGTCGCAGTAGAGCATCTTTAAGATCTCCACTCTCTGCTGCATTCCAACTGTGATATCTGAAATATACGCATCCGGATCGATCTTGAATTTGTACTTCTCACTGAGCTCCATTACTTTTTTACGGGCTGCATCCATTTTGAGCACACCCATCTTTGTTGTCTCACGTCCCAAAACAATACTTTCCAGAACTGTGAAGTTGTGTACCAACTTGAAGTGCTGGTGTACCATTCCGATTCCAAGATCATTGGCGTCATTCGGGTTGTTGATGTTCACTGTTTTCCCATTGATGCGGATTTCTCCTTCCTCCGGCTGATACAAACCGAAGAGAACGCTCATCAGTGTCGACTTTCCTGCTCCATTTTCACCGAGCAGCGCGTGGATCTCGCCTTTTTTTACCTGGAGGGTGATATCATCGTTTGCTTTGAAATTTCCAAACTGTTTGGTGATGTGGTTCATTTCAATTACATATTCCACATTCGCTTCCTCCCTTTCTCTTTTATTTCTTTAAAATGTATTCTTTCATACTTGTTCCGTCCGTATTATTTTCCACATTGAAAATATCAAGGATAGTTGCTGCAATATCTGCAAAACTTTCTCTTGTTCCGAGATTCACATCTTCCCGGATGCTCTTGCCGTAAACAAGAAACGGTGTGTGCTCCCGTGTGTGATCCGTTCCCGGAAATCCCGGATCGCATCCGTGATCGGCAGTGATCATCAGAATATCGTCATCTCTCATCCGTTCCATAAAGGTTCCCAGCTGACGGTCAAATGTTGTCGCCGCCTCTGCATAGCCTTTCCTATTGTTCCGGTGTCCGTACACCATGTCAAAATCCACCAGATTCACAAAACAGATTCCGTTAAAATCTACATCCTGTGTCTCGATGGTTTTTTCCATTCCGTCCACATTATTCTGGATACGCTGTGTATGCTGGATTCCTTGTCCTGCAAAAATATCATAGATTTTTCCTACACCATACGTATCATATCCGGCTTTTACAAGTGCATCCAGCATCGTGTCTTTTGGCGGCAGTAAGGAAAAATCATGCCGGTTCGCAGTTCTGGTAAAATTCGGTGCTGTCCCGATAAACGGTCTTGCAATGACACGTCCGACCCCATGCTCTCCCACAAGGATCCTTCTTGCGATCTCACAGTCCCGATACAGTTCTTCGATCGGAACCACATCTTCATGTGCTGCAATCTGAAATACACTGTCCGCAGAAGTATACACGATCAGCGCCCCTGTCTCTACATGCTCCTGCCCGTAATCCCGGATCACGTCTGTTCCGGAGTACGGCTTGTTGCACAGAACCTTCCTTCCCGTCTCACGCTCAAACGCATCCAGCACTTCCTTCGGGAATCCATCCGGATATGTCGGAAGCGGTTTTGGAGAGATCACTCCGGCAATCTCCCAGTGCCCGATCGTCGTATCTTTCCCTCTGGACTGCTCCTTCATACGTGCATATGAACCGATAGGGTGCTCTTCTTTCTCCATCCAGTCCACACCATCGATGTTGAAAAGCCCGATCCTTTTCATGTTCGGGGTATCATACTCCTTCACTCCAGTGATCGTCTTCAATGTGTTTGCTCCGACATCTCCAAAATCAGCTGCATCTGTCATCTCTCCGATTCCATAACTGTCCAGAACAATCAGAAAAACTCGTTTCTTTTCCATTTTTAATCCGCCTTTCAAATTTGCCAATTCCGTCTTTTCTATAGTTCACATTTTAGACACTTTTTATAATCAAGAAAAGGACTGGAGTCCTTTTTTCGCATTATACTTTTATTTTCCCTCAATTTTTCTTTATATTTCATTTTTTTATCGTTTAATTCGCACAAAAACAGCCCGGCAGATCAAATTTAAATCAAATCCGCCAGGCAGCTTCTTTCTTTATACATTTTATATTGTTTTATGCCTCGTCAATTGCTTTTCCAATATCATGACGCATATATTTGTTTTCAAACTGTACCCACTCTGTTGCAGCATAGGCATTGGCTCTCGCTTCTTTGAGATCTTTTCCCTTTGCTGTCACACCGAGCACACGCCCTCCGTTTGTCACGATCTGTCCGTCCTGAAGCTTTGTGCCGGCATGGAAACAATAATACCCTTCATGCTTGTTAAATTCTTCCAGCCCCTGAATCGGGAAACCTTTTTCATAACTTACCGGATATCCTTCGGATGCCAGTACCACGCATACTGCTGCATTGTCTTCAAACTGCAGATCTACCTGATCCAGTGTTCCGTCAATACATGCTTCCACAACTTCAATCAGATCATTCTTCATACGCGGCAGTACAACCTGCGCTTCCGGATCCCCGAAGCGTGCATTGTATTCCAGTACCTTCGGTCCCTCTTCTGTCAGCATCAGTCCAAAAAAGATCACGCCTTTAAACTCTCTTCCTTCTGCTGCCATAGCATCCACCGTTGCCTGATAAATGTGTTCGCTGCAAAATTCTTCCACTTCTTTTGTGTAGAACGGGCTTGGTGAAAATGTTCCCATTCCGCCTGTGTTCAGGCCTGTATCTCCATCTCCCGCACGCTTGTGATCCTGTGCAGAAGTCATGGTCTTAATGGTCTTTCCGTCTACGAAAGAAAGAACAGAAACCTCCCGGCCTGTCATAAATTCTTCGATGACCATCTCATTTCCGGCTGTTCCGAACTTCTTATCCAGCATGATCGTGCGCACGCCTTCTTTTGCCTCTTCAAAATTCTGACAAATCAAAACACCTTTTCCAAGTGCCAGTCCGTCTGCTTTGAGCACGATTGGGAATTTTGCATTCTCCAGATATGCGATCGCTGCATCCGGATCTGTAAAATTCTCATATGCGGCTGTCGGAATGTGATATTTCTTCATCAGATCCTTTGAAAACGCTTTGGATCCCTCCAGGATCGCTGCATTCTTTCTTGGTCCGAATGTGCGGATGCCGGCTGCTTCCATCTCATCCACAAGACCTCCCACCAGAGGATCATCCATTCCTACGATACAAAGATCGATTGATTTTTCTTTTGCAAATGCGACCAGTTTTTCAAATTCCATAGCGCCGATCGGCACACACTCTGCGAATTCTTCGATCCCCGCATTTCCCGGTGCACAGTACATCTTTTCTACTTTGCTGCTCTTTGCGGCGCTGGCTGCGATCGCATGTTCTCTTCCGCCGCTTCCGACTATTAAAACTTTCATGGCAGTCTCCTCTTCTACTGTGTGATCACAGTTCTTCCGTCTTTTACCGTTACTTTTTCATTGGCGATCAGATCGATCGCTTCCGGCAGAATCTTCCATTCTGCCTGCTCCATCACCCGGCGCTGCAAAATCTCAGGAGTATCATCCGGCTGTGTTTCTACTGCTTTCTGTAACAGGATCGGACCGGTGTCCGTCCCCTCATCCACAAAATGAACCGTTGCACCGACTACCTTTACACCGCGCTCTAGAGCTGCCTCATGTACCTTCAGTCCGTAAAATCCTTTTCCACAGAAGGAAGGGATCAAAGACGGATGAATATTGATCATACGGTTGCGGTATTTTGCAATCATCTCCGGCGGGATCACCACCAGGAATCCTGCAAGCACGATCAGATCAGGCGCCTATTATGAAACTTTGCACAACAGAGAAAGAACGTAAGATCAAGATGGATCAGCTTCGTCCGGTTTCCAAACTGGAGAAGATCCTGTTCCCGATCATTATTACAATCGTTGTTTGTCTGATTCTGCCTACAACAGCTCCTCTGGTTGGTATGCTTATGCTTGGTAACCTGTTCAGAGAGTGTGGCGTTGTTAAACAGCTGACAGAAACAGCATCCAATGCTCTGATGTATATCGTAGTTATCCTTCTGGGTACATCCGTAGGTGCTTCCACAAGTGCAGAAGCATTCTTAAACGTAGATACTCTGAAGATCGTAGTTTTAGGTCTTGTTGCATTCGCGATCGGTACATTCGGCGGATGTATGCTTGGTAAACTGCTCTGCAAACTGACTCATGGAAAGATCAACCCGCTGATCGGTTCTGCAGGTGTATCCGCAGTACCTATGGCAGCCCGTGTATCCCAGAAAGTCGGCGCAGAGGCAGATCCTACAAACTTCCTTCTGATGCACGCAATGGGTCCGAACGTTGCCGGTGTTATCGGTACAGCCGTAGCAGCCGGAACATTCATGGCTATTTTCGGAGTATAACCAAATCAAGCAAGCTATCTTGCTTGTATCAGGAGGAGTGCAACTCCTTCTGATAAGCTGCGGAGCAGCTATTTGGTTATGAGCAAGTAGCGAAGCGGATTGCGAATATCCGATTAAACAGAACTATAAAGGAGATTTAATAATGGCAGAATTAGAGAAAAAACCTGTTAAAATTGTGGAAACCATTCTCCGTGATGCTCATCAGTCTCAGATCGCAACACGTATGACCACAGAACAGATGCTTCCGATCGTAGATAAACTTGACAAAGTCGGCTATCACGCAGTAGAGTGCTGGGGTGGTGCAACATTCGATGCATCCCTTCGTTTCCTTCACGAAGATCCATGGGAAAGACTTCGTAAATTACGTGACGGCTTCAAAAACACAAAACTTCAGATGCTTTTCCGTGGACAGAACATCCTTGGATACCGTCCATATGCAGATGACGTTGTAGAATACTTCGTACAGAAATCTGCTGCAAACGGAATCGACATCATCCGTATTTTTGATTGCCTCAATGACCTTCGTAACCTTCAGACAGCTGTAAGCACTGCAAACAAAGAGAAGGCTCATGCACAGGTAGCTCTTTCCTATACATTAGGAGATGCTTACACAATGGAATACTGGACAGACATTGCAAAACGTATCGAAGATATGGGCGCTGATTCCATCTGTATCAAAGATA
>OLEN01000197.1_pt1 | contig 13967 bp, 14 predicted proteins | sample 1609051 | NCBI WGS metagenome assembly OLEN01 (sample SAMN02675046, study PRJEB24791) | human gut metagenome, SKBSTL021 | isolation source: stool | host: Homo sapiens | place: USA
GAAAATAATATGTCCGGACTGCTCTCCGCCAAGAACAAATCCGTTGTTCATCATGTTTTCATACACATATTTATCACCGACTGCTGTCTGCTCATATTTCATGCCGACTTTATCACAAGCCTTGTAAAGCCCCAGATTGGACATTACAGTTGTAACTATCGTATTTCCTGCAAGTCGTCCCTGTTCCATCAGGTATTTTCCGCATACGTATAAGATCAGATCTCCGTCTACGACATTTCCATTCTCATCCACGGCAATACAGCGATCTGCATCTCCGTCATAGGCAAATCCTACGTCCAGATTGTTCTCTTTTACAAATGCCTGCAGCTTTTCAATATGTGTCGATCCGCAATTTGTATTGATATTTACACCATCCGGCTCATTGCTGATCACATATGTCTTTGCTCCGAGTGCATCATACACACTTTTTGCAATGCTGGATGAGCTTCCATTGGCACAGTCCAGACCAATCTTCATATCTTTAAAGGAACGTGTTGCCAGTGAGATCAGATGTCCGATGTAACGATTTCTTCCTGCCGCATAATCAACTGTTCTTCCAATGTGTTCCCCAACCGCAAGTGGAAGCTCTTCTGTTTTTCCGTCAATATACGCTTCAATCTGCTCCTCTACTTCTGCTTCAATCTTATGCCCCTGTCCGTTGATCACCTTGATTCCATTGTCATAAAACGGATTGTGGCTCGCAGAAATCATAATTCCGCAGTCAAAATCTTCTGTTCTTACTACATAGGACACACTCGGTGTTGTTGTTACATGTAAGAGGTATGCATCTGCTCCGGAAGCTGTCAGTCCTGATGCCAGTGCATATTCAAACATATAACTGCTTCGTCTTGTATCTTTTCCGATCACGATTCTGGCTTTCTTCTCTCTGCCAAAATACCATCCTAGATAGCGACCTACTTTGAAAGCATGTTCTACTGTTAAAACAATATTTGCCTCTCCTCTGAATCCATCAGTTCCAAAATATTTACCCATATGTCTCCCTCTTATTCTTTATTTTGACCTCTTGTGTCACTGCCTTTCAGTACGTCACCGCACTGACGCTCTTATTATATTCTTTTTGATTTTAAAATACAACTGTTTTCTTTCTTCTGTTTTTCCTGTACAATAGATAGCGTACAATCATTCATAATCGGACGAAGTCCGCCCGCCACAGACATGTGTCACGGGATGCCCGGATGGGTATACATCTAAAGAGAATAAAACTTTCTAAATAATGGGAGGAAATGATGATAAAATTAATTGCAAGTGATCTGGATGGAACTCTTTTACAGGACGGTACGCAGGAGCTTACTCCTCGTGCAATCAAACTAATCTCTGATCTGTGCGATGCAGGAATCCATTTTGTATCTGCCAGCGGAAGACAGTACGATAATCAAACACGTGTCTTTGCACCTTTGAAGGACCGTATTTCATTTATCGCAGAGAATGGCTCAATCTGCATGCATCAGGAAAAAGTCATTTCCCGTGCTACGATCAACGATGATCTGGCAGACAGGATTTTAAAGGAAATCAAAAAACAGGACCACTTCGAGATCGTAGTTTCCAGAGAAGATACCTGTTTCATCGAAAACAATGTGCCGGAGTTTGTTAACCATATCATCAATGTAATGCACAATACTACGCAGATCGTTGATGATATCACAAAAGTCAAGGGACCGATCTTAAAGATTGCCATCTGCAATATGTCTGACAGTACTCATATTGTCGATAGATATTTAAAACATCTGCAAGATCTCTTTGGTTCCGAGATCAAAGTCGTCACCTCCGGAAACATCTGGATCGACTTTATCGCTCCGGGAAGCAACAAAGCGACGGCTCTTCAGAATCTGATGGACTTATTCCAGGTAAAACCGGAAGAATGTGTTGCTTTCGGAGATCAGTATAATGACATCGAGATGCTGCAGCTTGCCGGCATCAGCTATGCCATGTCCAATGCAGCTCCCGGAATCTCTTACTATTCTACCTATGTGACAGATTCTGTGGAAGACGTACTGGAAGACATTCTTGCACAGGTTCGTTAACTCTGCAGCAAAAAAGGATGACATCTGCATCAGTCCATGCAGTCGTCATCCTTTTCACACTTTCTTAGGTACGTTACATGTTATCTTTCTTCGATCTCCATGATCATATCCACACGTCTCTGATGGCGTCCCCCTTCAAACTCTGTATTCAGCCATACATCCACGATCATCTTTGCAAGCTCTGCTCCTACTACCCTTGCCCCGAATGCAAGTACGTTACAATTGTTATGCGCTCTGGACATTCTAGCGGTAAATGGCTCGCTGCATACTGCTGCACGCACACCTTTCACCTTATTTGCCGCAAGAGATATCCCCAGACCTGTACCGCAGATTAAGATTCCACAGTCCACTTCTTTTGCAACAACTGCACGGCCTACTGCTTCCCCATACTTCGGATAGTCGCAGCTTTCTGATGAATCCGTTCCGAAATCTACGACTTCATGTCCTTTTTCTTTCAGAAATTCGATGATCTCTGCTTTTAATTCCAATGCTGAATGGTCATTTCCAATTCCAATTCTCATAATCTCTCTCCTCGTATCTCTTTCTTTTTCCAATTCTCTTCTATTGTCCAATATCCAAAGATAATTGTCAAGCATCCGTATGTACTTTCTGCTATACAAAAAAGGCACGAAAGATTGGCTCTTACCAGATCTTCCATGCCTGTTTCACTTTTTCAAACCTGCTATTTATATTTGTTGTTGTAAATAAACAAGAGTGTCAGCAAGCCTACCAGTCCTACCAGTTCCATAATCAATCCCGGCACGCCGATATTTTTCTGTCCTATAATGATCAGGGCGAGGCAGACAATAAAAACAACAGCCATGATCAAAGTTCGAATCTTTCCTTGCATTTTTGTCTCCTCCTATCCTTTGAGTCCACCAAGTGTCATACCTTCTGTCAGTCTCTTCTGTACACAGATATACAGAATCAGTACCGGAATCATAACGATCACAAGACCTGCATACATGATACCGTAGTTGGTTGCTGTTCTCTCGACTGCCATCAGATTCTTCAGTCCCATTGCCAGTGTTCCGTTTTCATCCATCAATGTATATGCGATAATATATTCATTCCAGAATGTCAGGAAGTTGAACATGATCACCGTCAGAATACTTGGTTTTGCCATCGGGATCATGATCTTAACCATCGTCTTAAAGTATCCGCATCCATCCATATAAGCTGCTTCTTCAAATCCTTTCGGAAGTGTCTGGAAATATCCGCTCAGCAGATAAATCGTAAACGGTAGGTTACAGGATGCGTAGATCAGTGCCAGAATAAATCGGTTATCCAGGAAGAAATCTACTTTCAGAGCCTTGTTCCAGGAACTCAGCATCAAAAAGATCGGTACTACAATGTAGTTGACATTGATAAACAGTCCTGCCATGAACGCACCATTGAAGAACTTCTTGCCTCTGAACTTAAATCTTGCCAGCACATAAGATGCCGGAAGAGCTAGGATCAGAAGAAGTGCAAGAGCCAGCGCTGTCACAATGAAAGAATTCAGGAAAAAGTCTCCCATTCTTGCATCCTGAAATGCTACTACAAAGTTCTGATAATAAAACTGTTTTGGAAGTGCCCATGGATTTATATCAGCTCCAATGAATTCTGCATTCTTCTTCAAACTCGCCATAAATACCCATGCAACCGGTACAATGATCGAAATAGCCAGAGCGATCAGAGCTACATAGATAAAAATCTTGTAAAGCACATGTGTAGGAATTCTGTGTTTTTTCTCATGCATATCTCTACTTCGCTCCTTTCTAGAATTCTAAGACTTCTCTGTCTGTAATCTTGTTTACAACTGCTGCCAGTATGAACGAGAAGAGGAATACAACAACTCCGATCGCCATACCGTATCCGTATACACCTGCTCCATATGCCTGCTTGTACATATAGTTCAGGAAAACTTCTGTCTTTCCGTTCGGGCCTCCGTCTGTCATGATCTGAACAAACAGGAAACTTAAGTTGATCGTACTAATGATATAGAATGTCAATGTAGTACGGATATTGCTCCAGATCAACGGCAAAGTCACCTGGAAGAAAATCTGAATCTCTGTTGCTCCATCCAGCGATGCTGCCTCATAGAGATCTTCCGGAATTGCTGCCATACTGGACATATACATGACCATATAATATCCGATTGCCTGCCATACCAGTGCAAAGATCACAGAATAAATAACAATACTCGGATCTCCCATCCACTGATGCTTTAATCCACTCAGATGAATCGCATCCAAAAATGTATTGAGCAGTCCTGTACTCGGATTGTAGATTGCACCGAAAATACCTGCAATAACAACAATACTCAAAATGTTTGGTATGTAGAAAATAATTCTGAAGAAATTCTTGCCTTTAAAGTTTCCTCTTGAAAGTAACGCCGCAAATAAAACCGCAAGAACGATCGTACAGATCATTACCATTACAATGATAAGAATCGAGTTCTGCATCGCTTCCAGAAAGTTCTTATCATCCATCAGTTTTACAAAGTTGCTGAATCCCACAAAACTCTTCTTATTTGTAATTCCACCCATGCGGTACAAGGACATACGGAAGACATTGATCGTCGGAATAAATATAAAGATCGTTGCCAGAATTACAGCAGGCGCCAGACAAATGAATATAAATCTTCTCTGCGCTTTCTCCCTGTTCATAGATTTCCTCCTCCATACTGCTGTCTTTTAAAAACGGTGAGTTATCATAACTCACCGTTTCATGTCAGCCGAATATCACTCTTTTATTTCTCTAATGCGTCTGCACATTTTTCCCAAGTCTCTACTAACTGTTTCTGCCATTCATCAACTGTCATATCGCCTGTGTTGATAGACTCAATCGGTCCGTAAACAGCTTTTGCCATATCCAGTCCTTCGATCGGAGCTGTTGTTGCCCATTTACCTGTAACAGCTACAACGTCATCTGCTGTTGCTGCTGCATAACAGTCTTTTGTAACACCGTCTGGAAGCTTGTCTGCTGCTCCTTTTACAGGAACTACTACTGGTGTATCAGATTCTTTTCCGGACTCTTTGTCTGTTGTCTTGTTGTTCAGACAGATATCAACTACTTCGTCAGAATACATGAATTTCACAAATTCTTTTGCAAGATCCATGTTCGGTGCATCAGCAGGTACCCACATCTGCTCTGTAAATGTGTATACAGACTGTGATTCATCTTCGCTCCATTTCGGAACACCCATCATACCCCATTCGTAATCTGCCGGAGTAGAAGCTGCCATCTCACCGATTACCCAGTTTCCGTTTGGCATAAATAATGCTTTTCCATCAATTACATTCTGCTGATTGATCTTGAATCCACCGTCAGCGTTTGCATTGGAAACTGTATCTTCCTGTGTATAGTCTTTTCCTACAAGTTTTGCAACTGTATCAAGAACTTTCTTTCCTTCATCAGATGTCCATGTATTTGCATCATATTTTAATGCATCATTATAGAAATCAAGTCCGCCTGCCTGTGCGAGCATTGCATAGATTGTAGCATCAAAGTATCCTGTTGTAGGGAATGTAAAGAGTGCATGTCCGTCTTTCTTAGCCTGCTCACCAAGTGCGAAGAACTCATCCCATGTTGTCGGGATCTCGTACTGTTTTCCTTCACCTACCAATGTCGCATTGTACCAGAATCCTGTCGGTGTGTAGAAAATCGGTGCCAGATAGATCTTTCCGTCTCCGTATGGCTGTGCATCTGTACCATCCAGGATACCATCCAGCATCTTGTCTTTCAGCTCGTCATCGAATACATCAGAGATATCCGCAATCGCTTCTTCCTTCAGCATTGTCTCTGTGAATCCACTTGGCTGTCCCAGGTTGTAATATACAACGTCCGGTACATCTCCATTCTGAATTGCTTTTGTCAGGTCTTTGTCCAGTTCAGGAGACATCTCAAGTTCTACTTTTACTCCATCATGAGACTCTTCAAATGCTTTCGCGATATCTTCCCAGATCTGAGTTCCGTTACCACCTTCGAACGCAGCAACTTTCAGGACTGTCTCTTCTGAACCTTTATCAGCATCTTTTCCTGAATCCTTGCCTGAATCATCACTTGATCCGCATCCGGCCAGCATAGAAGTTGCCATGGCGGAAACAAGTGCGAGTGCCATCAGTTTTCTAACCACTTTCTTTTTCATTTTATATCCTCCCTGTCGATTTGATAACTTTATGATAGCTCATTTGTCTATATTTTTCTATTCGGAAGTTGGCTTGGATTTTATAATTATTGCTATTTCACCTTAGTTTTTTTAATAAAAACTTTTTTCTTTGTAAATCAAGTCATTTTAATAAGTATAACTTTATATTTTTTATCACTTTTACACAATTTATTTTTCTTTTTTCGACAATCAAATCATGGAAACCTGTTTATTTTAGACAAATTCCGACATTATACAGATTTACGGATATTTTGTTTCTTATTCTTCACTTCCGGTCAGCAGACGGATGGGTTCTTTTTTCAGGTTTTGCCGCATGTAAATGCTGACAATTCCAAAAGAGGAAAGCAGAAGTACTCCCCCTCCGATGACAGTACTTGCAATTGTATCTTTCGTGTCATAAGTCAAAACCATCTCCCCTTCTGTCCCTTTTTCCATTTCTTGTGATGCCGTCTGACCCTTAAGCATATTCGCCTTTCCTGCTGTATACGTGGTATCAAACTTTTCTGCCTTGCTCGTCTGTGTGGCAGCATATTCCGTCAGCTTCCATCCGCCCGTACTTCCCAGGATTACGCCGACGCACAAAAGTGCTGTAATTCCGGATAACATGGAACTCATACACTGTCGCCTGCTCATCCCAAGTGAACGCTCGATGGCCGTTCGCTGCTCCTGTTTTGAGATAAACAAATGTCCGAATAACAACATGATCAGCATTGCTGTGACGCTTCCACCGATCAGAAGTACATATGCCATAAATTTCCTGTTCTGAATGCTGTCCTGCAATTCTGAATAACCGCCGTCATAAAACGTAATCTCCACATCTTTGATTCCCTGTTCGTTCCATTGTTTCAAAAAAGAATCAATGGTACCATTTGGAATCTGAAATCGTGTTGTACCGGCATTCATCGGTCCGTCCTGCAAAATATTGTTTTCCCAACTATTTGTAACCGATGTATACGGAATGATGATTTCCCTGCCTGATATTCCAATATCCGAGTTGTCTGCTTTATCCATCCGATAGAGCCCGACGATTTCATATTCATTCGTATCAAACGGTTCATAAATCTCCCATTCTGTATTCATTAACGTAAAATCAAATCCACTTCCACCATTATGCCGAAACGTCTGATTGGGTCCTTCCTTGTAATCTGCTCCAATCAATGGTAATTCAATTTTATTTCCTACTTTTAAGTTGTTTTTTACTGCCAGGTCTTCCGGCAGGATACAGACATCCTTTCCTTTCTCATACTCCTTCTTTGTAATCTCTCTTCCATCTGTCAGATACGCCGTTTTTTCCTGAAATGGGAGTATAAAATCAAGGCTTTTGACTGGATATACCGGATACAAATTTTTCCACATTCCACTCGTTTTCGCCAATTCGATCCAGTACTTTCCACGATCTGTCTCATAAAATCCTGTGGTGACTTCATCAAATAAATGTTCTTCTGCACTTTCTCCAATGCATTTTTCTTTGCTGTTATATTGTGTAGACTGCTGTTTACTGAGATAATATTCGCCTTGCTCTGCGTTCAGATATCGTCCGTTTTTATCGTGCCCTGTCCCCGGTCCCTGAATATACATGACATATGTCTCCCCGGCGTCCAGAATATCCGGCTTTGGATTATTATGGTCACAAACCCAGATTGTTTTTCCCAAAAGCTTCTGATTTTCCCCAAGCACTTTTGTCACTTTGACTGGCAGAGGTGCCATTTCTCCTGTTTCCAGTGGTGTCACCTCAACAAGAAATGACTGATCCTCAAATCCTTCCGTCAAATATGGTGACTCTATTTCCGGCATATATGCCACAAACCATGGCATTTTTTCCAGTTTTACTAAATAATCTGCCCCTTGAAATTCCAACACCGAAGGATCGATCCATTCTCCATATCCAGATTTACTGTAATAATATTCGGTATCCAATTCTGCATCCCAGCTTCCAATCAGTTCGCTCTCTTTCGGAATCTGCTCTGCGACACCTATCGTAGTGAACATTTTCTCAAATTTTTCCATATCCCGATGATTCAGGAAAAACAGATTTGTTCCAAGGACAACTAATATGGCCGACGCCGTGATCAACGCCAGAAACAGAATGGTCTTTACAGGTGTCCGGAGCATTTGTTTCAGACTATTTCTGCACATAGACATTCCCCTTTCCTCCCGTTTCATCCGACACCCTGATCTTACCATCCCTCATTGTCAAAATAACATCTGCCCTCTTGGCAACACCGGGATCTCCAGCAACTTCAACAGCGTCGATTTTCCGCATCCGCTGCTTCCCACAATTGCATACTTTTTTCCCTTCTCAAACCGTACAGTCACCCCGTGTAAGACCTCTTTTTCTTTCGTGTAGCCAAACCGTACCTCTTTCAACTCCAATTGCATGACTGATTTTACCGGTTCCCCTGTTTTCTTCGATTCTTCCGATTTTTCATTTAAAAGAGTCTCCACCTTTCTTGCATTTGGAATTGCTGCCTTAACATCTAAAAGCAGATATGCAATATCCCGGATGGGATTATTGACACTGGAGATCAAATAAAAAATACTCAGCAGCATCCGCTCTGAAATACTTCCGGTAAATACCAGATACGCTGAAACAACTAGCTGTATACTCAAGATCAGATACGTCAGCAATAACGTTAAAATTCCATATGGATTCTGATATCGTCTCCCTTCATAACGCCGCTTCTCCACTTCTTCCGCACTTTTCGCAAACCGGTTTTTCACTTCGTCCTCAACCTGAAAACTATGAATCACTTCAAAACCACCCATCCAGTCTTTCAGCTTCCGATTATAATTCTCAAGTTCTTCATATAGTTCTTTACTCTTCTGTGATAATTTCTCTCCGATCAAAAATGGAACCGCTACCGGGAGTAATGCCGTCAAAATCACCAGACACACGATCCTGACGTCATAATAGCAGAGTACACCCGCACAAGTCAGAAATACAAATCCATTTTGTAAAATCTCCGGAATCTTCGCAAAATAGTTATTCTCCAGATTTGTTACATCATTGTTTAACACAGACAGATATACCGCGCTGTTTTTCTCCGTAAACTTTGCCACACCTTTTTTCATCAGCGCATGAAATACATCCTGTTTCAATTGTGTATTGATCTGCTTTAACAACCTTCTCTGAAAACAGAACATCAGCTGTTGACTGATTACAAAATAAAGCAGACACAATCCTGCAGACAGACATAATTGCTGTATAGACGTATCTACCGTTCCTCCTGCAAATCCACTGGCCTGTTCGAATAAAAATGACCAGAGCATATACGATGTTCCACTCATCACTGAAAAAATAACAAGCCCTGTGAGAATCACTTTGTTTCTCCCAAAATAGGAATGAATGAAAATTTGTTTCTGCATATTGCATTTCCCCCTTTCACTCCTCTCATTATAAAAAAAGCAAAAAAAAATCCCATGACATAACCGGGAAACATTTTTCCCGATTTCGTCATGGAATTCTTTCTTATTGTATGTTAATGTATCTTTTCATTCGATGGCCAGTTTTTCTCCATATAAGACTCTAAGGAATTCTGTAATTCTATATCACCGAACATTTCACTTAAGGCATATGCCTGTTCAAATTGCTCTTTTCTCACATTCTGACCGGACTCTTTCATTGCATAGATCCGGTTTGCAAACAGCATATTCAACGGTCCCTGTCCTTTTTCCAAAACCATTCGGATTCCTTTCTCTGCCAGTACAATTCCCTCTTTGGTTTTTCCAACATCGGGAAGTGTGTTTGCCAGATTGCTCCAGATCAGCATCACTTCTTTGAAATGATTTTCCATCCTGATCCTACTTCTTCCATAATCCTTCAAAAGCAGCTCCCAGATTTCTACTGCTTTCTCTTTTTCACCACGGATTTTTTCTGCAAGAGCAATCTGCTGCAAAAGTATTGTCTCTGTATTTGTAAATACATGTGCACGCTCTTCACAAAACATCCGTTGTTCCATCGGTTCTTTCCGTGTGTAAGACAATGTTTTTCTATGCCGTCTGATCCATTCATCTTCTAAAAACTTTCCCTTTTGGTACTCCAGACAGGTTCTGTATCCTTCCGTATACTGTCTGTTAATCTTTTTACTCAGATTCAGTTTTTCTTCCAGCCTTTGCTGGCACATCTCCCAGGCTTTCAGATTGGAAGCCGACACCGCTGCTCTTAGTTCTTTCACCAACTCCAGCACCGCAAAATCCTCAGTCCACACCTCCCCCATATAGTACCCCGACCGTATTTTCAACCTGGACTTCAATGCTTCCAGATTTTTCAGACTCGGACTCTTTTCCCAGACAGATTGTATCCTTCCTCATATACCCAAGCAATTCCACCGTATACTCAAACCTCTGATCTTTTCTGCTGTTTTCAAATGCTTCTCTGCACAACAAATACCGTTTCTGTGCATTTGCCTCTCCAGTCACATACCGACAATATAGACACACCGCTCGCGGAAAAATCTGATTTTTTGCCTGAATATCCGTCATATGTTCCTGAATATAACTTAGAACATCTTCCAGCAATTTGGCGCCCTGTCCTGCCCGCGTTTCCATCTGACGCTGTGCATATAAAAGCAGAAGTTCTAACTCTTGTATACTAAACAAGCCCTCAGCAGCAATCCTTCCTGAAAAATCTGGATTTGTCAACCGGATTGCCTCCTCCAGAGAAGAAATCTCCCCCTCTTTCTCATTGACGATTTCCTGTATATACTGATAAAACTGCTCCTGCAAAACCAGGTTGACACTTGCGTCCCGTGCTTCTTTTCTCAAAATGAGTTCCTGTACCAGAGCAATATTTTTCTTTCTTAAAGTCTCTTTTACCTTGCTTTTCCACTCAAAATACGAATACTCCTGACAGGAAATCATCGTAACTAACTTATCGGATGATTTTCCCAAACGTTCAATCAGCGTATTCATCAACAGCCGATCCGGTATCCGCTCTCCATTTTCATAACACGAAAGAGCGGAAACAGCACACAATCCTCTGCATAACTGCTCTTGACTGATTCCCCGCTTTTCCCGCTCTTTTCTCAGAAATGCTGAAAACATATTTTCCATTTCCCTAAATTCTCATCCCTTTTTCTAATTCCAACAGATATCGCTTTACCTCTACTCCACAGGCAAATCCTGAAATATCTCCGCTCTTATGAATTACTCTGTGGCATGGGATAATCAGCAAAATCGGATTCTTATTATTGGCCTGCCCTACAGCACGTACTGCCTTCTCATTTCCGATTGCAGCCGCAATCTCCTGATAGCTTCTCGTCTCTCCATACGGTATCTTCTGCAGCTCCTGCCAGACACTCTGTTGGAATTGCGTTCCCTGATATTTCAACGGCACATCGAATTGCTTCCTTCTACCCGTCAAATATTCATTCACCTGCGTATAGACCTCATACAGAAAATCGGAATGCAATTCATTCTTCATGGTTTGCACAGAATTTGCTTCCCAAAAGAGCTTTGTCAGCTTCTGTTCTTCTTCCCGTATGGTGAGAAAACCAATCGGGGTATGGAATGTATATGAATCCGTCATATCCTGTTCCTCCTACTGCTCATCACATTTTCAAAAAAGCACAACAACCGATTTTATCTACCTTTTTCAATCCCAACGACTGATAAAATAAAATCGTCTTTTCTGTATTGTCTGTCATCAGTTCAATCTGATACACATCCTCACATCTCTCTAAAACCGCACGCATTAGTTGACTCCCGATGCCCTTTCGTTGATATTCCGGATGCACCAGTAAATCCTGAATTAAAATGACCGATGCACCATCCCCAACAACTCTGACCATGCCGATCAATTGCTTTCCTTCAAAAGCAGCAATCTTTAAAAATGAATTCTCATATGCACGCTCCAGCATTTGAGGATTCCTTGTATAATTTTCCCAGCCAACACTGGTGTAAAGTGATAAAATTTCTTCCTGATTGAAATCTGTGTATTCCCGTAGTTCCATGCAAATTCCTCCTGTTGGTATCCATTTTATAATCAATTCAGCTTTGCTCAAAGAACAGCTTTTGCGGTATGATTTTTGGGGTAAAATCCGGATTTTCCACTGTGTCCGTGTGGTTTTTAGGAATTTTGTTATCAATCAAAAAGTCTTGTGATATCCTGATATCGGTTGACTACACGATAAATCTCTACGTACTCGTTACCAATCTTGTAGATAATCACATATTCTTCCCATATCGCATATTTATAGTCTGTCCGAAAGCTGACTCGTTTGGAGAGATTCGATCCCATTTCCGGAAACATCTGAAGATTCTCAAATTTACCATAAAGCTCTTTTATAGTCTTCGTAGCATATTCTTCGTTATCTTCGGCAATATAATCCCTGATATTCTTCAGATCTCTTACAACAATCGGATTAATCCGCAGTTTTAACATTTCATTCCCCCATCAGTACCTTCAATTCATCTAGATTCAACCAACCATCTCCATCTTTCACTGCTTCTTCAGCTTCCTGTAACTTCATCAGAAGCTTTTTCTCTGCTCGATCACGTTCATAATCTTCAATATCCATGACTACAAAACGTCCTCTGCCATTCTTAGTCAAATATACCGGCTCTCCTTTATGACAGTTTTTCAGGACTTCATTATAATTTCTCAAATCAGATACTGGTAAAATATTTGCCATATTCTTTCAACCCCTTCCTTTGATTTTAAATTGTTTCTGATACTTCTATTATACACAATAAGCTGTAAAATTCAACGTAGATTTTTACAGCTTTTGTCTCATGGTTGATAGGGCTTTCTTTTTCAATTGAATAAATCCAGAAACTTTCCCCCTGGTTTTATCATGGTCTTACACACTTTCCTGACATTGATTTCATCAAAAACAGAAAAACCCCAGAAACCTTACGGTTTCCGGGGCATCTTATATTTGAACACAATGTCATCTTGCGATAACAAATCTATATTCAGATTGTATTACTCGATGATTGTAGCAACCTTTCCTGATCCTACTGTACGTCCACCTTCACGGATAGCGAAACGAAGACCCTGCTCCATAGCTACGTTGTGGATAAGTTCAACTGTCATTTCTACGTTATCACCAGGCATGCACATTTCTGTACCAGCTGGAAGTTCACAAACACCAGTAACATCAGTTGTTCTGAAGTAGAACTGTGGTCTGTAGTTGTTGAAGAATGGAGTATGACGTCCACCTTCATCTTTTGTCAGAACGTAAACCTGAGCTGTGAATTTTTTGTGGCATGTTACGCTGCCTGGTTTGATAAGAACCTGTCCTCTTTCGATTTCTGTTCTCTGAACACCACGAAGCAGAGCTCCGATGTTGTCTCCAGCCTGTGCTTCGTCAAGAAGTTTACGGAACATTTCGATTCCTGTAACAACTGTTTTCTTAACGTCTTCGTGGATACCAACGATTTCAACTTCGTCAGATACGTGAAGTGTACCACGCTCAACTCTACCAGTTGCAACTGTACCACGTCCTGTGATAGAGAATACGTCCTCTACTGGCATCAGGAATGGTTTGTCTGTGTCACGCTGTGGGTCTGGAATCCATGCATCTACTGCATCCATAAGTTCCATGATCTTGTCTCCCCACTCTCCGTTTGGATCTTCAAGAGCTTTCAGAGCAGATCCCTGGATAACTGGAGTGTCATCTCCTGGGAATTCGTACTCGTTCAGGAGTTCACGGATTTCCATTTCTACTAATTCAAGAAGTTCTTCATCGTCTACCATGTCACATTTGTTCATGAATACTACGATGTAAGGTACACCTACCTGACGAGACAGAAGGATGTGCTCTTTTGTC
>OLEN01000235.1_pt1 | contig 12631 bp, 8 predicted proteins | sample 1609051 | NCBI WGS metagenome assembly OLEN01 (sample SAMN02675046, study PRJEB24791) | human gut metagenome, SKBSTL021 | isolation source: stool | host: Homo sapiens | place: USA
CCTTCTAAGCCGTGGGTCGGGGGTTCGAATCCCTCCTGGATCACCAAAGAAATAAGCGGATAGCTCGTAATGAGCTATCCGCTTTTGCATTGCTATTTTAAATTAGAACAGGCCTGTACTAATTTTCAGGGCCCTATGTATGTGCCTTGTTAGAAATAGAACAGGCGTGTACTAATTTGTAGGCCCCTATGTATGTGCCTTGTTAGAAATAGAACAGGCGTGTTCTAATTCTAAGGCCCCTATGTATGTGCCTTGTTAGAAATAGAACAGGCGTGTACTAATTTGTAGACCCCTATGTACGTGCCTTGTTAGAAATAGAACAGGCCTGTTCTAATTTATAGAACCCTATGTATCTCTGTTAAATTATTAATTCGCATCTATCTCTACGGTATTCTTCTGTAACCATTGCACCAGTTCTGTATTTGTCATATTACCGGCGGCAATATCGATAATCATGTTTTCTACGTCTTGTTGTGTTGCCGTAATATCAAATCCATTAATAATTAAATACACATACATGCTATGCAATGCTGTTCGTTTGTTTCCATCTGTAAAAGGATGATTGTTGGCGATGCCGTAACATAATTGTGCTGCTTTATCGTAGAGGGATGGGTATAGATCATTTCCCATAAAGGTTTGGAAGGGCGTATTGACGGCTGACGCTAATAGGTTTTCATCGCGTACACCTGATGAAAGTATAAATGCATTTTCTAATTGTTTATGGAGCTCATAGATGTCTTGTATGGTGAATTGTATGTTAGGTGTGCTCATTTATTCTCCAATGCTTTATATAGTTTGTAATTACGTTCTAATACTTGTAGCGAAATGTCTTTTATCCGCTTTTTTAATTCTTTATTAGTATCACTAGTCATGATGGGGGACTCTTGGGTTGTTTGGAGATTGCTGATTTTCGGATCTTTCAGTGTCATAGATCAAACTCCTTTAATATATTTGACTTTTTATTTCTTATATATTGACTTTTATATTTATTATATAGGTAATAAATCAATATAAACAATAGAGTGCCTAATAAAACAATCAGAAATCTAAAATAGGAAACCTCTTGTGAATCCAGTATTTATCTACATTTTCATCAACAAAAGCATATTTGTTAAAACAAAAGTCAAGAAAAGTCAAAAATTTATACTTTGACCTATTGACTTTTTGACTTAATAAGATTATTATAATGACATAAGGTTAAAGAAACCTAGAAATAAAGCAAGAAATTAAAGAGACTTAAAAGGTCAAATAGATATACTTGTAGTGAAAAAGTGAGGTAATTTATATGAACAACAACTTCAATAACTTTGGTAGCGAATTTGGTAGCATGAATGATTTGTTCAATCAATTGATGAGTAATATGGGAGGTTATTCCACAGAAAACCGTCGTTATAAAATTAATGGTCGTGAAGTAACTCCTGAAGAGTTTGCTTATTATCGCCAAACAGGTCATTTGCCTACTAATGAAGAAATCCAAGCAGCACAAGCTGCAGCTCAACAAGGCAAAATGAAAAAGGATGGTATCCTTGCTCGTTTAGGTACGAACTTAACAGACGAAGCTCGTAATGGTAAGCTTGATCCTGTTATTGGTCGTAACAAAGAAATTCAAGAAACTGCTGAAATCTTAGCACGTCGTACAAAAAACAATCCAGTTCTAGTCGGCGATGCTGGTGTTGGTAAAACAGCTGTTGTAGAAGGCTTGGCACAAGCCATTGTAAATGGCGATGTTCCAGCAGCGATTAAAAATAAAGAAATCATTTCCATCGATATTTCCGGCTTGGAAGCTGGTACTCAATACCGTGGTTCCTTCGAAGAAAATATCCAAAACCTTATCAAAGAGGTTAAGGCTGCTGGTAATATCATCTTGTTCTTTGACGAAATCCATCAAATCTTGGGCGCTGGTTCCACAGGTGATGGTCAAGGCTCTAAAGGCTTAGCAGATATTTTAAAACCTGCTTTGTCCCGTGGTGAAATGACTGTTATCGGTGCTACTACACAAGATGAATACCGTAATACAATCATGAAAAACGCAGCACTTGCTCGTCGTTTCAATGAGGTAAAGGTAAACGCACCATCTGCAGAAGATACTTTCAAAATTCTACAAGGCATTCGTCCATTATACGAAGCGCATCATAACATTGAATTGCCAGATGCCGTTTTGAAAGCCGCTGTAGATTATTCCGTACAATACATTCCTCAACGTAGCTTGCCAGATAAAGCCATCGACTTGATCGATGTAACAGCAGCTCACTTGGCATCTCAACATCCTGTAACTGATATTAAAACATTAGAAGCAGATATTGCAGATGCTAAAGCAAAACAAGAAGAGTTTGCTCAAAAAGAAGATTACGAATCTGCTATCAACGAAAAGATGCGTATTCAAAAATTACAAGAAGAAATCGACAAGCATACTGATAATCAAAAGGTTGTGGCTAAGGTTAACGATGTAGCCGAAGCGGTAGAACGTATGACCGGTATCCCTGTTTCTCAAATGGGTGCATCCGATATTGAACGTTTGAAAGATATGAAATCTCGTTTACAAGCGCATGTCATCGGTCAAGATAAAGCAGTAGAAGCTGTATCTAAAGCTATCCGTCGTAACCGTGCAGGATTTGACGAAGGTAACCGTCCAATCGGTAGCTTCTTATTCGTAGGTCCTACTGGTGTTGGTAAAACAGAATTGGCTAAACAATTAGCGCTTGATATGTTTGGTAACAAGGACGCTATCATCCGCTTGGATATGTCCGAATACAGTGACCGCACAGCCGTTTCTAAATTGATTGGTGCTACAGCTGGTTATGTTGGTTACGAAGATAACTCCAACACATTGACTGAACGCGTTCGTCGTAATCCATATTCCATCGTATTGTTCGATGAAATCGAAAAAGCAGACCCTCAAGTTATTACATTACTTCTTCAAGTATTGGACGATGGTCGCTTAACAGATGGTCAAGGTAACACAGTAAACTTCAAGAACACTGTTATCATTGCTACATCCAATGCAGGTTTCGGTTATGGCAGTGACAATGATGATGAAAACAAAGTCGATGTAATGGACCGCATTGCTCCATTCTTCCGTCCTGAATTCTTGAACCGTTTCAATGCAGTTATCGAATTCAATCAATTGAGCAAAGAAGATTTGAAGAAAATCGTTGATTTGATGCTCGACCAAGTTAACAAAACTTTGGCTAAAAAACAAATTACTTTAGATGTAACTGATGTAGCTAAAGATTTGTTGATGGAACAAGGTTATGACAAAACAATGGGCGCTCGTCCATTACGTCGTGTTATTGAATCTGAAATTCGTGATAATGTAACTGATTACTACTTGGATCACATCGATGCAAAACACTTGCTTGCTGATGTTGTAGATGGTCACATCGTGATCAGCGACAAGGATGCTGCTAACACATCCGATGATAAATCTGCAGATGACAGCAAACAAGCTGATGATGCTGCATCCAAGGATAATAAATAATCGATAGGCTATTGACCCTTTCATTGAATCCCTTACAACTCTCTCCATATACACACATATAACAATAGTCCTATTGATTGTGAAAGCACTCGACATTACGTCGAGTGCTTTTTGGCGTTATTATATGAATTTTGTATACATGACAAAAATCATTGATAACGTATCAATATATTTTGTATAATCATGTTACTATATTCTATAGAATTAAAAGAAAAGATGAAGAATATAAGGGGAATTAGAATATAAGGAAAACCAAGCATATAAGAAAGATGAAGAGCGAGAGGAGCATAGTGATGTCACATTATATAGATTTAAATAGCGATTTAGGTGAAAGCTTTGGCAATTATACATTGGGCATGGATAGTGAGGTATTAAATCACGTTACTAGCGCGAATGTGGCTTGTGGATGGCATGCCGGCGATCCTCTCATCATGGAGGCCACCGTTAAGATGTGCAAGGAGAAGGGCGTAGCCGTAGGGGCTCATCCGGGATATCCTGATTTGATGGGCTTTGGACGCCGCAAGATGGCGGTGAGTCATGATGAGGCACGGGCGTATATGATCTATCAACTCGGTGCGTTGCAAGGATTTTGCAATCAGTACGATGTAGAGTTGCAGCACATGAAATTACATGGTGCTTTTTATAACATGGCGTGTGTAACGCCGGAACTAGCCGATGCGGTGTTAGATGGTTTACAAGCGGTGAATCCCAATGTTCGCGCCATGGTGCTTAGCGGTAGTTATATAGCCAAAGAGGCAGAGCGACGAGGTATGCCTATCATCCAAGAGGTCTTTGCGGACCGAGGCTATACAGAGGAAGGCACATTGGTGCCTCGTACGGAAAGTGGGGCTTTCATAAAAGACCCGCAAGAGGCCTTGGAACGAGTGCTCATGATGGTGCAAGAAGGCAAGGTCGTTACGAATACGGGCAAAATAATCGATATTGTGGCCGATTCCGTATGCGTTCATGGCGATAATCCAAAAGCGATAGCTTTCACAAAGTATATTCGTGAAGGTCTCACTAAGGCAGGTGTCGTGGTAGCGAATTTTCAGAATCGATAGATTACCATCGATTGTATAAGAATAGATAGAATCAGAATAGATAAAAGGAGTCAGTATGAAACCGATCACAGGTAAAGCGAGTTTATCTGTCCTCTTAGGGGCAGCATTTTTGATGGCCACTTCGTCCATCGGGCCAGGATTTATGTTACAAACGGCGGCGTTTACAGGCCAGTTACAGGCGGATTTTGCGTTCGCCATTGTGGTGTCCGTTATTTTCTCCATCATTGCACAGCTCAATGTATGGACCATCATCGGCATATCCCAAATGCGGGGCCAAGACATTGCGAATAAGGTATTGCCCGGCCTTGGTTACTTCGTAGCGTTCTTGATTTCCCTTGGAGGCCTTGCGTTCAATATCGGCAACATTGGGGGCGCGTCCATGGGCCTTAATATCGTATTCGGTATCGATACGACGACGGCAGCAGCCATCAGTGGTATTTTGGGGATTTTATTATTTGCATCCCCTAAAATGGGTGGCGTTCTCGATAACACGGCGAAAGTGTTGGGCACAGTGATGCTCGTACTCATCGGTTATGTAGCGTTTTCCACAAATCCCCCTGTAGCAGAGGCCGCAACCCATGCCATCGTGCCAACCAATTACCCTTGGCTAGCTACGATTACCCTTATCGGCGGTACCGTAGGTGGGTACATTACATTCTCCGGCGGCCATCGCTTGATTGATGCGGGCATTACAGGCCGTGAACATTTAAAAGATGTGCGTCGCGCTGCCTTTATGGGGATGTCCGTAGATGCCATTGTTCGTATATTGTTATTTTTAGCCGTACTCGGCGTAGTATCCATGGGCTTTGCTTTAGATCCAAAGGACCCAGCAGGTTCTGCGTTCTTACTCGGCGCTGGTGAAATTGGTCATAAATTATTCGGTATTGTATTCTTTTGCGCTGCGTTGACATCTGTTGTGGGTGCTGCCTATACATCGGTATCCTTCCTTAAAACCTTGTTCAAGGTGGTGGAACGGTATGAAAAATTGACCATCATGGCATTCATTTTCGTGTCCACATGCATTCTTATCTTTATCGGTAAACCAGCTACGCTGTTAATCGTGGCGGGCTCTGTGAATGGTTTGATCTTGCCTGTTACCTTGGCTGTAATGTTATTGGCAACGCGTAAGACGAATATTGTAGGGGACTATAAGCATAATCCGGTTTTATTCTATACCGGCTGGATTGTCGTGCTTGTGACCGCTTATATCGGTGTTACATCCTTGCAAGGTATTGCAAAATTATTAGGTTAGGGGGCACGTATGAATCCCACAATTTCTCCAGTTGGGGATAGTGCTATCTCCATCGAATTTGGTCAAGTCATTGACCCTAAGATTAATCAGCGTATCCGTCAGACTGTGGCGGGTATTGAAAGCCTCCATTTAGAGGGAATTATTGAGATGGTGCCTACCTATTGTGCGCTTCTCATTCAGTATGATGCGATGCGCTACACCTATGCTGAACTGTGCCGCATTCTTGAACCTATCTGTACGCAGCCTATGAGTGCTGATGAAAGTGAACTCGTGACGGTCGTAGAGATACCGACCGTCTATGGTGGTGAATTTGGTCCAGACCTTGGATTTGTAGCATCTCATAATCACCTTACAGAGGCCGACGTGGTGAGCATTCATAGCGGTACGGATTATCTCGTGTACATGATGGGTTTTATCCCCGGTTTTACCTATTTAGGTGGCATGGATCCGCGCATCACTACACCTCGCTTGTCCTCGCCGCGCACGCATATTCCGGCAGGATCTGTAGGCATCGCGGGTGAGCAGACCGGCACCTATCCATCGGATTCCCCTGGTGGCTGGCAAATCATAGGATGTACGCCTCTGTCCATGTACGATGCATCCCGTGAAGAGGCGGCCCTTCTTAAGGCGGGCGATTATGTGCGCTATGTTCCTATTGATGAAAGTGAGTTCCACTGTATTAAGAAATTGGGCTCTTCTTTTAAGCCCGTTGTACATCATGTAAAGGTAGGTGACCTCCGTGGCGGTAAGTGAATATAAGAATGCGTCATTTGAGGTGGTTGCGCCTGGTATGATGACCACCGTGCAAGACGGAGGGCGCATAGGCTTTCAACAATATGGTATGCCCGTGGCCGGTCCTATGGATGGTGAAAGCTATGCTATCGGACAAGCCCTCGTAGGAAATACGACACCAGTAGGTGCTTTGGAGTGTACCGTACTCAGCCCTACGCTCAAGGTGAAAGGTACGTGCATTGTTGCTTTCACAGGTGCCGATATGAGACCTACCATTAATAATGTTGAGGTGCCGCGGTACATTCCCTTTGTCTGTCATGACGGCGATGTCATCTCTGGCAGCTTTAGCCAATGTGGGGTACGCATGTATATTTCCTTCGCCGGCGGTATCGATGTGCCCGAAATCAACGGCAGCGTGGCGACACATACAAAAGCGAATATTGGCGGATTTGAGGGACGTCCCTTAGTGGCGGGCGATGAAGTGCGTTTAAAGGACTGTATGCGTGATACTATCATCTGCGACTATACTAGAGAATCAAATCATCTATTTAATACGGTTCTATTTAATCGGGGCGGCCGTGAATGCCATGAACCGCTGCGCGTTGTACTGGGCTCGCAAGCTAAGTACTTTACAGAAACAGGTATTCGCAATTTTAGCAGTGAACTCTATACATTAACCATCCAATGCGACCGCATGGGGTTTAGGTTAGATGGGGCCCCTGTTGAGCACATCGATGGCGCCGATATCATATCTGATGGCGCTGTGTTTGGATCAATTCAAGTTCCATCCGATGGCAATCCTATCATCCTCATGGCGGATCGACAAACGACGGGGGGCTATACTAAAATCGGTACTGTTATTACTGCCGATTTGCCTAGACTGAGCCAGTTGCCTATTGGGGATGGAATTACCTTCGATATTGTATCTGTGGAAGAGGCACAAGAGATGTATAGGGCCTATGCAAAACGTTTGCATGAACGGATTCAACTGGCTGAACAGCAAAGTCACTATGTGTTTAACGTAGTAAAATAGAGCTAAAATCATTCAAAATGTTGTTATAAATATAAGGTAGTTATGCATAATTTATTGATTGTGCATGACTACCTTATTTTGTTATATATATTATTCTATTATAAATAACCTCTTATTTAGTGCCTTAAATTAATAGATTCTATCTAAATATTAAAAAGTTTAAATTAACTATTTGTAGAGCGTAGTATTTTTATAAAAACATCGAAAATGCTCGAAATAGAATTGTCAATGTAATATCTATTTGATACAATGGGTTAGATGAAATTTAGATGAGGGGAACTTTTGATTATAGATATAGATGAGGAGTGATTATGATTAATATAGGGATTACCTTTTTTTGGGGCGAATCTTATAATCATATCTGGTCGAATGGGGCCGGACAAAACATGTACTTCTTAAAACAATGCTTGGAACAGATTGACGGTGTCGAATCTGTTTATTTTGTTTATTGGAGAAATGATAAATCTAGCATATCTGATAATATGCGGTTAGATTTGATGGATATCGATATTTATGACAGCGATGAAGTCATCGATAAGACTGATGTTTTGATTGAGGGAACATTAACATTAGAACCACAAATCGAAGCAGAATACCGTAAACGTGGTGCCAAAATTGTGTCATACCGCATGGGTAATGATTTCATTGCCGATATGGAAAAGATGGTTCACGATAAACCTGGTGCCCGTGCTTTCAACGGTACGAAATATGATGCTGTATGGATGATTCCACAGCATATGAATACAAATCGTTGCTATTTAGAAATTATGACAAAAGCACCTGTATATGAGGCTCCTCATTTATGGGATCCATTGTTTTTAGACCATATGACTACATCTATTGAAGAGCCATATACATTTGGTTATGAACGAGGTCAAATGGAATCAAATGGAGCTCGTGTTTCCGTCTTAGAACCCAATATATCGGTACTAAAAAACTGTATGATTCCAATTTTGATTGGGGAAGCGGCTTATCGGAACCATCCAGAATTGGTAAAGCATATATATTTATGTAATACCTATGACATCAAAGATAATGATGCCATTTTTAATTTTATTGGATATACATCGGCTGTTAAAGCTAATGTAATGACCGTTGAAACGCGTCATATTACGCCGCAATTTCTTGCAAAATACACGGACATTGTGCTTTCCTTCCAATGGGAAAATGCATTGAACTATGTATATTACGAGGCATTATATGGCGGTTATCCACTAGTACATAACTCACCAATGTTAAAAGCACAACATGTAGGCTTTTACTATGATGGATTTGATGCCTATGACGGTGAACGTCAATTGATTAGTGCTATTAAATCCTATGATGATGATTTTGAAAACCATAAAAAATGGAATGATAAGCTCATTGATTCGGTGTCGCCATTAAATAAAGAAAATATACTTAAATATCAAATATTATTAGAAAAATTAGGAGTAAAGCAATAAATGAATAAAATATTCAAGGTTATTTGGTCCAAGTCTAAACAATGTTACGTAGTTGTATCTGAAATGGCTAAAAATACAACAGGTAAAAAGAAAATCGTTGTGGCTGGTATTTTGGCTTCTTTAGCTGTAACTACGAATGTTATTGAAGTTGATGCAGCTGGTCGCTTCTGGGGAACTGCACCTGCTAAAGGTATTGCGATTTCTACAACTGATGCAGGCAGTGTAGCAAGTGCAAATGGTAATAATGCTATTGCGATTGGTCGAGCTAATGCTGATTATAATGGTGCTGTTGCAATTGGTAGTGATGCAGTAAGTGTTAGTAATGGTGTGTCTATGGGCTGGGGAGCTACAGCTTCTGGGAGTAATGGTACTTCTTTAGGTATGCAAACTACAGCATCAGGTTCTAATGCGACAGCAGTAGGTGCATATGCACAAGCCACTAAAGTTAGCGCTACAGCAGTTGGTAATAATGCAGCAGCTACTGGAAATAATGCAAACGCAATAGGTTACACTGCACTTGCTGATCAAGAAAATGATAATGCATTTGGCTCTACTGTTCATGCAAATGGCGGTGGTGCTACTGCAGTTGGTTATTTAGTAAATACTACTGGTAACCAAGCCTTTGGTGCTGGCTCTAAAACTAATGTATCTGGTACGGCAGCTGTAGGTATCGGTTATATGTCTGAAGTTAGTGGTAACCGTGCTGTAGGTCTCGGTAGTGAATTAAGTGGTACAAACAACAAAGCATCTGGTGATTACTCAGTAGCTATTGGCGCAGCTGCTCAAGGTACAGCAGAAGGTGCTACTGCTATTGGTAAACAAGCGGCTGCAAGTAAATCCGATGCAATCGCAGTTGGTACAGGTGCAGCCGCTTCCGAAAGCAGTGCTATTGCATTAGGTAAGAGCACTCAAGCTAAGTCTAGTAAATCTATTGCTGTTGGTGAAGGCGCAATTGCTGATGGCACTGCAACCATTGCGATTGGTGCTGGTAACAATGCAACTGGTTGGGGCGCAACAGCAGTAGGTAAAAATGTACAAGTTACAAGAGAAAGATCTACTGGTATTGGTTGGGATTTAACTGTTGATCAATCTGCAGCTACACTCGTTGGTTATAACTCTCAAGTACATGCTAACCAAGGTACTGGTCTTGGTTCTACTATTAATATTACAAGTGCTGCTCAATATGGTACTGGTATTGGTTATCAAGTAGATGTAAGTGGTAAAAATGCAGTAGCTATCGGTTCCAGTGGTGATACTGGTACTCACACTGCAGCTAGTGCTACAGATGCTGTATCTATTGGTACCGCTACTGTAGCTTCTGGTGAAGCCGGTACAGCTATTGGTAAACAAGCAGCTGCAAGTAAAGCAAATGCCATTGCATTTGGTACAAGTGCAGCTGCTTCTGAAAGCTCTGCTACCGCTATTGGTAAGGATGCAACTGCAAGTAAAGCGAATACAATTGCAATGGGTACAAGTGCAACTGCTTCTGAAACTAGTGCTACAGCAATTGGTAATGGTGCAAATGCAAGTAAAGATAATGCAATTGCAATAGGTACAAATGCAGCTGCATCTGACTCCGCTGCTACTGCGCTTGGTTATGGTGCTAGTGCAGGTAACACAGGGACTGTAGCTATTGGTTATGGTGCTAATTCTGCTGGCTATACATCTATAGCCATTGGTAACTCTGCTAGCGCAACAGGTAGTACAAGCGTAGTTATTGGTGATGGTGCTTCCTCTACTGTATCTTTAGGTACTGCATTAGGTAAAGGCGCAAAGGCAAATCATCAAGATAGTGTTGCTTTAGGCGCTGCTTCTGAAACTGGTGCGGCAACAAGCACAAGTACAATGACTATTGCTGGCAAAAGCTATACATTAGCTGGAGGTACGGCTGGTGGTACTGTTTCTATTGGCTCTTCTTCTAAAAAACGTACTTTAACTAACTTAGCAGCTGGCACTGTATCTGCTACATCTACAGATGCAGTTAACGGATCTCAATTATATGCTGTAGTTCAAGCGGCTGAAAGTACAGCTACAGCTCTTACAAGCGTATCTACAGCAGCAAGTTCTGCACTTGTAAAAGCAGCTAGTGCTGAAACTAAAGCTGATGCAGCGGTGTCTACAGCTAACTCTACAGCAGCAGGGTACAATGCAGCTAAAGCAGCAATCTCTAGCTCTGCAGCAGCGGCAGAAGCTGCAGCTACTCAAGCAAGTACGGCGGCCTCTACTGCTAAAAGCTCTGCGACACTAGCATCTACATCAGCATCGAATGCAAAGGTAAGTGAAACAAATGCAGCAGCATCTGCAACAGCAGCAGCTAAATCTGCACAATCTTCAGCAAGCTCTGCTACAAAGGCTGCCGACTCTGCAACAGCAGCGGACAAATCGGCTCAATCCTCTGCATCATCTGCAACTCGTGCTGAAGCAGCAGTTACAAAGGCAGAATCATCTGCTACAAAAGCAGCTGCTAGTGCTACGGCAGCATCAACATCTGCATCTAGCTCTGAAAGCTCTGCTATCCGTGCGGAAGCAGCCGCTAATAAAGCAAATTCCTCAGCCACAAAAGCCGTTGACTCTGCAACAGCAGCGGATAAATCTGCACAGTCCTCTGCAAGCTCTGCAACAAAAGCAAGTACATCTGCATCCAGTGCTGATAGCTCTGCTACTAAAGCATCTACCGCGGCATCCTCTGCAGATTCCTCTGCCACAAAAGCAAGTACAAGTGCATCTAGTGCTGATAGCTCTGCAACCAAAGCATCTACAGCAGCATCTTCCGCTGATTCTTCTGCCACAAAAGCAAGTACATCCGCATCCAGTGCTGATAGCTCTGCAACAAAGGCATCTACAGCAGCATCTTCCGCAGATTCTTCTGCTACAAAAGCAAGCACATCTGCATCCAGTGCTGATAGTTCCGCTACAGTAGCAAGTACAGCAGCCACTAAAGCAGATAGTTCTGCTACAAAAGCAAGCACATCCGCATCTAGTGCCGATAGCTCTGCAGATCGAGCAGAAGCGGCAGCTAATAAAGCAGATTCTTCTGCATCGAGTGCGAGCACAAGCGCATCGAGTGCGTCTACATCTGCATCTAGTGCAAGTACAAGTGCATCAAGTGCCTCTACATCTGCATCGAGTGCAAGTACATCTGCAAGTTCTGCATCAACAAGCGCGTCTAGTGCATCCACAAGTGCATCAAGCGCCTCCACAGCAGCATCTAGCGCAAGTACATCTGCAAGCTCCGCATCTACGTCTGCGTCTAGTGCATCTACAAGTGCATCGAGTGCGTCTACATCAGCATCTAGCGCAAGTACATCGGCAAGTTCTGCGTCTACAAGCGCATCCAGTGCATCTACGAGTGCATCAAGTGCCTCTACATCAGCATCTAGTGCAAGTACATCAGCAAGCTCTGCGTCTACAAGCGCGTCTAGTGCATCCACAAGTGCATCCTCTGCAGATAGCTCTGCAACGGTAGCAAGTAATGCGGCTACTACAGCAAGTACGGCAGCAGTCAAAGCTGATAGCTCTGCAGATCGTGCAGAAGCGGCAGCCAATAAAGCTGATTCTTCAGCATCTAGTGCAAGTACAAGTGCATCGAGTGCGTCTACATCAGCATCTAGCGCAAGTACATCGGCAAGT
>OLEN01000242.1_pt1 | contig 12465 bp, 9 predicted proteins | sample 1609051 | NCBI WGS metagenome assembly OLEN01 (sample SAMN02675046, study PRJEB24791) | human gut metagenome, SKBSTL021 | isolation source: stool | host: Homo sapiens | place: USA
ATAGTAAGATTATTCTATAAGATGGTGACACATTTTTATTTTTTATAAACAATAATACTAAAATATAAAAAAACAACTATATTTTGTATATGCTATGAAAATATCTTACTATATGTATGAAAAGTCTTGCCAATAAGGGAATTATTGTATATACTTAGGATGTAATATTAATACTAGGTCATAAAAGGTGGTCCCATGAGTCGGTTAAAGAAGCAAGAGCGCCAGAAGCAGTTACAAGAAAAACTGAATATTACGCCATTTCTTACTGATGAAGAATTGGCAACACACTTTGGTGTAAGTGTGCCAACAATTCGTCTCGATCGACTAGAATTGGGTATTCCTGAATTGCGTGAACGCATTCGTGTTATGGCTACAGGTCAATCACATGAAATGGCAGAACATGTATCATATGAAGTGGTTGGCGAATTGATTGATGTCACCGAGGGGCACCAAGCATTATCTATGTTGCGTACTACGGCTGATATGGAAGATCAATTCGGATATGTAGAACCGCAGTATTTATATGCGCAAGCAAATTCCCTTGCAAAAGTGGTTATGGGGACGACTGTTTGCTCTGCGGAAGTTGGAAATATAAAATATAAAAACCCGGTAGGATCTGGTACTAATTTGGTAGCGAAAGCAGAAATTGTTCGTCGCCGAGGTAATAAGTTCTTTATTTGGGTTATAATAAGAGATAAAATAAAAGAAGTGTTTCGCGCAAAATTTATTATGGAATCCGTAGAGAATAGGGTGTAAATTATGAAAATTGCAATAGACGCCATGGGTGGCGACTTTGCTCCAATGGAGACTGTACTTGGATCCATTGAAGCTGTACGAGCAAATCAACACATTGAAGTGGTGCTCGTCGGCGATGAGCAGCAAATTTTTGATATATTAGAAGCTAATAATGAAGCTAAGAATCCACGTATTTCTGTACATCATGCTAGCCAGGTAATCGGCATGGATGAACATCCAGGTCAAGCATTGCGCAAGAAAAAAGATGCATCTGTTGTGGTCGCTACTTCGTTGGTTCGCGACAATCGTTGTGATGCTGTAATTGCTCCAGGTAGTACGGGAGCTGCTGTTGCAGCGGCTTTGTTTGGGCTCGGTCGCATTAAAGGCATTGATCGTCCTGTCATTGCAACTCCAATGCCAACAGTAAGTGGTATAACAGTTATGTTAGACTCTGGTGCAAATTCTAATAGTAAACCTAAACATCTTGTACAAGGTGCTTTAATGGGGTCTGAATACGCTAAGCTTTTATTAGGAAAAGAAAATCCTACTGTAGGATTGTTAAATATTGGTGAAGAGGCCACAAAGGGGAACGATGTCGTATTGGCGACGTATCCGATTTTGGAGGGGATGAAGACTATCAATTTTAAAGGAAATATTGAAGGTCGCGATATTCCTAAAGGTGCCGTTGATGTTGCTCATAATCGCAGAACGAGTGCCACGCATATGCGGAGTATCATATGCCGTTGATTGGGCTGGTGCCGGTTGCGGTGCTGGTGTTGGCGCCGGTTGTGGCACCGGTGTTGGTGCTGGCGCCGGTTGCGGTGTTGGTGTTGGTTGTGGCGCCGGTTGCGGTGCTGGTGTTGGCGCCGGTTGCGGTGCTGGTGTTGGTTGAGGCGCCGGTGTTGGCGTTGGTGCCGGTTGTGGCGCTGGTGCCGGTGTTGGCGTTGGCGCCGGTTGTGGCACCGGTGTTGGTGTTGGCACTGGTTGCGGTGCAGGCGTTACTGTTGTATTACCGTACACATATTTACCTTGACCATTTTGATCCGCTTGCCATGTAATAGCACCTTCTTTAGCATATCCAGACGTTACTACCTTGAAACGACCAGATTCAGCACCTTCAGAAGCAATGGCTACTGTGCCTTCAAGGTTTCTTTCACCAGTCACATAGTTATGATAATACACCTTATGTGCAAGATTATCTAAAACCTTATTTACATTATCCTCAGTAGACAAGTCTAATCCTTTGCGACTAGTGTATAGATGAGCGCCAGCATTAGGGGCTGCACTTGTGATATGAATGTCGCCACCCCAGAAGGAATCAGCCGTTAAACCATTATATGTTGTGGTTGGCGGTGTATATTCTGGATCTTCGGTATCTGCATATTCGTCATTAGGATCATAAATAAAATTCACATGGCCTTCGAGCTTGTCAATATACAGTTTATTATGCTCATTTTGCTCTACCATATTTTGAAAATTTCGATTCGTAGAACCAACGAGTCGATGTACACGGCTAGGCATAGTACTGCTATCAAGGTTAGTGCCATCAAGACCACCTTGATACAATAACTCCCAATCCCCTCTTTCACCAAGGAACACATTGATATGATTATATTTTCTGTCATTTTCATCAGCTAAATTGAAAGCTAGCCCAGACCAATTGGATTCCTCACCATCTATACCGATATTAATGGTTGAGCTATGAATTGGATCATGTTTAACTATAACATCGCCTTCAACGAATATTTTATCACCCGTAAATTCGCCGTGATGATCATGGACGCCTATATTAATTGTGCCCCCTTGAGCAAGAGCAACAGGTGTACTCACTCTACCAGAATTATATACACCTTTTTTCAATTTAATGTCTCCACCATTTTTACTGGTAGCAAATGCACTATGACCATAGCCAATATTAGAATACCCGTCTTCAATAATAACCATACCACCATTCGCTACTATAGAAGATATATTTTTATCGTATTCTGGGAATACACGTATCATATCATCACTGTTAGCTACAAAATCTGTATTATCAGTATACGGAGCGGTATAAGCCGCATCTACCACCATATTAGGCATTACAAATCCAGCAATCGCCAGTGCTACAGCTAGCGATAGCTTTGCTTTACTTACATGTCTCATAAAAATCCTCTCACTCTCACAATATAAATAAACTATAAATTATCTTAAATTATAATTTACAATTTGTTATTTGTAAATATGAGAGAAATAAAATTAGTATAGACCTGTACTATCTGTTGATTCCATTAACATACTTTTTAAAATTAGTACAGGCCTGTAGTATTGCCTGGGACCTTTAATACCCCTCCTAAAAATTAGAACAGGCCTGTTCTATTTCTGGAGAGACCATATCAGGCTATCTTACAAATTAGAACAGGCCTGTTCTATTTCTAGAGACACTATATCAGGCTATCTTATTAATTACTACAGGCGTGTTCTAATTTAAAATCCCCTTGATAAGTACCGAGATACTCATCAAGGGGATTGTTTTAGTTATGGAAAAGACAAATAGCCCTTCGTTATCCTAGGATAGCTAGTGAGCTCAAGTCACATTTTACGCTTTAAATATAACGCCATTATGCTCTAGTTGTTCCACCGTTTTTTTACCAATACCCGGTAGCATCAATACTTCTTGTTTTGTAATTGTTTTAAAATCAGCTACTGTGTATAGGCCAGCTTGTGAAAGTGTAATCTGTGCACCAAACCGTATATTGTCATATACCGGATTTCCTCGCACAGCTCCACCTTTAGCAACTTCTACGGGACTCATATGAGCTGTCTCGCATTTTCCTATATAGCTATCATTAGAGTACCGATTCACAACAATTAGACCGGTAACACATTCATACGCATCATATAAAGTCTGCCATAATGGGCTTTCAAAACTCACCAATTGAGTCGGTAAAAATGAGATAGCAGTATATAAGCTTATTAATTCTCGTGGATCAAAATCTATGTCAATCACTTGGTCTACCATATACATAATGGTCTCTAAATGGTCTTCCACAAAATCGTTCCACCGCGTTGCATCTTGTAATAACCAATCAATATCTTCATATTCGTCAACAAGATCTGCTAATACATCATGGGCAATCTTACTTTCACCACACTGCAAAGCCAATAAAATATACAACATATGCATCGGCAACATGATATCCGGCGCCTGATTAAATGCATTTTGTATATCATCACAACATGCGAGATAGCGTTGATATACCTTGCGACCACGATTCCAGTCGGCCGCGCCACAACAAGCAACCATCATGTACACAAGGAATCCTGAATGGTCTTGCTTGTCCCCGTGAAAGACAGGAGTAAAGCATGCAATCGCATCATTATACATATTGTATTCTAAATATATCATCCCCATATCGATGAGGCATCGCATATAAGGCCGAGCCTCGATTATATGCCAATCCATTTTCTTAGGTTTTTTCAACGATTCTACTAGCTGTTTCAACTGATGAATTTGAAAGCTTGGATGTAATCCAAGGGCTATAAGTTCTCGTTTAGCATCTACTTCGTCAGGGCATAACGCAAGAATCTTATTGTACAATTTCTTTGATTCCTCAGTCGTATCAGCCTCTTTTGCAGCCTCGTATAAATCACGTAATTTCATTTCTATCGTATCATTAAAATCACCACGATTATATTGAGTCATAAATGCTTCTATCAAATCCTCAATAGGTTTGAAATCAGACTCATGTTCAGATACAAATTGTTTCTGTAAACGTAATAATAACTCAGTATAAAAGTTAAACATAGAGTGTCTCCTTATACATATGAACGTAAGAATACTACTTATCTGTAATATATCACGAGGAGATATATTAATTCTAGAGGTAAGGCCTTGTTCTATTAATATCTCATCTGAAAATTAGTACAGACCTGTAGTATTGCCTGGACCCTTTAATACCTCTCCTAAAAATTAGAACAGGCCTGTTCTAATTCTGGAGAGACCATATCAGGCTATCTTACTAATTAGAACACACCTGTTCTAATTCTAGAGACACTATATCAGGCTATCTTACAAATTAGAACACGTCTGTTCTAATTCTAAAGACACTATATCAGGCTTGTCTTACTAATTACTACAGGCGTGTTCTAATTTAAAATCCCCTTGATAAGTACCGAGATACTCATCAAGGGGATTTTGTTAGTTATGAACGATACCAATCATCATATTAGAATTGGTAGTTAAGGTCTACGCGGTAGTAGTTGGAAAGTTTTTCGTTATCGCCAGTAGCCTTGTTTGTTTTGTTATTAAATCCGTAGTATGCTGTTAAGCCCACGTTCTTTTGTAATGCGTAATCAGCAGTTAATAACCAGCCTTTGAAGCCTTGGTAGTTCCTTGCACTTGTACCAGCTGGTGTAGCCATCCATGCGGTATTAGTTAGATCGTAAGCAATGTCCCATGTGGAGGATGCAGCGCCTAAGTTTTGTCCGAAGTTGAAGTATTGTGCTTTTACGTCCCAAGAACCGCGTTTTGCTTGGTCGTAGTCACCATAGCCAAGGCCAGCAGTCCATGCAGAACCGTGAGAAACGCCAGCAGCTTTCACCCATTCGCCACCAACCCAAACTTTATCAAAGTTCATGTCTGTGCTAAAGCCATACATGTTTCTAAGTGCGTCACCACTAGATTTGTGCGCATTTCTACGGGCATAGAAGCCGCCAAGGTTTACATGTTTATTAAGTTGACCTTTAACGCCTGCATAGGTGAAAGTTTTGTTGGATTTCTTAGTTAAACCGTCAAAAGCACCTGCCACTGCATAGCCGTAGGCTGCTTGGAATTGAACCTTATCGTTGCCTGCATTGAATTGAACGCCATCGAATGTGTCATCGTAAATCAAACCGTTGCCGAGCATTTGATCGAAGCGACCAGCTTTCACAGACACGCGTTCACCAAATTTGTGATTTACATAAGCGCGATCGATAGTAGCCGTTGCATTGCCACCATTAGTCGCATCGCCAAATTCAAAGTCCCCAGAAGTTACGCGAACGACAGCATCTGTGCGGTCATTCACCTTCGCATTGAACTGAATGCGAGCACGCGCATCAAATTGGGAACCTTTGCTGTAATCGCCCACAGCGTTTACATAGTTACCATCTTTCTTTTGGGAACCAAGATAACGAAGGCGCATATCACCGGTTACTTTCACATTACCTACGCGATCCTCTAAACGAGCCACGCGAACGCCCAAGTTATTCAATTCATTGGAAAATTCATCAGCCAAGCGGTTAATCAAGGCTTGTTGTTCCGCATTAGCACGGTCTTGGTTAGCAAGCGCTTTCGCCACCATTTGTGCCACTTGGAAACGAGTAATGCCATTTTCGCCTCTGAAAGTCCCATCTGGATAGCCAGTGATGATGCCAGTGCTAGCCAATTGAGACACGGCTTGGTAGGCCCAAGAATCAGGGGTTACATCGGAAAATGGGTTCGCTGCAAACGCAGTTGTTACACCCAACACAGCTGTTGCTGCAAAGATAGCGGCAAATTGTTTTTTCATAACTATACCTCTCTCCAAAAAAGAACCATACACATCTGTAATTCGGCCCTACTAACACTGTATCTCCCTAACCCCTTATGAGTGATAACCGTTATATATAGAATATAACATAAGTATAACATACTATAACAAATATTTTATATTTTAGAATAAAGTTCATTGCATTTTCATAGGATTGTAAAGGTAACCTCAACACCTATAAAAAAACTGCAAATATAACAAAAAAGATGACGAAATATACATTTTGCCATCTTATTTCGCCATCTTTTTGCATTGTATTAAGTTGTGCCAATCTATTTGATTAGAATTGGTAATTAAGCTCTACGCGGTAGTAGTTAGCCAAGGATCGCTTATCACTAGCAAGTCCAGGTTTTGTTTTACCTTTGAACCCAGCATATACGCTAAGACCTAGATTGTCTTGCAATGCATAGTCCACAGTACCGAGCCAGCCTTTATACCCGTGGAACCATAAATGTCCACTACTTTCAGTTTGTGTAGAATCATAAGCAAGGTTCCATTTAGAGGATACAGCGCCCATCTTCTCATCAATATTGAAGTATTGAGCTTTTACATCCCAAGTGCCCTTTTTAGCTATGTCATAATGACCATAGCCTGTACCGGCAGTCCAGCCTGTACCGTGGTTCGTATGGGCTGCTTTCAACCATTCGCCACCAATCCAAACTTTATCAAAATTAATATCGGTATGGAAACCATAGAACTTTCTAAATGTGAAGCCCATATTATATGGTGAGTTCATGCGAACATAGAAACCGCCCATGCTGATATGTTTATTTGGTTGACCTTTAAGGCTAGCATAGGAAACGGTATCATTCATCTCTGCGGAGGTATTGGTAAACATCCCTTTTAAGAAATAGCCATGGGCCCCTTGGAATTGGATTTTATCGTTACCGATGTTAATTTGAGCACCGTCAAACGCATCATCATAGAAGTAACCATTGCCGATAACTTGGTTAAAACGACCTACCTTTGCAGATACATATTTACCGAATCGATGATCCACATAAGCACGGTCGATGTAAGCTGCTCCAGTCATTTCACCTGTATTATCATCGTAAGTATTACCAAATTCAATAGAATCGGTCGTCATACGCACTACCGCATCAGTCTTGTCGTTAATCTTCGCATTGAATTGAACGCGTGCACGCATATCAAATTGAGACTTTTTACTATACTCCCCTTGGGTTCTTATGAAATCTTGGCCCATAGCCTTAGTGCCAAGATAACGGAACCGCACATCGCCGGTTACTTTCACATTGCCCACGCGATCCTCTAAGCGGTTAACGCGAACACCTAAATTATTCAACTCATTAGAAAATTCATCGGCTAGACGATTAATCATCGCTTGTTGCTCGGCATTCGCGCGGTCCTGATTAGCCATGGCCTTTGCAATCATTTGTGCCATTTCAAAACGGGTAATGTCCTTTTGGCCTTTGAAAGTCCCATCTGGATAGCCATTAATAATGCTCGCACTCGCCAATTGAGACACAGATTGATACGCCCAAGAATCTGGCGTTACATCAGAAAATGGATTAGCGCCGAAGGCAGTCGTTACACCCAACACAGCTGTTGCCGCCAACATAGCAGCCAATTGATGTTTCATAAATACCTCTCTTATACAGAAACTATATGTTACACGCTATAGTCGCATGAACTAATATATAAGTACCCTCATTTCCTCTATATGAAAAACATACAACTATACTATTCTGTTCTAGTATAACAATGAGAGATAAATAATTGATAAGCAGAGAATAAAATATTCATATTATTTTCATTTTTACACAAATATTACTTAAAAAAGCTGTCCCAAAATATGATTAAATCACATTTTAGGACAGCTTTATAATGCATTACATAAAGATTATATATCACATGTTTTTATTCATACAGAATCATGTAATATGTCATCAATAATTTGACCTATATTACTAGTAATTTTACCTTTGCAATCATTAATATCTTGATTCAAAAAGCGCTCTTCTTCTATAGCAATAGTAACAAACTCAGCTAATTTACCTATTGCAGTATTACTTTTTGAATCTATACCAGCCCGTTCTTTTAATATGGTATAGGCTAATTTATTCTTTAATCCTTTTGGGGATAAAAATTCTGAAGCATTTGGCTCAATATATTCAGAAAATCCATTTTCATAATGAAGCAATAAAAATAATTCAAAACAAGGATTAGTAACACCTACAACAAATTTTTCTTGCCTAGCATTTTCAAGAATATCAGAGTAATGAGGTTGCCCACGTTCAAAAACATCCGCATCGAATACGACGACAATAGTGTCTCTTTCACCGTCAAAAGAATCTCTAGTTTTATACTCACTCCCAAATTGAACTAATCGTTTAGGTGCGGATATACTCACATCACCTTCGGTTCGCTCTAAAATGCTTATATCAATAAAAGGATGTATGCCTAACTTTCTTCGAATTTTCATTAAGTGCTTAAAATAGGCTACTTCCGTTACACTACCTTCACACAAAAATATATACTTCTTTAAAGGTTCTACTTCTTCTTTATCATCTCGTACATTCCAATTAGAAAATTCTCGAAGGCCCATAATTACTCTCCTTTAATGGACACAATAGAAGATAACACTGGTATAGCCCCATATCGCCCTTCTAAATAGGCTTTACTCAATTTGGTATCATAGCGTTCCTTGAATTTAGCAAGAGAATAAATGTGACTACAGTTTTCATGGTCTCGTTCTATAAACCAAATTTCATCACGTCTAAATAATTTTAAATCCATAATGCTTGATTCATGAGTAGTAAATAGTAATTGCGTATCAGAATTCTTATGAGTTTCCATAAACAGTTCTAGGAAATGTTTCGTAAGATTAGGATGTAAGCTACGTTCTAACTCATCGATAATATACACCGTATGCTCCTGATTAGATAATATTAAATCTAATAAATCAAAGATACGCTGTGTCCCATCAGATTCTTCTTTGAAAGAAAAATCGAATGGTGACTCACCATGGTGTAAACATAATGTTGTGATATTGGGATGTTCTATATCTTGAAAGTCTATAGCAAAAAACGTATCATGACTACGCATTGTAAGTTTGCCACCTTTAAATTCTGTGGTACTTAACTTAATTTTCTCTATCAATTTATTATAGACTTCTATTGGTAAGGACTGTTTTAATTCCTCTTGTGTAATTTTTTTTATCGCCACATTACTAATACCGGTATCAAAATCAGCAAGTAACTCGCTAATTTTTTCTAGTGAGCCTTCTTGGTAGTAATATGAAAAACTATTGAGGATTGTGTTCGGTGTAATAATTACAATATGGTTACACAACCAATCATAGATTTCAAATAAAAATTCTAAGCCTTTTAACTTATTGATATCTTTACCATGATTCATAACACCTAAAAATAAACGATTTTGTTCTTGTTGAGCAAAATCTTCGGCGTATATGGTAAATCGATTTACAGCATCCTTTGTTAGCTTTAAAGATCCCAACGTAGGCATTGCATTCTCTACTTCGAATAAAAGCTTAGCAGACCCATGTGGCCGTAATTCATATAGCCATTCTCCCGTTATTCTTCCTTCAGATAATAATACGGAAAAACCATATGCATAAAATTTCCCATTAAGTGTAAATTGTAACTCAAATTCACTATCTGTATGTTCATTTTCCGCTTTTGTACGAGAAAAAAATAATCTTGATTCAAAAGGTAATCCATGTTGCAAAGTCCACTGCATAAATTGCAAGATTTCAACCAAATTAGATTTTCCTGATGCATTAGCACCATAAATAACAGCATTCTTTAATATTTTAGTATCTTTAATTTTCCGAACATGATCTGTATGAGTTTGAATCTTACTAGAGGATATCATTGATAAACGTTCTGTTTTATCAAATGATTTAAAATTACTTGCACTAATATTTACTAACATAATTCACCTCCAACTACTCTCATCATACATAAACCGAACACATTTTTCAATATTATTTTGCTTATTTGACGAAAAAATCGTTAAATAATATATATTTTACAATATAAATAATCAACTATTTACTTTTTACAATGAAGAGGTTCTGTAACTAAACTGCATTAAAAAACGCATCTGTTACAAACCCATTTCTACATAGAGATATATAATTCCTGCCTAAATAGAAAATTTATTTCTTATGTTCTTCATCCCGAGAAGAAATTAACTCATTAACCAAAAGAAATAAAATATTAATACTATTATCATCCAATACATCCATTATTATCTTCACTAAAATTTCTCTTAAGTCTTTTGAGTTAGTACTCCCTTGTAACATATGTAAAATAGGTATTGCCTGCTTAAGATAAACTTCATAAACCTCATGTTCCTTAGCTGTATCCTTTACAAATGCATTAAAATCATTTGATGTCCAAATCTTATCATATAATGGAAAGTTAGTATTTAGAAATATAGTTGTACTATGTGAATTACAACTAGGTCTAGATTTAAACCGCCTTTGAAGATGTTCCTGCTTTATGACTCCAATAGAAGAATCACAATATTTGTGTAATGTATATAAACCAATTCCAATTATCCTAAAAATAGTATCCGCAAAATCTCTTGTCTGTTCCTTTTTAGGAAATTCTCCTTGATGAACAATATGATTTCTAAATTTACGATGCGTATCTTTAAGAACAGGTGGCTTTTCTATTGAGGTTAACTCAATAAATGTATCCTTAAATAAATCTTCTTGTCTTTTACTCCTATCTTTAATAGGTAACCAAATTTCTTCATAAAACTTCTCACTACTATACCCATTATGATGAAATACAACTTTTAAAAAAAATTCGTAAAATCGTTCTAATGCTGCCGCACAATTAATCACACAGGCCCTAAAGTTATTTTCTAGAAATTCGTGAATTGCTAGTTTATATAACATTTCAAAGCGTTCTATTTGTAGTACACAAAAGCATGGATGACCTTTTGAACAAGTATATTCATATGTAATTTGATTTGTTATAATAACGTCTCTTTGCTCAATAGAGGGGATAAAATTCCCATTTTCTCTATTTTCTTGATCACATTGAGGACATGTAAATGGAAGTTTCATATAAAAGATACCTTTTGATTCAGAATTAATAGTATTATAAACTAAAAGGCTGCAACAGAGTGTGGTTTTACCACATTCTAGTTGCAGCCCTTTGCATATTATTAAACTACACTAATCTTCGAGATTAGAATTGGTAGTTAAGGTCAACACGGTAGTAGTTGGATAATTTATCGTTAGTACCTGTTGCTTTATTTGTTTTGTTGTTGAAGCCATAGTATGCAGTCAAACCAACATTGTCTTGCAATGCATAGTTAGCAGTTGCCAACCAGCCTTTGAATCCATAAAATGTAGGTTTTTGACCGAAATCATACGCAATATCCCATGTAGAGGATACAGCACCCATGTATTGACCAAAGTTGAAGTATTGAGCTTTTACATCCCAAGTACCTTGTTTAGCTTGGTCATATGCGCCATAACCGATACCTGCTGTCCAAGCAGTACCTTTGTTCATACCAGCGCCTTTAACGTATTCGCCACCAACCCAAACTTTATCAAAGTTTACATCTGTACTGAAGCCATACAAGTTTTTGAAATCTGTATTATCAAATTTATGTTTATTATTGCGTGCATAGAAACCACCAAGGTTAACATGTTTATTCAAATCACCTTTGATGCTTGCATATGTAAATGTATTATTTTCTAATTGAGTTTGGCCTTCAGCTGCACCTTCTACTGCATAACCGTAAGCAGCTTGGAATTGTACTTTATCGTTGCCTGCGTTGAATTGAACACCATCAAAACCATCATCATAAATCAAGCCATTACCGATAGTTTGATCGAAACGACCAGCTTTCACAGATACACGTTCACCAAATTTATGGTTTACATAAGCGCGATCGATAGAAGCAGATGCAGTGCTACTAGCATCACCCAATTCAAAATCACCAGAAGTCATACGAACAACAGCTTCTGTACGGTCATTTACTTTTGCGTTGAATTGAACGCGTGCACGAGCGTCAAATTTGGAATGTTTGCTGTAATCACCATCAGCAGTTACATAATGGCCATTTTTTTCTTGAGCGCCAAGATAACGAAGACGCATATCGCCAGTTACTTTCACATTACCAACGCGGTCTTCCAAACGAGCTACACGAACGCCCAAGTTGTTCAATTCGT
>OLEN01000288.1_pt1 | contig 11096 bp, 10 predicted proteins | sample 1609051 | NCBI WGS metagenome assembly OLEN01 (sample SAMN02675046, study PRJEB24791) | human gut metagenome, SKBSTL021 | isolation source: stool | host: Homo sapiens | place: USA
AGATACCTTTGACTTTGTATCTAACTGATAATTACCAAAACTTAAACTTCCGTCCTGTTCTGAACGAATCAGTTCTTTTACTACTGGCATGTTCTGTCCTCCTATCATATGTTCCGTAAATCTTTTTGGTGTTTACATTATACAATAATCCGACAAATTATGCTAGTAGTTTTGGCAATTTTTCTACTTATTCAGTCCACGTTTTAATCCAAAATGCAGCTTTCCGTCTTTTACCGTTACTTTTACACGGCTGCCCTGTCCTGCTTTTCCCTGTAAAATCTGTTCTGCGAGCGGGTCTTCAATCTCATTCTGGATAGCCCGGCGCAGCGGTCTTGCCCCGTACTTGGAGTCATATCCTTTTTCCACGAGATAATTCTTTGCTTGCTCATCTAGCTCAATGGACAGCTTCATCTGTTCGAGTGTCCTCTTGTTGACGGTCTGCATCATAATATCTACAATCTGACCAATCTGCTCTTTTCCCAATGTATGGAAGACGATAATTTCATCAATACGATTGATAAACTCCGGTTTAAAAATGCGTTTTACCTCGTCCATAACTTTACCCTTCATGTCTTCATGGCTGTGTGCTTCATCATTGACGGAAAGGAAACCGAGTGTCTTTGGTGTAACGATATTTTCCGCACCGGCATTGGATGTCATAATAATAACTGTATTTTTAAAATCAACAACGCGGCCTGTAGAATCTGTAATATGTCCGTCATCTAATACCTGTAACAGCACATTAAATACATCCGGATGTGCCTTTTCAACCTCATCAAACAGAATAATGGAATACGGATTGCGACGCACAGCCTCGCTCAGCTGTCCGCCCTCATCGTAGCCGACATATCCTGGAGGCGCTCCTATCAAACGGGAAACGCTGTGCTTCTCCATATATTCACTCATATCAATACGGACGATATGGGATTCACTGTCAAACAGCTGCTCCGCAAGTGCCTTGGCAACCTCAGTTTTACCGACACCGGTTGGTCCCAGAAACAGAAAGCTTCCAATCGGGCGATGCTCATCCTGAATCTGAGCCTTACTTCGCAAAATGGCATCACTGACAAGCTCCAGTGCGTTATCCTGTCCTATGACACGTTTCTGTAAGGCTTCCTTCAGATGCAGGAGCTTCTGACGTTCACTTTCCACCAGACGGCTGACCTCCACACCGGTCCAGCGGGATACGATTTTCGCAATCAGCTCCTCGTTGACGGTTTCCTGAATAAGGGCATCTTCCTTCTGTTTGTCGGATTGTTCGCGAATCAGCTTCTCCAGATGCGGTATCGTCGCATACTGCAGCTTGGCGGCATCCTCATAACGTGCTTCATTCTGTGCCTGCTCCAGATCCAGCTTTGCCTTCTCCAGACGAACCTTGGCATCCTTGCTTTCCTCCAGCTCTGCCTTTTCATCCTCCCACTTTGTATACAGGGAGTCCTTTTCCGCCTGCAGCTGTGCAAGCTCTGTACGAATATCCTCCAGACGCTCCTTCGCCTTTTTATCTTCCTCTTTCTTTAATGCGGTTTCTTCAATCTGCAGCTGCATGATTTTTCTCTGCAGCTCATCAAGCTCCTGCGGCATAGACTCCATTTCCACCCGCAGTGTGGCACATGCCTCATCGATTAAATCAATTGCCTTATCCGGCAGAAACCGGTCGGTTATATAGCGGTTGGACATCGTTGCTGCGGCAAGAATCGCCTCATCCAGAATCTTCACACCGTGATATGATTCAAAGCGGTCCTTTAAGCCACGCAGGATGGAGATGGTATCCTCCACGCTGGGCTCCTGCACCATAACTCGCTGGAACCGCCGCTCCAAAGCCGCATCCTTTTCAATATACTGTCGGTATTCATTGAAGGTGGTTGCCCCGATACAGCGCAGCTCGCCTCGTGCCAGCATCGGCTTCAGCATATTTCCGGCATCCATGCTGCCCTCTGTTTTACCGGCACCGACAAGATTGTGAATTTCATCGATAAACAGAATGATATTTCCTTCTGCCTGCTTCACTTCCTCCAGAATGGATTTCAGACGCTCCTCAAATTCACCACGGTATTTCGCACCCGCAATCAGAGAACCCATATCCAGCTCAATCAGCTTCTTTTCCTTCAGAGACTGTGGAACATCGCCCTTCATAATACGCCATGCAATACCTTCCACAACCGCGGTTTTACCAACACCCGGTTCACCAATCAGCACCGGATTGTTTTTTGTCTTACGGGACAAGATCTGAATGACACGGCGGATTTCATCATCCCGTCCGATAATTGGATCGATTTTACCGTTTTTGACATCCTCCACCAGATTACGTCCGTATTTACTCAACGCCTCCAGATTGGCCTCCGCATTCGGTGAATCCATCTTCTTACCGCCTCTGCGCTTCAGCTCCTCATCCTTGCAGGTCTTTTCATTCAGATGGAATTCCTTAACAAGCTGCTTGGATATATAGGACTTATTAAACATCAACGCAATCCAAACACTGGCAACACTCAGATAGGTTTCCTGAATACCGGCACTCCACTGCTCCGCCCTGGAAAAGGACTGAGCAACCTCGTTTGACAGCTGTGGATTGACATTGCTGCTGGTTGCCACTCTGTTCATTTCCTGATCGATCAGCGTCAGGGCTCTTGTCTTATCTATATTCAGGCGCTTGAATAAGCCATCCAGCACATCATGTTCAAAGATGGCCTTCAGCATCTGGATGGTGTCAACGGTTGTATGCTGATACGATTTGCAGATTTCCACTGCCTGCATGATAATCTCCTGCAGCTTTTCACTCATTTTATCAAAGTTCATACGATCACGCTCCTTTTTAGCACTCTCACTCTTTGATTGCTAATGCTATTATAGCACAGTTTTTAGCACTGTCAACACTTGAGTGCTAAAAAAGAGAAAGTATAGCAAAAAAGTAGGAATATCTGAGCTTTCGTATTCTTCCTTCTGCTATGTGTCTGCGGTAAACTGCAAATACAGTTAGCCTAAAATTGCAATCGAAAGAAAATGAAGGTCAGTGAATTCTGATCGCAGAAATCATAACAGTTCGTTTTGTATACTCCTTTAGTAGCTGCGATTCTTTCCAACAGATATTCTCTCATATATTATATATACGCTGACCCTGTGTTTTTAAGTCCCTTCTAAATATGCCAGTCGTTTGATATAAGATACAGGTATTGAAAAAAAGCAGGAAATATACCTGCTTTCAACATCATCAAAAGATATATAGGATAGCGCTGCGCATTTTCTTTTAAAACAGGCTTATCAAACAAACCACCTGTTTTCTTAATCGTTAAGATACTTCTTGATTTCCTGCATGTGATGGATTCTGGCATAAGCCTTGCTCTGATCCACGCCATAACGATCATCTGCATAGGCAAGCACGCGCATACCGGCAGCATTACCTGCCGCTATCCCATAGCTGCTGTCCTCTACAGCAATGCATTCCTCCGGCTTCACCTTCAGCTTTTTTGCGGCTGTCAGATAAATTTCGGGATTAGGCTTACTTTCATGAAACATCTCACCACTCAGCAGCTCATCAAAGCAGCCAACCAGATCACAGACATTCTCCATCGTCTGAATCTGATGCATGGCCGAGCTGGATGCAACTGCCGTTTTATAGCCGTGCTCCCGCAGCCAGATCAGCGTTTCCTTTACTCCCGGATTCAATACCTCATCATACCCAAATGCATGAAGCTTACAGTAATCATCCAGCTTTTCCTTAAATTTTTCCATCGGCCAGTCCATATGCATGACCCGCATGCTTTCAGTATATGTATACGTATAGGAGCTGCCAACCAGAGAATGCATAAAAGCATCATCCACCTCTGTCCCATAGCTTTTATAAAATCCTCTCAGCTGCTCCAGGTTTTTTGGTTCACTATCCACCAGCACCCCATCCATATCAAATATTACGGCTTTGATCATAATCTACCTTCTCCTTTTCCTTGCTAATCACCAGTATATCGGGACAATTCTGCTTATTATGCATCGTAATTCTGCACACGCTGAAGCAGCGGCTTTGCAACGCAGCACTCCATGCCAGCAGTGCTTCACTTTCTTCTCTGTTGCAGGCCTGTCCCCAATACAATACCAGAATCAGAATACCATGCTTTTTCAACAGATGCAATGCTTTTGTGGCCGCGCAAAGAGACGTTTTTCGCCTGGTCATGATTTCAGGATCCCCATGCGGCAGATATCCGAAATTAAAAATGCCGAGATCCAGCGGCTCCCGGATATAGATATCACAGCATTCATGTGAATCCAGAATCAGAGTGGCCTTCCCTTCCAGCTGTGCACTCTCCAGCTTTTCTCTGGTCTGCACATACGCCTGCGGCTGAATATCGAATGCATAAATATGAGAACAGTTTTTCTGCTGGGCTAGAAACAGCGTATCGTACCCCTGCCCCATGGTAAAATCCGCACAGATGCTGTTTTCTGTTAATTGGCTCTTCATGATATCATGAACGATTTCAACAACTTTTTTCATGTAATCTCCTTTTTTCATCACTGCATTCATTATATAATAGCAGTAAGGAGAATGCTATGAAAACAATAAACGATTCCCAAATACAATCTGTATTACAGCTCTTTTCAACCATTCATAAGGAAGCATGGCTGGTGGGAGGCTGTGTGCGTGATATGCTGATGGGGCGGGAGCTGCATGATTATGATATCACAACGGATGCCACGCCGTATGAGGTGATGGCGCTGTTTCAAGAAAAGGGCTACCGCGTCATACCAACCGGACTGAAGCATGGTACTGTAACCGTTCTTGTACAGGATGAGCCCATCGAAATCACAACCTATCGTACAGAAAGTGCCTATACCAATCACCGCAGTCCAGAAGCAGTCCGCTTCACCCCGGATATCGATGAGGATTTAAAGCGGCGGGATTTCACAATGAATGCCATCGCCTGGCATCCGAAGCGGGGCTTTCATGACCCTTACCATGGACAGGCAGACATCGCCAAAAAAACCATACGCTGTGTCGGAAAGGCTTCCGAAAGAATGCAGGAGGATGCTCTGCGTATTCTTCGTGCCCTGCGCTTTCACTGTACACTGCACTTCACCATTGAGGAAGAAACGGTGCAGGCTATACGCACCCATGCCCATCTGCTGTCCTATATCTCCAGAGAACGCATTCGGGAGGAATTCAACCGTATCCTGCTGCAGGATTATCCGGATACGCTGCAGCTGTTAAAGGAAATGCGGGTGCTGGATACGATTGCGGCAGGCTATACGAAGCTGATGAATAAAGAACAGAACAATCCCTGGCATATATATGATGTATTCACGCATACCGATGTGGCACTGAACCATACGAAAGGGATGGCGTTGGAAGGCAAGCTGGCCATCATTTTCCATGACACGGGAAAGCCGGCCTGTGAAACTCTGGATGCAGACGGCATCTCCCATTATTACGGACATGCGCAGAAATCTGTTGAGCTTGCCCGCTGCTGGCTGAAAAAGCTTCACTATGACAATCGGACCATACAACGCGTTTTACGCTGCATTGCATATCACGATTACAATCTCACACCGAAAAAAAGCACTTTGCGCAGATATCTTTCAAAATTTGATAATCAGCTGGAGGATGCCTTACTGGCCCTGGATGTACAGCTTGCAGACCAGCTCGCAAAAAACCCGGAGCCGGCCGCAAACGGTGTCCGGATCATCCGGCAATGCAAAGAGCTGCTGCTGCACATGCACGCGGAGGAAGAGCCTCTCAGCTTACAGACACTCGCGGTAAACGGCAGAGACATGATGGATTTCGGTCTATGCGGCAAACAGATCGGTACCGCACTGCATATGCTTCTGGACTACGCGATGCAGGATCCTTCCCGTAACACAAAAAAGCAGCTGATTGAGGAATTAAACAGGAAATGCCAAAATCTGCACAATGCATAAACCATATGGAAGCACGGTTTTACTCTCTGCTTATGCGCATATTTCAGTATGCAGAGCTTATCTGCATTCCCATCCAAAAAGGAGGCATCCCCATCGGAAAGCCTCCTTTTTCAAGCCTGACAGGTATTCACTACCTGTGCTCATTCACTTAAACGCTTCAGATCATCCACCAGCTTTTCACAAATCTCCTCATCCAGCTGTGACAGGATATACCCCTGATACGTACAGTATTTGGTTTTGATATCCTGAATGGTCTTCAGCTCGGTCTCATTGCGCACCTTATCCTGTAATTCACTGAGGATTTCCGCAGTAAGGCGAATCGGCTGATCGTATACCATCGTGATATCAGCCAGAGAACTGTTCCTCTGCCCCCGTACCTTGTTCACTGCCTGATTGAGATAGTATTCTATCATGACGGCCTGCTTGTGAATCTGTAATCCGCAACTCATATAGCATCATCCTTTCTGACAATGCTATCGTACTGCTGATTGTTACATCATGCGTGTAACAATCTCTAAAATGTAAGACTTCCGCTCAGCAAACCATAACCAACTGCCAGTACACCGCACAGCAGCATGACGGTAATCGGACTTTTTTTATATTTTCTCAACAGAAAGAAGCCCAGTGCAAACAGCAGCACACTTTCCAGATTAACATCTGCAAGCGATATCGCTTTTCCTCCCCAGAAGGCATCGATTCCCAGAGACACCCCCGCAGATGCAATCAAAGCAACCACCGCCGGACGAAGCCCTTTCAGCACTGCCTGAATCGCATCCAGCTGCCGGTATTTATAATACAGAAAGGACAGTGTCAGGACAATGATAAAGCTGGGCAGCACCACACCAAGAGATGCCACCAGTGCTCCCGGAAGCCCCGCAATCTTTGTCCCCACGAAGCTGGCGGCATTGATTGCAATCGGTCCCGGTGTCATCTGAGATATGGTCAGGATATCCGCAAATTCACGCATGCTCAGCCAGCCATGCATGGCGACGACCTGATCCTGAATAATCGGAAGCGCCGCATAGCCGCCGCCAATGCTCAAAAGCCCGATTTGCAGAAAGCTGAACAACAGCTGTAACAGTGTCATTGCAGACCACCCTCCTTCTTTATCGCACGCTCAATCAGATAGCCCAGTGCTCCGCATACGATTATGATAATAAGCAGATTGACATCAAACAAAACATTGCATACAAAGGCTGCCAGCATGATGAGCACATACACCTTCTGCGGCTGGCTCCAGACCTCCCGGCCCATCGTCCATACCACATCACAGATGGTCGCAACCACACCTGCCTGCATTCCAAACAGCATGACCTGTATCCAGCGTATCTGGATAAACGCCTCATAGCAATAGGATATCACCGTCAGAATCACAAGCGGAGGAAGTACTGTTCCTATGACTGCAACGATTGCCCCCGGGATACCGGCACAGCGATAGCCAATACTGATCGAGGCATTGACAGCGATTGCTCCGGGTGAGGATTGGGCGATAGCCACCAAATCCATCATCTCTCCCTCTTCAATCCAATGCAGATCCTCAACAAATTTCTTTCTCATCAGCGGTACGATCACATAGCCTCCACCAAAGGTACAGGCACTTAACATAAACACGGAAGAAAATAATGTTCCGTACATTTTTGCATTTTTCTCCAATTTCATCACCTTCCCTACTATTATAGTCCTTGTCATTTCATAATGAAAATAGTATTATTATATATATTTAATAACATTTTATTATGAAAGGAGAATTTCATGACACTACGACATCTCCGCATTTTTGTTGCGGTATGCACATGGGGAAGTATCACCAGAGCCGCAGAAAAGCTACATATGGCACAGCCCTCGGTATCCCTTGCCATACGGGAGCTGGAGGAGTATTATCAACTGCAGCTGTTTGACAGAATCTCGCGCAAATTATATCTGACAGGTGATGGAGAGCGCTTTCTCAAATACGCCAGCCACATCACCTCCCTGTTTGATGAAATGGAAAACAGCATGGAACACTGGAGTGATATGGAAAGCATGTCCATCGGCTCGAGTATTACCATTGCCAACAGTCTGCTTTGTGAATGCCTGCACAGCTATAAGCTGGAGTATCCGAAGCGGCAGATACAGATTCTCATTGAAAATTCCATGATTCTTGAGGAGTCCATCGTTTCCAATCAGCTGGATTTGGCGCTGATTGAGGGAATTCCGACACATGAGCATATTCAGAAACTATCGTTTTTCAAGGATGAGCTTGCCGTCATCTGTGCCAGAGAGCATCCGCTGGCAGAAAAACAGAAGCTGTGTCTGCAGGATATTGCACAGGAACCGTTTTTGCTGCGGGAGAAGGGCAGCGGTACAAGAGAAATTCTGGATTCCATCATGAAGGTGCACGATATTCAACTGCATCCCATATGGGAGAGTGCCAGCACCCGTGCGCTGGTTAAGGGGGTGCAGTTCGGCTTCGGTATCTCCATCCTGCCCTATCAGATGGTAAAGGCAGAGCTGGAGGCAGGCATTGTCACCCGTTTGTATTTATCGGATGTTTCCTTTCAGAGGGATTATTATATCATCTATCATGCAAACAAGCATCTGCATGCCGGCTTGATGGATTTTATCGCAACCTGCCGCCGGGTCTGTGCGAAGATTCAGGCAAAGGAATAAGCAATAGACATACAAAAACAGGCCTTGCAAGGGCTGCATGAGGTATACAAAAGAAGACTTCACCTTATTGTTTCGGGAAGTCTAACGTGTGTATCTATTCGATTTGAATGAACGCGTAGCTGCATGCCTGTCGCGTAGTTTCCATCATGCCTGCATCCAGGATCGTAATGCTTCCTTCACCTCAGCTACAGCAGAAAATACAGCATTTGCTCCTGTAAGATACCGGTATACATAATTCCATTCCTCAACGGAGAATTTCGTATCCTCTATTTCCAGAATCATATCCGCATATTCCTGAAAAATCATCTTCTGTCGAAGATCAGAAATATAAGCAGCATCACAGTTATCAAATATATAATCCAGCAGTGCATCCTTCATGGCTTCGCCCCATTTCTTGTGTATATCTATAAAATTATACGTAAATAGACAGTGTGTTTTTTTATGATTTTCCCTCTATTTTCTTGAAAAATTGACCCTTTTCGCGAAAAATACGCCTATTTCATAAAGTATGCTTTTTTATATACATCCATTGATATTATAAAAGAATTGCACCTCATTTACAATATTTCCAATACAAAATACGAAAAAAATAGCAATTTCTGGCTTGGATACGACTTTTTTACAGCTTTTTCTATTTTACACAGCTACAGCCAAAGCAAAAGGAAGCAGGGAAATCCTATATGACGATATTATTTAATGATTTCATATGAAGAACAGCCGTTTTGATTATCAACTGGATTTCCATAAACTATATAATGAAACTGCTGCAGGCAACTGCACTTAACAGCGGCTTCTTAACTGTTCGCTGACTCCCCGAGCGCTTCTCCTGTTTTTGAAACAACTGATTATTCAATTCCATTGCTGAAGAAGAAATCATGCAGTACATATACCATACCATAGCAGGTGATACATAAAAACGCACCATGCTCACAGAGGAACTGCTTATGATTCTGCTTTTTTAATGACTGCATCATCGTTTCCTAGTAATTGCTTTAACCGAATTTCCGATCTGTCTGAGCTTTCATATACAAAAGGAGCGCTTTTGGTTTTAACAACCGAAGCGCTCTTTCCTATATCGAGATTACTTTTATGAATGAACAGCCTATACCTTCTGATAAGCAATTTCCCCGTTGATAATGGTATAGCGGATAACGTTTTGTGTATCCAGCAAAGAGCTGTCACAGATGATGATATCCCCGTCCTTGCCCTCTTCAATGCTGCCGATGCGTTTCTCCAGTCCAAGGATTTTTGCAGGATTGATGGTGATGGCTTTTAATGCCTCCTCTTCCGGCAGACCGTCCTTCATGGCAAGTGCTGCACATAACGGCAGATATTCCTGCGGTACGACCGGTGAATCCGTCGTAATGGCGATCAGGATTCCTTCCCTGCACAGAACACCCGGCGTTGTAAAGGATTTGTTTGCCAGCTCGAATTTTGATTTATGGGTCAGGGATGGTCCGACGATAGCCGGATATCCGCTTGCCTTCACCTGTGCCTTGATAACCTCCCCATCCGTGCAATGATCCAGTGACACATTGACATCGAATTCCTTAGCGATACGAATCACCGTCAGGATATCGTCCGCACGATGTGCGTGACATTTTAACGGCAGCTCCTTTTTGACAACCGGAATCATCGCCTCCAGCTTCATATCATAGGACGGCATTTTCAGTGGATCGTTGTTAGCGGCTTCCTTTTTTGCGATGTATTCCTTGGTCTTTGCCAGCGTTTCCCGCAGCAGCGCTGCAATGTTCATTCTGGTTTTGATGCGGCTGTCCTGATAGACACGCTTTGGATTCTCCCCAAAGGCACACTTCATCGCCACCGGATTCTGTATGACCATTTCATCAATGCTGACGCCGTGTGTTTTATAGGCCATGAAGGTACCACCGATGACATTGGCGCTTCCAGGACCTGCGGCCACCGTGGTGATTCCGGCATTGCGGGCATTGATAATCGTTTCATCCAGTGGGTTACAACCGTCGATGGCACGCACCTGCGGCGTAATCGGATCACTCATTTCATTAACATCATCACCTTCTCCGCGAATGGCGCTTTCCTCCATTCCCAGATGACAGTGAGCTTCAATCATTCCAGGGAACACCTGTTTTCCGGATGCGTCGATGATCAGTTCTCCGGTTTCCTCTTTCAGATTTTCACCGACTGCGGCAATTTTTCCATTTTGCACGCGAATATCCGCCTGTATGGTTCCGGCAGCGGCCATTGTATGAATCCTTCCATTCTTAATTAACATCTTGTCTGCTCTCCTTTGCACTTCCTATGCGTTTGTTATCAGTTCCGCAATCGTATCTCCCATCTGGGAACATGTCCGGTATGTTTTTCCATCCTCCATGATATCCTTTGTGCGATATCCCAGACGAAGTGCCGCTTCCACAGCCTCTTCGATTTCCGCAGCTTCCTGATCCATGTCAAAGGCATATTTCAGCATCATGCCTGCGGCCAGTATCGTGCCGATCGGATTGGCGATATTCTGCCCTGCGATATCCGGCGCAGAGCCGTGAATCGGCTCATACATAAGATCGGAA
>OLEN01000306.1_pt1 | contig 10687 bp, 9 predicted proteins | sample 1609051 | NCBI WGS metagenome assembly OLEN01 (sample SAMN02675046, study PRJEB24791) | human gut metagenome, SKBSTL021 | isolation source: stool | host: Homo sapiens | place: USA
TGTTCATTTGGTGTTACATACGTCACTTTTTCGATCACTTCCAACGGAACGTTTGACGCCGGAGCCGGATTTAACACTACCGGAATCTGATTGTCATAACAGAAATCTACAACATAATACACCGTATCCAACGGAATCTCCTGCTGCAGCACAACCATATCAAAAGTCTTCAGCTCCTCTTTGATCCTGTCAATATAATCTCTGTCCACTTTCCCGTTTGCTCCCGGAACCACGATGATCGTATTGTCATTTTCTCCGACTGTGATCATAGCAATCCCGGTCGGAACTCCCTCTAAAACCTTGATATGTCCCGTCTCTACACCGACTTTCTTGAAATTCTCCAATAACCGGGTACCATTTGCGTCATCTCCAACACATCCGAACATCTCCACTTTTGCTCCGAGCTTTGCCATAGCAACCGCCTGATTCGCACCTTTCCCTCCCGGAATATAATGAAGGCTGTCTCCACGAAGTGTCTCCCCTTTTAGCGGAATCCGCTCTGCGGTCACCGTCATATCCATGTTAATGCTTCCTACTACTGCCAGTTTCATTCTGCTTCTCCTTTCTTTTTCGTCGTCTGACGCCTGATCAGCTCAACATCAAATATATTTTCTTTCTGATACGAAATCTCTTCTCCATGATGGATGATCATCTGTACTGCCAGTTTTCCCATTTCTTCAATGGGCTGGGAAATGGTCGTCAGCTCCGGTGTCATTCTCCTGCTGAACTCAATATTGTCAAATCCGACCAGCTGTACATCTTCCGGGACTCTTCGCCCGTTCTGATGAAGCACCTTATAGACTGCCATTGCCGCCATGTCATTGCTCGCCAGGATTCCATCGGTATCCGGGTATCTGCGAATCAGTTCTTCTGCTGCCGCAAGTCCGGCATCGTAATCATAATCACAGTCGATCCAGACAGCTTTTCTTCCATACTTTCTGCACACATCCTCATATCCCTGATAACGCTGCTGCCCGCTGGAAAACTTCATCGGTCCCCGCAGGCACACAATATGCTGACAGCCGCATTCAATCAGATGCTCTGCCGCAAGTTTTCCGCCTTTGTAATGATCTGATTCGATAAATGCGATTTCCCGTCCCTCAGAAAGCTTTCTGTCCATCACGACAACCGGAAGTCCGCATTCTGCAATCTTCTTTCCGGTCCGATCGCTGTTGGTCATGATCACAATTCCATCTGCCTGCATCTGCACAAGCATCTGAATGTTCATCCGTTCTTTCTTCGGATTATTTGCTGAATTGCATAACAGCATCTTATATCCGTTTTGAAAGGCTTCCTCCTCCACTGCTTTGGCGATTTCACTGAAAAATGGATTTTCAATATTCGGAACGATCATTCCAATAATCTTTGATGATTTCTTAAACAATGCCCGCGCCAGTTCATTTGGCTTGAACCCCGTTTCTTGAATAGCATCAAGAACTCTTTGCTTCTTCTCCTCATCCACATTCGCTGTTCCATTCATCACTCTCGATACAGTAGCAGGTGAAACTCCTGCGATCTTTGCAACTTCTCTGATACTTGCCATCTTATGTCCTCTTTCTTTTGCTGCTGTGAAACTTTTTTGAAACCCGTTTCATATCTTGATTTTATTATAGGCACAACTCCTGACATCTGTCAATCTCCTTTGTACACTTTGGTGGTATTGTATAGATATCTCTCTTTTCTTTTATTCCTATCGCCCAAAAACTCTGCCTTTTTTATGCATAATCCCTATTTTATTTTTCCGCTTCCATTATACTTGACTGTTTCAGTCCAATATTGTAAGATGAGACAAAACGTCAGGGAGGTCAGATATGTTATTTACCAAAGAATGTGATTATGCAATCCGCATCATGCGTGCATTATCTTCCGGAGAGTTAAACAGTGTCTCACGGATCTGCGAGATGGAGCATCTGCCCTCTGCCATGACTTACAAGATTACCAGAAAGCTGGAAAAGTCCGGATTTTTAAAAAGCTGTCGGGGTACCAACGGGGGATATGCGCTCAACTTAAAGCTTGCAGAGATTTCTCTCTATGATCTCTGCGCTGCCATAGATCCGGATATCCTTCTTTTAGAATGTATGAAAGAGGGTTATCATTGTTCTATGAACAGTCCGAAAAATCCATGTCTGGTACATCACGAATTCTGCCGGCTGCAGAATATGCTGGTACAGGAAATGAAACAAAAATCTCTTGCCGAATTATTTCGGTAAGTGTTTTTTTGCCTTAATCTTTACTATTTTAGTACAGTTTTATCAAAGGAGGATTTTACAAAATGAATCAATGTTATGGATGCAATACATGCAAAAGCGCAGACAAGCCTCTGGAAGGCTTTATCCGCTCGCTTCCGATGGAAACTTCCCATCACCGCGTGGAAGGACAGAGCACAAAATGTGGATTTGGACTGCAGGGAGTCTGTTGTCGTCTCTGCTCCAACGGTCCTTGCCGCATCACTCCAAATGCGCCGAGAGGAATCTGCGGTGCCGATGCCGATACGATCGTAACCCGCAATTTCTTAAGAGCAGTAGCTTCCGGAAGCGGATGCTATATCCATATCGTTGAGAATACTGCCCTCAATCTGAAGAAAACCGCCCAGATCAAAGGAGAATTAAAGGGTCTGAAATCTCTGGAGCATCTGGCAGAGATGTTTGGAATTACAGACGAAGATATCTATGTAAAAGCAGAAAAAGTGGCAGATGCCGTACTTGCAGATCTGTACAAACCAGAGTATGTTTCTGCAGAATTGATTGAGAAAATCGCATATGCACCACGTATTAAACGCTGGAAAGAACTGGGAATCATGCCGGGCGGTGCAAAAGCAGAAGTATTCAAAGGTGTTGTAAAATGTTCCACCAATCTGAACTCCGACCCTGTGGATATGCTTACCGACTGTCTGAAGCTTGGTATTTCCACCGGAGTGTACGGGCTGACCTTAACCAATCTGCTCAACGATGTTTTGCTCGGACAGCCGGAGCTTCGCCTGGCCCCGGTAGGACTTCGTGTGATCGATCCGGATTACATCAACATTATGATTACCGGACATCAGCACACGATTTTCGTAGATCTTCAGGAACGCCTGATTTCAGAAGAAGCAAAGAAAAAAGCGCAGGCTGTTGGTGCAAAGGGATTCAAACTGGTAGGATGTACCTGCGTAGGACAGGACTTACAGCTCAGAGGCGCACACTATACCGAAATATTTGACGGTCATGCCGGAAACAACTATACAAGTGAAGCAATCCTGGCAACCGGAGCAATCGATGCAGTTCTTTCAGAATTTAACTGTACTCTTCCGGGAATCGAGCCAATCTGTGAAGAATTGAAGATCAAACAGATCTGTCTGGATGATGTTGCAAAGAAAGCGAATGCGGAACTGATGCCGTTTGAATTTGAAAACCGCGAAGAACAAAGCAGCATTATTATTGATAAAATCATCGAAGCCTACAAGGAACGACGGGGAAGTGTTCCGTTACATCTCATGGAAGAACATGGAAATGACCATACATTAACGGGTGTCAGTGAAGGTTCTTTAAAATCCTTCCTGGGCGGAAAGTGGACGCCGCTGATCGAACTGCTGGCATCCGGAGAGATCAAAGGTCTTGCCGGTGTGGTGGGATGCTCCAACCTGACTGCAGGCGGACATGATGTCTTAAGCGTGGAACTGACAAAAGAACTGATCTCTCGAGACATCCTCGTCCTCACTGCCGGATGTTCTTCAGGCGGAATCGAAAACTGCGGACTCATGACTCCGGAAGCTGCCAAATATGCCGGTCCAAAGCTGCGCGCTGTCTGTGAAAAACTGAACATTCCGCCGGTTTTGAATTTTGGTCCTTGTCTTGCGATCGGCCGTCTGGAAATCGTTGCAACAGAAATCGCCGCAGAGCTTGGCGTAGATCTTCCACAGCTTCCACTGGTACTTTCTGCCGCACAGTGGCTGGAAGAGCAGGCACTGGCTGACGGATGCTTCGGACTTGCACTGGGACTTCCGCTGCACCTTGGACTTCCTCCGTTCGTAACAGGAAGCAAAACTGCAGTCAAAGTACTCACAGAAGATATGAAAGAACTGACCGGAGGACAGGTCATCATCAACGGAGATGCGAAAGAATCTGCTGATATCCTGGAGCAGATTATTCTGGAAAAACGCCAGGGCTTACATATATAGGAGGTGCCGCTATGAGACGAATTATGATCGATGCCTCAAAGTGCGATGGATGCAAAAACTGCACCATCGCCTGTATGCAGGCGCACCGGGAAACACCGGGAACTGTTTATGATCTGGATCTGACGGACATCCGCAATGAATCCAGAAACCACATCGAAAAGCTGCCGGACGGAACCTATCGCCCTATTTTTTGCAGACACTGCGATCAGCCGGAATGCGTGATGTCCTGTATGAGCGGTGCTCTGACAAAGGATCCGAAAACGGGACTCGTATCTTATGATGAAACAAAATGTGGCTCCTGCTTTATGTGCGTTATGAATTGCCCGTTCGGCGTCCTCAAAGCAGATACTGCCACCCGTACCAAAGTCGTAAAGTGCGACTTCTGCCTGCAGGACGGTGCAGAACCCAACTGCGTAAAAGCCTGTCCAAAACAGGCAATCTATGTTGAGGAGGTGTCATTATGATGCATGTTATTATCGGAGTGGGGGCTGCCGGGATCACCGCAGCAAAAACCATTCGCAGCCAGCAGCCGGATGCCTCTATTACCATGATTTCCACAGATGAGCATGTACACTCCCGCTGCATGCTTCACCGTTATTTGAGCCATGAACGTCAGGAAGATACCTTGTCCTTTGTAGAACCTGACTTTTTTGAAACCAATAAAATCGAATGGATCAAGGGTGTTTCTGTCAAAACAGTGGATGTAGAAAATCAAGCTGTTCTTCTTGATAACGGGACTTCCTGCCACTATGACAAGCTTCTGATCACAACCGGCGCCAATAGCTTTATTCCTCCTGTGGGACAGTTCCGTGAAGCAAACAATGTATTCGGGCTGCGGCATCTTTCGGATGCTCAGGCGATCCGCCCGCTGGCCGATCAGGCAGAACAGATTCTGATCGTTGGTTCCGGTCTGGTTGGAATGGACGCTGCCTATGCATTTCTCGAGCAGGGTAAAGAGGTTACTGTTGTGGAAATGGCAGATCGTATTCTTCCGATCCAGTTAAATGAAACTGCCGGAACTGCCTATCGGAAATTATTTGAAGAACACGGATGCCGTTTTCTTCTTGGAAAAAAGGCTTCTGAAACGCATATGAACAGCAATGGTTCAATCGACTATGTCCTTCTGGATGATGGCACCCGGGTAGACTGTGATCTGGTCATTGTTGCTGCCGGTGTTCGTCCCGCAGTTGAATGCGTACTGGATACTTCGATCGAAGTAGATCGTTTTATTAAAGTGTCTGACACCATGGAAACCAACTGTAAAGATATTTACGCTGCCGGAGATGTAACGGGACTGTCCGGAATCTGGCCAAATGCTATGAAACAGGGACAGGTTGCCGCTATGAATATGTGCGGAATTAAAACACTTTACGAAGACCGTTACGCTATGAAAAATACGATGAATTTCTATGGGCTGGTTACACTTTCTCTTGGAAGAGGAACAGAAGAAGAGGGAGATGTTGTTCTCGAACAGGAAGATTCTCACAATTATAAACGTGCAATTTTACGGAACGGAAAATTAGACAGTATCTTATTACAGGGAAATATTGATTATTCCGGAATCTATCAGTATCTGATCAAAAATGAGATTGATCTTTCCGGTATGGAAAAAGATGTCTTCCACCTGTCGTTCGCTGATTTTTACGGAGTGAAAGAAAACGGCGGATATTGTTATCAGAATCAGACATAAAGTAAAAAGTATTCCTGCATGGATCATTGCTCCTTGGCATATGATTCCCGGCAGGAATGCTTTTTATTTTATTATCTCGCAGATTCGCCAACTGCAGCTGCTCCGCTCAATCCCTCTTCACTATTTCCCTGGTCATAAACTTCCCTGTCTAAAAGCTGCTCGGATTTTGCGACAAGAACTGCTGCTGTTGCCGCACCTGTCACATTTGCTGCCGTACGCATCATATCAACAACACTTGAGATCGGAACCAGAAGTACAATGATCTCTACCGGAAGTCCTGCTGCAGTAAACAGTGCTGTGGTTGTTACTGTGGAGGTTCCCGGAACTCCTACTGTTCCGATGGAAACGATCAGTGTAAGTACAATCAAAAATGCATACTGACCAATGGAGTACGGAATATCAAATATATTGATGGCAAGTACAGCCAAAAGCGTCGGCCAGATTCCCGCACATGCCGGCATTCCCAGGTTTGCCCCGAGGGCTGCGACAAATGATGCAATATCTTCATTGACTCCCAGCCTGGATACCAGTTGTTTTACGCTGACTGGAATAGTTCCCACGCTGGACTAGGATGTAAATGCCACCACCTGTGCCGGCCAGAATCCGCGAAAAAACCGGATCGGACTTAATCCGCCTGCAAACCGGATCAGTGCTCCGTCTATCAGGAACATCTGGATCGCACAGAGTACGTATGACAGTACAAGAACTCCCAAAAGCGGTATCAGTTCTTTCGCACCATATGTACTTACCGCATTTGCGATCAGAGAAAGTACTGCAAATGGTGTCAGATCTACTACAAATTCCACTACTACGAACATCAGCTTATTCGCTGAATCAATGAAATTTTTGAATGGCACTGCCGCCTCTTTCTCCCGTTCCTGTAAGTAAACAAGCGCAACTCCTACCATGATCGTAAAGACGATAAACGGGACAATCTCGCCGTTTGCTGCATGTGAAACAACGTTTTTCGGAAACAGTCCCACGATCGTATCGAGAAAGGAAGGAACTTCTTTTGGCTCATAATCTGTAGGCAGTGTAAAATTGATTGACTGTCCTACTTTCAGCCTTCCCGCAATGATCAATGTCAGTAACGATGCTGTGAATGTATTTGCGACCAGCCAGAAAATACTTTTAAGCCCGATTGTCTTTAATTTGCTGATATTATCCAGTGACGAAATACTGGAGATAATACTTACAAACAGCAACGGAATAACCAGCGCCGAAATCAGATTTGTATAGATTCTTCCGAAAACCGCTGTCAGCTCCACATGTCCCTTAAATACGATTCCGATCACGATACCGAATACAAGGGCCAGTATTGTCAGTATTCCGAAATCCACATTCTTTTTTCTTCCCAGATAGGACAGCAGTACAAACAGAACTACTGTAATCGCCACTGCCGCTATCGCTAAAACATCAATATCCATTATTTTACTCCTTTAAATGCCGCATCAAGATCTTCGATCAAATCTTCTACTTTTTCAATTCCGATCGAAAGCCGGATCGTGTTTGGTTTGATTCCCTGATCTAACAATTCTTCCTCGGTACACTGGCTGTGAGTGGTGGTTGCCGGATGGATCACCAGAGATTTCACGTCTGCTACGTTTGCCAGCAGGGAAAAAATAGACAGATGATCGATAAATGCCTGGGCCGTCTGCGCATCTCCCTTAATCTCAAAAGTAAAGATAGAGCCGCCTCCGTTCGGGAGATATCTTTTATATAATTCATGGGTTGACTCCGTTTCCAGTGACGGATGGTGTACAGCCTCTACCTGCGGATGATTCGCAAGATACTCCACAATCTTCAGCGCATTGCTCACATGCCGCTCCACACGCAGAGATAATGTCTCCAGCCCCTGCAGGAAGATAAAGGAATGGAACGGTGAAATCGTTGCTCCGGTATCACGCAGAATCACCGCACGAATATAAGTGACAAATGCCGCTGCTCCCACTGCGTCTGTAAACGATATACCATGATAACTCGGATTGGCTTCTGAGATCCACGGATATTTACCGGATGCCTTCCAGTCAAACTTTCCACTGTCAACGATCACGCCTCCAATCGCTGTTCCATGACCGCCGATAAATTTCGTTGCAGAGTGAATCACCAAATCTGCGCCATGTTCGATCGGACGGATCAGATACGGTGTTGCAAATGTAGAATCTACTACCAACGGAATATTGTATCTGTGCGCGATCTCTGCCACCTTCTCCAGATCTATCAGATTTGAATTCGGATTTCCAAGTGTCTCTACAAATATCGCTTTTGTATTTTCCTGAATGGCTGCCTCAAAAGATCCTTCTTTCTCAGGGTCCACAAACGTTGTTGTCACATCGTTTGTGAGCGGAAGAGTATGCGCCAGAAGATTGTATGTGCCGCCGTAGATGGTCTTGGATGCCACAATATGCTCTCCCGCCTTTGCAAGTGCCTGAAATGCATAGGCAATTGCTGCCGCACCGGATGCTACAGCCAGCGCTGCCACACCGCCTTCTAATGCTGCAATACGCTGTTCGAAAATATCCTGTGTCGGATTTGTCAGTCTTCCATATATATTTCCTGCATCACGGAGTCCGAAGCGGTCTGCCGCATGCTGTGAGTCGTGAAATACATAAGAGGTTGTTGCATAGATCGGGACTGCTCTTGCATCTGTAACCGGATCTGCCTGTTCCTGTCCAATGTGTAATTGTTTTGTCTCAAATCCCCAGTTTTTAGAATCTCTGATATCTGCCATTTCTATTTCCTCCTTCTTTGGAATCTGTTTCTTTCTTAATTCCTTGTAATCATATTAACATAGTAGGATTTATTTGTCCAATATAGATTGAGAATATCCTGTTATAGATTTATTTTATAGCAGACTCATTGCTTTCTATGGCTGCTTTAACCGTATTCAGAAACATTTCATGTATTCTGTTGTCCTGATCTAATTCCGGATGAAATGCCAGCCCAAACTGTGTCCCGTATTTTACTGCCACGATCCGATCATCTACTGCCGCAAGAACTTCTACTCCTTTTCCAACTTTTTCAATATATGGAGCTCTTATAAATGTCATCGGTATTTTCCCGATTCCCTTCATTTCCTGTACTGTACGGAAACTTCCAAGCTGTCTGCCATAACCGTTTCTTTTCACCGCTGCCGGCAATGTTGCAAAATAAATATTCCGGTCATTTGTCAAATTTTCCGCCAGAAGGATCAGGCCGGCACAAGTTGCCAGCACCGGCAGTCCTTCTTCGATTTTCTGCTTCAATATCTGATACATGTCCAGCTCTTTCAGAAGTTTTCCCTGCACAGTACTCTCACCTCCGGGAAGGATCAATCCATCAAACGGTTTCATCAGGTCCTCTTTTTTGCGGAGTTCCATACATTCTATTCCCAGGTCTTCTATTTTCTTCCGATGTTCCGCAAATGCTCCCTGTACTGCAAGTACTGCGATCTTCATTCTATCTGCCCCTTTCCGCCATCAAAAGTTCTATCTCCTGTTCATTAATTCCTACCATTGCCTCTCCCAGATCCTCAGAAAGCTCTGCCAGCATCCTGTAGTCTTCAAAGTTTGTTACCGCTTTTACAATTGCTTCTGCCCGCTTTCTCGGATCTCCTGACTTAAAAATACCAGATCCCACAAATACGCCTTCTGCACCAAGCTGCATCATCAGCGCCGCATCCGCCGGAGTTGCGATGCCTCCCGCCGCGAAGTTTACAACAGGAATACGTCCGTTATAATGTACATATTCAACCAATTCATACGGCACATTTAGGGCCTTTGCTTCCTCAAACAACTCATCCTCCCTCATGGAGACCAGTTTTGCAATTTCCCGCTTCATCATTCTCATATGTCTGACTGCCTGTATCACATCTCCTGTTCCCGGCTCTCCCTTTGTACGGATCATAGAAGCTCCTTCATTGATCCTTCTAAGCGCTTCTCCCAAATCTCTTGCACCACATACAAATGGTACCTGGAATTTGCGTTTATTAATATGATAAACATCATCTGCCGGAGAAAGTACTTCACTCTCATCGATATAATCAATTTCGATTGCCTCTAATATCTGTGCTTCAACAAAATGTCCGATCCTGCATTTTGCCATAACTGGAATGGATACTGCTTCCTGAATTTCCTTGATCATCTTCGGATCACTCATTCTGGATACTCCGCCCGCTGCACGGATATCAGCCGGAATCCTTTCCAGCGCCATCACTGCACATGCTCCCGCCTCCTCTGCAATCCTTGCCTGTTCCGGTGTTGTCACATCCATGATCACTCCGCCTTTTAACATCTGTGCTAACTGCTTGTTGAGCTCATATCTTTCTGCACTCATTTGCTGTACCTCCTCTTAATTGCTATCATTTTTATATGAATACTACATTAAGACTGGCTTTTCTTAAATATCCAGTTTTAACGCTTTTAACCATGCCAGTTTTAAAAACCAAAAAATCTCCCTCTATTATTTCCAGTATTTTTCCACTTCCCGCTCAGCCTCTTGAAAAGAAAGCTGAAACTTTTCCTGCATCTTTGCACATACGTTCTCTTTTTCCATTCCCATTTCCTGTAATAATTCTACAGTGGCCTGTCTTCTTCCTTCTTTCAATCCTTCTTTCAATCCTTCTTTCAGTCCTTCTTTCAGTCCGGTCTCTTTATAAATCGTAGAAAAATACTGATGATCCCGGATCATACGCTCTCTTTCTTCGTATTCCAGACGTTTTTCCTCATCTGCGCTGATTCGATTCAAATCCTCATAGGCTTTCTTAATATATTCGTTTTTTTCTGCTGCCATTTCAAACTCCTCCTTAGTCTCTGCATTGATGAACTGAAGCCATTTCAGCAGCTCTGTCTCGGGATAATCAT
>OLEN01000324.1_pt1 | contig 10328 bp, 8 predicted proteins | sample 1609051 | NCBI WGS metagenome assembly OLEN01 (sample SAMN02675046, study PRJEB24791) | human gut metagenome, SKBSTL021 | isolation source: stool | host: Homo sapiens | place: USA
GTGTCTGCTTCAAAATCACATTAAATTCACATAATCTAAATTAAAATTAAATGGAATCTAAATCAGAGTGAAACCGTCCTTTCTTATACTGCAGATATAAAGAGAGGACGGTGTTTTTATGAATGTAGGAAAGCGGGCATTTCTCTATCTGACCCGCAAAAAAGGAAAAAATTTATTGCTTGGAATCGTATTTCTATTGATTTCATTTTCTTTACTGACAGGAAGTGCGGTCTATTTGGGAATCCGGCAGGTTTCTGAGGATTTGCGTTCCGATATTGGAGCTTCTTTCAATATCAGACCTTATGAACAGTTCGATGTGAATAACGGACAGGTTTCCAGTAAGGGGACACCTGTTATGGATGAACAGTCCATTCGGCGGGTTATTTCTATCGTTGGAAAAGAACTGAAATGCTACAATACAGAACACTCCGGCTATGTAAAGGGAGAAAACCTGTCATTTCTCGCAGGGACAGGACACAGTGAAGAAAGCAATATGGGAACTGTAAAAGCAGTGCGTGATTCCAGCTTGTGCCAAGCCTTTTTGGATGAGGAATACGAACTGGCAGAGGGGGAACATATCAGATCAGAGGACAACGGTAAAATTCTTATCAGTAAAGCCCTTGCCGAACAAAACAATCTTGCTGTTGGAGATAAGATAACCCTTACCCATGCAAAACTGGGTTCAGACGATGGTGTATATACAGACCTGATGAAAGAAAAAAGTGCATATGAAACAGTGGAAATCAAAGGAATCTACGATATAAAAAATGCTTCCGATAATGCGTTAAATCCGACAGCGAAAAAAGCCGAAAATCTTATTTTTTCAGATAGTCAACTGTTAATCAACTTGCAGGAGCAGGAACAAGGTGTTTATGAGGGCGAGATTTCTTTTTTCATTGCCGACCCACTGCATCTTGACAAGATGGTATCAGAAATAAAAGGGATTGATTCGATTGCCTGGAATAACCATATCATCAATGCGAATGACTTCAAGTATTCTAAGATTGCAGAACAGTTTCAAAGTATGCAAAAGGTCGTTGTCGCACTGCTTGCGGTTGCTGCAGTATTGGGATTTCTGGTACTCATGCTGATACTGACATTCAGGATTCGTGGAAGAATGCAGGAAGCCGGCATTTTACTTGCCGTGGGAAAATCGAAACAGCAGATTATCGGGCAATTTCTGATAGAGGCAATGATCCTGCTGTGGATTGGCTTTCTAGTGGCAATCATTATCTTTCTTCCGCTTGTAGATACATTAAATTCATTGCTGTTTGATTTCATAACACAATCAACGATTCATAAGAACTACTTGCAGCCAGATTTCCTGCATTTTGTCATATTGCTCATTTTAGAAAATCTGGGTGTTCTTTTGACAGTGCTTGTGTGCAGTGGAGTGATCCTGTCATTAAAACCGAAAGAGATTTTAACCAAAATGAGTTAGGAGGATTTATATGAACTTTTTTAAGCGAGCTTTAAAATACTGTGTCAGACAGAAATTACGTACGCTGATTCTGTTTTTGACATTTACTCTGCTGTCTGCAACTGTTTTGATTGCAGTTTCCAGCGAGAAAGCTGTTTTGCAAGGAACAAAGCAGATAAAGGAAACTGTAGGTGCTTCCCTTCGTATGGAAATTGACATGAACAATCAGAATAATTTTGGCCCGGCTGAGGATTTCGGAAATGGGGCTTCTGGATATACCTATAATGGCGACCGTATTACAGAAAAAATAATAAGTGTAATTTCAAAACTTCCCAATGTTGTGAGCTATAACGCTAAAATGGATGGTGGCTATTGGGGGATTCCGGAAAATTTCGAGCCGATTCCAGGCATGGTGAATGCACCAGGTTTGTCAATCCCTTATACTGCAGTATTGGACTCTTCTTTAGATATAAAATTTTTAAATGGAACATATAAACTGGAAGAAGGACGACATATTAATCCTGATGACTCTTGCACAGCTTTGATTTCAAAAGAATTGGCAGATAAAAACAATCTTTCTGTAGGAGATAAAATTACTTTTCAAGAGTTTGAAACAGGAAAAGCGGAAAGTACCTTTACTATTGTAGGAATTTATAGTGGTACAGAGGGTACGACAAAACAAGCGATCACACCGGATGGGATTCCTGCAAACAGTGGTTATATTGATATGGATGGTCTGAAAAAGTTTTATGACGGAGTAAATGAAAAATTGGAGGGATATGACAATCTTGATATTTATACGCACTCTCCAGAGGAAGCCAAAGAGCTTATGGAAACCATCAAAAACCTTCCAGAAGTAAAAGGCAAAACATTTACTTTCGATGTCAACACAGAAGATTTTGACTTAGTATCCACCCCATTGTCTTCTTTTGGAAGTATGGTTGATACGGCTGTATTAACAATTACTGCAATTGGCATGCTTGTTATTGTATTGTTCCTTGTTTTGTGGACGAGAAACCGTAAGAAAGAAATTGCTGTTTTACTTGCAGTTGGTCGAGGCAAGGCAGAAATTGTCGGACAGTTCCTGACAGAAAATATATTGATTGCAATACTATCCATGTTTGCGTCAACGGCATTATCTTTTGAGCTTGCAAATCAAATAGGTTCATTCATTATCAGCAGATTGGGAGAAAATATATCCAAATTGACCGTTCAGATTGCCACATCAGATATGCTTAAAGTATTTGGCATTGGTGTTATTTTGATTTGTCTTGCGGTTATTGTTGCTTCCTATACGGTCATTCGTTTACAACCGAAAGATATTTTAACTAAAATGGAATAGGAGAAATGTGATTATGAGTATATTATCGTTTTCAAATTTAAGTTATAGCTATGACAAGAAAAAGAATATATTTAGTAATATCAGCGCAGAAATGGAACTGGGAAAAATATATGCGATTTTAGGACCGTCTGGTTGTGGCAAAACAACATTACTTTCTTTATTGGGAGGATTAGATAGTCCCGCCAAAGGCAAGATATTATTTAATGGAGAGGATATTACGGGAAAAGGATTCGCAAATCATCGCCGGAACCATGTTTCCTTTATTTTTCAAGCATATAATCTCATTGATTATATGACACCATTAGAAAACGTAAAATTGACAAGTAAATTACCACCGGAACCGGTTTTAGAAAAAATGGGATTGACGAAAGAGGAAATGAAACGGAATGTGTTACAACTTTCCGGCGGTCAACAACAACGTGTAGCGATTGCAAGGGCATTGGCTTCAGAAGCACCCGTTATTTTGGCTGATGAACCGACAGGAAACCTCGATGAAGAAACTGCAATGTCCATTATGCAAATACTGGAAGACAGTGTACACCAGATGAACAAATGTGCAGTCATTGTTACTCATTCAAATGAAATTGCGAAAAAGGCAGATGTTGTTTTTCAATTAAAAAGGGGTACGCTGCACATAGTAAAAAATAATGAAAAGGTATAAATGGAAACATGGGAGATACGCAACTATTTTGTGCAATCTCCCATGTTCATTTTATGCAATCATTTCTTTTCTGTTTCTGACTCCCGAAACACTTTGGATGCCAGAAATGGAAGGAAGAAGATACTATAGAAAATAAGATGTATCAAAACCGCTTTCCATTCTATGACAGCTCCGGAAACAGTGCCTCCACTGATCAGTCCTGCAATATTGTTGTTCATAAAATGCAGGATGACAGGGATCCAGATGTTGTCTGTTTTCATATAAGCAAAAGCAAAGAATACGCTCAGTGCAATACAGGTGATAAGCTGTGCGGCAATACTCTGAAGCCTTGTATCAGGTGCATAGTAAAACAGGTTCAGCGGGAGATGCCACAATCCCCAGAATACACCAAGGATGAGAACTCCTTTTCGCATTCCAAAATGCTCCTGCAGGATCGGTTGCAAAAAGTAACGCCATCCATATTCTTCTCCGAAAAAGGCGGAAAAGACGAGGAAAAAGCTGACAAACAAGGAAGCCAGGGAGAGCCAGAACAGGGGAGCATTTAAAAGTCCAAGAAAAGAAGCGGCTGTTCCTTCGATCAAACAGGAAACTAAAATATTTCCGACAAACAGCATAAAAAATAAAAGGACATACAAAAAATGCTTTCGGCTGTCAGGTCCGGACCAGGTCAGTCCCCAGATAAAGCGGACTTCCCGCTTATCCAGGAGAAATAAAACCCAGAGAGCCAGATTTCCGGCAATTGTGAGCATATTGATGACCATAACCCACAAGTTGGCATCCGGTATAAGTACACTGAGTACAGAGCTGATGGCAAACAGTACAGTCAGTACAAGGTACCCATAGAAAAACCGCCGGGGCATCGGAAACTCTGTTTTTGTCAGAAGAAAGACGACAATGGCTCCGGCAGCCGGATAATACATCTGGGCATTTGCAAAAAGATCCAGAGAAGTTCCCCGTTGATATCCGAACGCCATCGGGATTCCCATCAGATAAGGAATGCCAAAGGCGATCAAAGCAAAGATTAGTAACTGTTTTTTCTCCAGTCTGGTAAATGGACGTTTCATAATGTAATCTCCTTTTCTATATCTTCAGCATTGGCTGTTTATATTCATTTCGAAAAGCGGTCTTATATTTATCCGTGATCACAGACTGATACAGATTGGATGCCAAAATATCATGTCGGAGCATTTTCTGACCGATTTCGGAGATACTGTCAGTATCGGAAAGGCGGGTGAGCAGCGGCAGAGCACTTTTTTTGGCAATGACAGAAAGCAGATCTTGTCTGTCTTTTCGAAAACCTAAAAGTTTGGCATAGAAATGTCCGCCGTTTTCCATATATTCTCTCACGTTGTTTTTTTTCAGACCAAGCATAATATGCAGAAGTGCGCGATTGATTCTTGTCTGTGTCAGCTCCCTGGTCTTTAATAATTCACAGAACTGCTTATAGTTAAAAAAATCATTCAGATTGTTCTGGATCCGGTTGGCAAGTGTTTCGGAAACATCCATATAGCGAATGAGACTCTGAGGTGTTTTGTTCAAAAGCTTATATTTCATCAGAAGCGAAAAATCGTTCTGATAAACCGGATATAACACTTTGTGATAATCTTTTAAAAGTGCCAGGCAGCTTTTTGGCACCTGATCTTCCAGTTCATTTAAAATACTGGAAAATGGTGTATTTTCGAAAGTCTCTCCGGTAACCTGCTGTGTCTGGAGTACAGAACTCGAGTATGCAAGGAGAGAACGGATAGCAGAAGCCGAACTGTAAGTAGAGCGCAGCGTCTGATCGTGGTAGTCGGATTCCATGCGCTTGATAGTAAACGGCTGTATCCTGCTTTTCACACGTCGCAATGCTTTTAAATATTCGATCCCCAGAATGTTGTTCGGATCACTTAATAAAAAGGAACAGTCTGAAATTCCCATGTAGGAAGACAACGCATCCTGGCGGGCAGCAGGAAACGACATACCTGCTCTTAAATTTTCTTTGAGAAACTTCGTATATTCGTCAGGCTCATCACAGAGGATATCAGCAATTTTTGTCAGTCCGTCAAGATCATTGCACTCACTGCCAAAGCAGAGGTAATCTACAACGCCAAGCTGATCCAGAAAGGAGACAGCTCCCAGCGCAAATAATTCTGCAGTGGCGGTCGCATAGCAGACAGGCAGCTCAAAGACTGCACAGGCACCGCATTTTAATGCCATTTCCGCACGAAGATGCTTTGGCATAATGGCGGGAGTCCCTCTCTGCACGTAGTCTCCGCTCATCACGACAATGGCTGCATCGGCGCCTGTGATTTCCAGCGATTTTTGGATATGATACTGGTGTCCGTTGTGAAAAGGATTGTATTCTGTGATTAAACCGACAATTTTCATAAAAATCTCCTTGTATATCATTTTATTACCTATTATACTATAAAAGGACGGCAAGAACAAATCAAAAAAGGTGGATGTGATTATGGAATACGATGTATTGTTATCAATGCTGGAAAAGCGGGAGTTTAAAGAATTAAAAGATGAAATGGAAAACATGCACCCTGTAGATATTGTGGAAATGCTGGAGGATGGACTGGAATATGGAAAGATCGATAAACGCCAGATGATCCTGCTCTTTAGACTGCTTGCAAAAGAAGAGGCTGCAGAAGTGTTTACAGACATGACCAGTGATACTCGAGAGGTACTGATCAATGCGCTGACGGATTCCGAGCTGGAAGAAGTCATGGAAGAGATGTATATTGATGATACGGTCGATGTACTGGAGGAAATGCCTGCAAATGTGGTGGATCGTCTTTTGCTTGTGACAGATGAGGAGACGAGAAAGCAGATCAATATGCTGCTTCAATATCCGGAGGACAGTGCCGGAAGTATTATGAATATCGATTATATCAGTCTGAACAAAGAGATGACTGTGGCAGATGCCATTTTGAAGATCCGTCAGGTTGGTATTAATAAAGAGACAATCTATACCTGTTATGTGACAGAAAAGAAAAAGCTGATCGGTGTTGTGGATGTGAAGGACATTTTAACATCCGGTGAATCCAGAAAGATTGAAGAAATCATGGATGAGAATGTCATTTATGCAAAGACGCTGGATGATCAGGAGGAAGTGGCAGAGACGATCCGGAAGTACGGACTGATCGCGATTCCGATTATTGACCATGAGATGTGTATGGTCGGGATCGTAACAGTAGACGACGCTATGTTCGTTTTGCAGGATGAGGCGACAGAAGATATCAGTATCATGGCCGGTGTCAGTCCGAGTGAAGGCTCTTATTTCGGAACCTCGGTATTTCGACATGCAAAGAACAGAAGTCTCTGGTTAATGCTTCTGATGTTATCAGCGACTGTGACAGGAGAGATATTGGGGCGATATGAGAGCGCGATGGCGGTGATGCCGGTTCTGATCACATTTATCCCGATGCTGATGGGAACGGGAGGAAACTGCGGTTCGCAGAGCTCTACACTTGTGATTCGCGGGATCGCAGTAGGCGAGATCGAGTTCAAGGACATTTTCCGGGTAATCTTCAAAGAGGTGCGGATTGCACTTGTAGTGAGTCTGATCCTGGCGATGGTCAATGGGCTTCGCATCTATATTATGTACGATCAGGATGTGATGCTGGCAGTGGCGATTGGAATTACGATGATTGCTGTTGTTGTTATGGCAAAGACGATCGGTTGTGTTTTGCCTCTGGCTGCAAAGAAGATCGGGCTGGATCCGGCGATCATGGCGGCGCCTTTGATCACCACGATTCTGGACACCTGTACGATTCTGGTATATTTCCGGATCGTAACTGCGTTTTTCCATATCTGAGATATATTGACAGAAAAAAGACGATGTATAACGGAGCTTTTTGGAGTGGACTCTAAAAAGCTCCGTTTTTTCTTGAAAAAACGGAAAAGTCCTGAAAAAAATAAGTAAAATACTCGTTAAATGTTTGACGATATTACTGAAAAGCATAGAGAAATAGAGAAAATTGTACTTAAAAATGCACATAAGAGCTACTTGTATACAAAATTTATTTGCGTTATAATAAAGCAAGTGAAACAAATGAAAGGGGCTTTAAACAATGGCGTTTATTGATGAAATTAAAGCAAGAGCAAAAGCTAACAAAAAGACAATCGTTCTTCCTGAGACAGAAGACGTAAGAACTTACCAGGCTGCAGAGGCAGTTTTAAGAGAGGGGACTGCCGACCTGATCCTTGTAGGAAGCAAGGAAGAGATCGAAAAGAACGGAGCCGGATTTGATCTCACAGGAGCTGTGATCGTAGATCCTGCTACAAGCGACAAGACAGAGAGCTATATTGCAAAACTGGTAGAACTCAGACAGAAAAAAGGAATGACAGAAGAGCAGGCAAGAGAGATTCTTCTGACAAACTATCTGTACTACGGTGTTATGATGGTGAAGATGGGAGATGCTGACGGTATGGTATCCGGAGCATGTCATTCTACAGCAGATACACTTCGTCCGTGTCTGCAGATCCTGAAGACAAAACCGGGAACAAAATTAGTATCCGCATTCTTTGTAATGGTAGTGCCGGATTGCGATATGGGTGCAGACGGTACATTTATTTTTGGAGATTCCGGACTGGAGCAGAATCCGGATCCTGAAAAGCTTGCAAATATCGCACTTTCTTCTGCAGAATCTTTCAGAACTCTGACAGGAAAAGAGCCGGTTGTGGCAATGCTTTCACATTCTACAAAAGGAAGTGCAAAACATGCCGATGTTGATAAAGTTGTAGAGGCTACAAGACTTGCAAAAGAGATGGCACCGGAACTGAAACTGGATGGAGAACTGCAGCTTGACGCAGCGATCGTTCCGGCAGTAGGAGAGTCCAAAGCACCTGGAAGCCCGGTTGCAGGACATGCAAATGTTCTGATCTTCCCTGATCTGGATGCAGGAAATATCGGATACAAGCTTGTACAGAGACTTGCAAAAGCAGAAGCATATGGTCCTCTGACACAGGGAATTGCAGCACCAGTCAACGATCTGTCCCGCGGATGCAGCGCAGAGGATATCGAAGGTGTAGTAGCGATTACAGCAGTACAGGCTCAGGCACAGTAATTGTTTAGAAAACTTAAAATCAGAATGAATAAAATGACAAAATTTTCAGGAGGAAAAAAATGAACGTATTAGTAATCAACTGTGGAAGTTCTTCTTTGAAATTCCAGCTGATCAATGCAGAATCTGAGGAGGTTCTGGCAAAAGGAATTTGTGAAAGAATCGGAATTGACGGACGTCTGACTTATCAGCCGGAAGGTGGAGAAAAAGAAAAATCAGAAAAAGCAATGCCGACTCACACAGAGGCGATCCAGTTTGTGATCGAGGCTCTGACAAATCCTGAGACAGGTGTTGTAAACAGCCTGGATGAGATCGGAGCAGTGGGACATCGTATGGTACACGGTGGAGAAAAATTTGCTTCTTCTGTAGTGATCACAGATGAAGTGAAAAAAGCGGTAGAAGAGTGCAATGATCTTGCACCACTTCACAATCCTGCAAACCTGATCGGAGTTGCAGCATGTGAAAATCTGATGCCGAACACACCGATGGTAGCAGTGTTTGATACCGCATTCCATCAGACAATGCCTCCAAAAGCATACATGTACGGACTTCCATATGAATACTATGAGAAATACAAAGTAAGACGTTACGGTTTCCACGGAACAAGCCACAGCTTTGTTTCTAAGAGAGCGGCTGAGTTGTTAGGAAAAGCATATGATGAGACAAAGACGATCGTATGCCACCTTGGAAACGGATCTAGCGTAACAGCTGTTTTAAACGGTAAATCCGTAGATACATCCATGGGACTGACTCCATTGGAAGGACTTGTAATGGGAACACGCTGTGGAGATATCGATCCTGCGATCATGGAATTTTTGGCACACAAGCTGGATCTGGATGTTGACGGCGTTATGAAGATTTTGAACAAGGATTCTGGAGTATACGGACTGTCCGGCGGACTTTCCAGCGATTTCCGTGATCTGACAGATGCCTCTCTGGCAGGCGATAAGAAAGCGCAGATCGCAATGGAAGTATTCTCATACAGAGTTGCAAAATATATCGGTGCATACGTAGCTGTTATGAATGGTGTAGATGACATTGTATTTACAGCAGGAATCGGTGAAAATGATGATATCGTAAGAGAACAGGTATGCAGCTACCTGGGTTACCTTGGAATCGAATTCAATACAGAATTAAACAAAGGACTCAGAGGAAAAGAAACAGAGCTCTCAATGCCGGGATCCAAAGTAAAAGTGTTTGTGATTCCTACAAATGAAGAGCTTGCGATTGCACGCGAGACACTGGAACTGGTGCGCAAATAAGCTTCTGAAAATTTTAAAAAGTCAGCAGGGTTGCCCGCAAAAGCGGACAGCCCTTTTCAGCGGAGGATACTGTTTACAGAAGCCGGTGAATAAAATATAAAAATCTTGTTGACAAATAGGATTAACATGATATAATAGTTTAGGTATGAATAGGAGTAATGATTATGTTAATTAACCTATCAGACGTTTTGTCAGAACAGCATAAGACAGTTGATGAGACGGTGCAGTTGGAGATGGATACGTTTCAGTCCAGAACAGGTACATTTCCGATTGTGAGTAAAGAACCGGTTCATGTTGTTGCAGAGCATGTGAAAGGCAGAGAGCTTCTTATTCATGTGGATACAGAGTTATGTATTCTGATTCCATGTGACAGATGTCTTGAAGATGTGAAGCAGGAGTTTGACCTGAACTTTACGAAGCATGTTGATTTGAATGTTTCGGATGCTGATCTGGGAGAAGGATTAGATGAATCAAACTTCATAAGCGGATATCATCTTGACGTGGACAAAATGCTCTATAATGAGATATTGATAGGATGGCCGACGAAAGTTCTATGCAGTGAAGACTGTAAGGGCATTTGCAACGTTTG
>OLEN01000335.1_pt1 | contig 10183 bp, 17 predicted proteins | sample 1609051 | NCBI WGS metagenome assembly OLEN01 (sample SAMN02675046, study PRJEB24791) | human gut metagenome, SKBSTL021 | isolation source: stool | host: Homo sapiens | place: USA
TAGCTTGTCGAATTGCTCTGTTACAACTGCTAGTTACATGATTACAACTATTTTAGATTTTATGTTTCAAGAAAACATTCCATTCAGAACGAAAATCTGGGATTCACTGCCAAGTGACTTCCCCCGAGTTACAATGTGCGTAAGACACCGACGTTGTGCTATTTGCTTAAAAGAGCATGCAGATATCGACCATGTAACAACCGTTGGGATGGGACGTAACCGAGACACAATTAATCACACCGGGATGTACATTGAGCCATTGTGCAGAGTGCATCACACTATCAGGCATGCAATGGGTATCAAAAGCTTTATGCAACGCTACCACTTAAAGCCCATTAAAGTAACGCCTGAGTTAGCCAAAGAACTTCATTTAGGGAGGATAGACGATGAGCAAACTATTACTAGATGAACCATCACTACAAGTTCAGCCAAGCCTAGCTAAAGCCTTAGGAAGCTTAGATGAAGCGGTAATTATACAACAACTTCATTACTGGTTACAGCGAACTAATAATGTTCAAGCTGACGGCAATAAGTGGATATACAACAGTATGAATAAGTGGCTGGAACAGTTTCCTTGGATTGGTTCACGTAGTAAATTGGCCCGTTGCTTTGATGATTTAGAAGAGAAGGGGCTAATTGTAACCGGTAATTTTAATAAGGCTAAATTCGATAAGACAAAGTGGTATCGGATTGATTACAACGCATTTTCTGATTTTGAACAACGATTGACTCAAAATGAGTCAACGAGTGATCCAAAACGAGTCAATGGGGTGACTCAAAATGAGTCAACCTATACCAATAGACTACCAGAGACTACTACAGAGAATACACAAGAGACTACTACAAGAAATGCAGCAGCAGACGCGCGCGAGGAAAATCCGTTTGATTTGATTCATGAGCATCACATCAACGCTAACGAAGGGGACCACTTGGCTATTTTCTTAAAGGCAATTGATGATCTTGGCAATCCGCTGGTTTGTTGGGCAATTCATCAAACGGTAGATGGGCCAGCTCCACATTCTTGGAAGTATTTGAAATCAATCTTTGACAGATTGCGAGCTGATGGTATCTCAAGCGTTGCACAAGCTGACGAAGAAGCACAGCGACATAACAACAGGCAGCCTTATAAATCAAAGGTGCCAGAGGATCCTTGGAATAAAGATTACACACCACCGAAAGGATTTGATCGCTAAAGGAGGTAATGAAGATGGCAACAGCAGGATTGGAGCCCATCGGTAAATGCTTAGATAAGGGACTACTTGCCGCAATGGCAAAAGTGGCTCAAGACCAAGGTATTGATTTCTCTAACCAAGAGCAAATCGAGGCTAATGCTAAAAGGTATCGAATCCAGAAGCATAACGGATGGCTAGACAAAGCCGGTCTAACCAAGCTAAGAAGCTATTACCGTAAGTCCCTATTTGAGGGCGGACAGGTAATTCATTTTCAATTCAAGCAATGGCAACCCGAACTTCAAGAGAACGTAAATAAAGCCCGAGAAGTTGCTAAACAGGCGTTTAATCTTAGTAACGAGATGGAACATAAGCCCTTGAAAGTGTTACTTGTTGGTGCACCAGGAACAGGAAAAACGTCGTTGGCATTAGCGATGATGTACCGATTGCGTAACCAGAACCAATCAGCGATGTTTGTATCATCAACGGAACTAGTCAGCATGTTTTGGAAAAGTTACCGCTATGAAGACGTTCGTAAGCGAAAAGATGAAATCATCGAAGCAATGAAAAACGTTGACGTGTTAGTGATTGATGATTTTGGCACTGAGGGTGGCGTTAACGGCGATAAAGAAGCCCAGCGAGACGTTCAGCAAGCAATTAAAGAGGTGGCAACTGCTCGCTACGACATGGAAAACAATCGGGTGTTGAGGAGCACAATTACTACGACCAACAACAGCATTGAAGAATTACAGCGAATCTATAATCCTAAGTTAATTAGTCGATTAGTACCACATCGCACTAGTCAGCAGATTAATTTTGCGGGATTGGAAGATGTTCGAGAGTAGGAGGAAACAAGATGTGGGGAGAATTAGTGATTTATCAAGGTCATAAATACCGAGTAACCAGTACTTACGATGACGGCACGGTTGACCTTGGATATTTCTTAAACGTCAAACAAAGTGAAGTAGAGCGGGTGAACTGATGAAATTCAAACGATTAAAAGCCTTGTATGACGCTAATGCAGGCGTTCATTACGAGGGCAAATTGTGTGAGATTATCAGCATTAACGAGCTGAAAAAAAACAGCACAGATTTCAGAAGCAGGCTCTTTGTTTCCAGAAATTCGTGAAGTGAAAGCGAGTGAGGTTGAATGATGAGGAATTTTCGATTAGAAATAGAAAATGCAGATGAATTAAAAAAGCTGCTCGATACTGCTAAAAAACAGCTTGAACAGCTTAATGAGACCTTTGAAGAAATCAATGATTTCAAATTAAAACTTAAAAGCCAAGTTGATGGCCAATGTAAGAGGTAGTAGCTTCATTGAACATACTTTGAAAGTTGTTGAATTGTGTATGCTTGGATACAAATTCATTTAACTTTTCGTCTGGGTATGCTTCAAACTCTTCAGTACTATGAATTCCAGCACTATTAAAGAAGTCGTTCATTGTTTTGAATTCAGTATATTTTCGGACGAATTCGTCAGTGAAAACTTCGCTGAAACTGATACTGTGTTTTTGCTGAAGTCTTTGAGCACCGTTACTCATTTGTTGAAGTTTACGAGTTAAATCATCCATACAGTTCACCTCACTTCTAGTTAAATTAGCAATTAATTATTCAGAAGGAGTTTTATTATTAATTGCGAAAGTAATTATACTACTATATTTATGAATAACAAGTGGAGATGGCACAAGATGTTGTGGAAAAAGATAAAAGATGAAATGGATAAACAGGGAATGTCGGCATACCGTTTGTCAAAAATAACGGGAGTTAGTCAGAATACTTTGCAAAATTATAAAAATGGTCATGAACCAAGTTTCAGCAATGTTTGCAAGATAGCTGATGCACTTGGCGTTAGCTTAGATAAATTTAGGAGCGATAGAAAAGAGTGAGACTGAGTGATGAGTAAGGAGGATAACGTAGCTAATGAACCTTAGAGGATTAACCACAGAATTAACGGCAATCAATTTTACCGTAGTAGCCTTAACCAATAACAAAATTCGATTTACGGGCGATGGATTTGTTGGCGAATGCGAAATTCACGGTGGACGTGATGGATTCATGAAAGTTGTGCGGACATATATTAACAACGAGTATGACCATGATCAGGTAGTAAAAGCACAGAAGTTGATAGCAGAATGGCAGCGAGGAGTGAAGTAAATGGATAGTGTACTATATGCGTTTCTGTGGTTTGCGATTACGTTGATCGTGATTGTAACCATGCAAATAGCAGGAGGCTGGACGTTGATACCGAGTGGATTAATTGTCGTATTAGCGTTTATTGCCGGAAAGATGCACGAAGGGTGGTAGAACGATGAATGATAATGAATTAGTAATTATGCACGATCAGCAAGCAGTAACGACTAGCTTGCAAGTAGCTAATAATTTTGAAAAATTACACAAGAACGTTTTACGCGATATAGACGCGCTTAAGCGAGATGTGCTCAATTTTGAGCAGATGTTTATTGAATCTATGGAACAAGATAGTTATGGACGGGATCGCCGTATTTATTACATGAACCGTGATGGCTTTTCTCTATTGGCGATGGGCTTTACTGGAAAACAGGCGCTTCAATTCAAACTGAAGTACATTGATGCTTTTAACAAGATGGAGAAACAGCTTCAACAGCAGAAGCCACTTACTTTACCAGAGCAAATTCAGATTATCGCTAAGGGCTATGAAAGTCTTTCCGAAGATGTTAAAGACATCAAGGAACGCATGGGTCTACCTGGTAATATGGCCCACGCATTTACTAAAAAACGGAATGCAAAAATTATTACAGTACTGGGTGGTAAAGATGCTAATGCTTACTGTGATAAAAACATTAGATCAAAAACTTATCGCGCCCTGTTCAGCTCATATCGTGAAACATTTGATCAAGACCGGTATAACGATTTACCGATGAAAGATTACGATAAAGCGGTGGACTTTATTAATAATTGGTACCCACCGTTCGAACTACAACAAGAAATCCAACGGGTCAATGCGCAGTTGGCGATTATGTAGTCGGAGAAAAACAGGGAGGAATCATGAGTATTTACGATTTACTAGTAATAACCGTTACTGGCGCAATCGGCTTTGTGCTGGGAGTGGTAACGACGATTAAAGTAGACAGCACACACGAAAGGATGAAGAAGTGAACCATTTTGGTAGGAAAGTACACTACAAAGACTGGAATTTTGATTCAGTGAAGGAGCGTGACTTCTTTATCCGTTTCATTGAGAACAGCGGTAAACGATACGAGATTCATCGTAGCTATAAAGTAGTTACCAAGTTCCCCCTGGGTGGATATAACAAACATGGAATTACATATACACCTGACTTTGTAGTATATGGCGCTGACGGCTCGATACAGCACGTTTACGATGTGAAGAGTGGTGTTAATCAACGAGCAGTTGATGCGGCCACTAAGATACGTTTTACGCTATTTGAGTTAAAAACAGGTATTCCGGTTGAAGTTGTTGTTCCACGTAAGCATGACTTCAAGATGAAACTGTATGGATTCACGACTAACTTTCAAGAAGCACACACTAGAAGAAAACGCAACAGTCAGCTGGTCACGGACTATTACAACGTGTATAAGAGCATTGATTATGATGTGACAGATTTAATCGGTCAGTAAACAAAAAGACGCTCACATGGAGCGCCCCTGAGATATAAATTAAAGCAAGTCAATTATATCACAAGAAGGGGAGCTTATCGTGCACAGCATATTTCAAAAGTATAATCGTAAAAAGTCATGCGATAAGGTTAAAGATTGGCTGAAAGAGTATTGGGATTGGAAAGATGAAGCGCAAAGCAAAACGTTAACTATTAGATCACCCAACTTTGATGGTTTACCAAAGAGAACGTTATATGATCCAGATTATAAAATGGTTGACTATGGTAATGCTGAATATGAGTGGAAATCAAGAGAAAATCTACTGCAGTATATCTCTAGTAAGGGGGATAAACATGAATTGTATGCCTTGATTCTTGATTACCGTTTTGTACACCATGATTGGAAGATGGATAAGGTAGCATTAGAACTTAACATCCCCAAACGTACTTGTGAGGATATGCAGGCGAAAGCTTTATGGGAAGCTGCAAAGATTTGCCCTGATAAAAGTGTTTTGGTTCCTAAATGAAGTCTGCGGATATCTTGCGGACTTTCTGCGGACTATTTGCGGATTTTTAAGGAAAAACTGCTTTATTATGGTAATGTCGAATGATTGATAAAAACGGCAGTACTTTTGAAATGTGTGCCTGAGCAAGCCTTTAACTACTCAAAATAAATGAACTCTGGCTTAGGAGAGAGACGGGTTACATACACCGCAACTCAAGATCTCTCTATTAAGCGTGTGTGAATCGGAACCGGCCGACGGATGGGTTCGAGTCCCATAATTCACGTTGAGACTAGTAATATAGACTTGTGTTTTGGTGAAACCTTGGTTCTTGAAATGAATGTCAAATGAATTACTCCTTTCTAAATAAGAGATTATTTACAGTAATAAGTAGCCGCCTCTGCTAGTCTCACGGTAGCCGTGCTGTTATCAGCAAAAGAGTGCTGTAATCTTACTCAACGGCTATAAGATTACAATTATTCAGAACACTAACGTCCGTTACAGGAGTAGGCGGAAAACTACGACCGGGTGCGGGAGTTAATTAGTTCTGATTATGTGAGCATTTGGAACAGGTGAGAGGGTCGTAAGTTCGAATAAATCCCATTCGATACCTGCCGGAGTTCGATTCCCGGTGTTCATTTTGGAAGGCAATATATATTTGGAGGTGAAACTAGCACCTCACTCGTTTTATGCCTTCCATATTGAAGCACAATCAATTAAAGGAGATGTTAAGTCTCCTCTTTTAATGTTTAACAGTGCTTCAAGCAAAGAGATAGAGATGACACTCAATTCAATTTAAAGGAGTTGATAGTCACCTGCTTTTCACAAACTCTCTGTCGCTAACGTTCTCTGGTGAGAGCACAGGTGGAAATTTTATGCGATTCAACGGAAACCTGCGCATGAAGCTGGTTCGATTCCGGCTCTTAGCATAGTAAGCAGTCAGATCAATTAAAGGAGTTGAAAAGTGCCAGGAATTTGATAAACAATTTAATTCCTTGAGAGGACATACTAATTTCTTGGAGAAACATCATGATGGAAAGATTTACTAAATTTTTATCATTTCTTTGTTTTTATCTTTGGATAGTTATTGTTGCTTCAACATTAATTATTAATTGTATTAAATAACAAGTCAGCCTAGCGCTGGCTTGTTTGTTTGGAGGAAAAATGTATCAGACTAAACGATTCGGTTTGGTGGCATCTAAGCAGGAATACTTGATGTTGTGCAAAGCTGATAGACATATGAAGCAAAAGAAAAAGCCGACAGGTCAACGCTTGCCAGCTAAAAATAAATATTCAAGACGGTAGAGATACCGTCTTTTATTTTGCACTAAACATCCCCATAAAACTATTTAGGGTCGGCTGGCCTCCTATATTATTTACCAAAGTGACGCGGTTTTGTTCGTCTATATCCGGGTTGTTTTTTAGATGGGCGGACAGTCACAGTTTTAGGGCCTGTCTTGTGTGGATTAGCTGGAAAATGTCTATTTTCTTTCATGTTGTCACCTCCTTAATACTATTATAAGCGAGGAAAAATATTATGCATATTAGCAAGCTTAATGTCGGTGGGGTTAACTATTCTATTACACTTGAAGAAAATTTAATCGATCCTAGCAATAAGCAGCATGTATGGGGGTATACAGATTACGCTAAGGGGGTAATTTACATTGATAAATCATTGAACGAACAGCATATAATGCAGACGCTAGTTCACGAGTTACTCCATGCTATGCTCTGGGAAACGGGAGCAACAGAAAGTTATAATGATGAAAATATTATTAATCCTTTAGGAAACATGCTCTATTCAGTCTTACATGCAAATGATTTGAATATTTAGAAAGGTGGTGTGGTGAGATGCCATGAAAAAAGATAAAAAGTCAATTTTAGGTCCTTTTGATAGATTAAAAAAGAGCCAACAAACCCTTATCAGGCTTGACTTTGAAGGAAATCATACAAACGCAAGCATTGCGTCTGAAATTGGACGTAAAAATAGCGAAACCGTATCAAGATGGCGAGCACAAGAATGGTATGAAGTTGGCATGGCTGACTATATTAATCGTCAAATTAAAACGGGATTGAAACGCCAAGCATTGCAGACAACTGTTAAGTTACTTAATGCAAATTCTGAAATGGTGCGCTTACAGGCAGCCACTACACTGCTTAAAATGGCTGGTATGCTCTCCGATAACGATACACCAGAGCTTACACGTGCTAAAGTCCGTAAGGCTAATGCAGAAGCTGATATTGCCGAACGTAAAGCTGAACAATTAACTAATAATGTGGCTGATGATTTGATGATAAACATAGTTAGAAATGATAGGAGCGTAAAGGATGGAAAAGCAAATAACGATTAATGCTGATAACATGATATGCCCTCATTTCGACCGTGTGTTGTTCTCTCATTCTTTGAATAAAGTTTTGAAGGGCGGACGTGGTTCTACTAAGTCGTCTGTTATCAGTCTCCAATTAGTGATGGACTTCTTGCAAGACTCACATGCCAATGTGTTAATTATGCGGAAGGTTGCTAATACGATTGAATTGTCAGTTTACGAGCAAATTAAATGGGCTATTTACATGCTACATGTAGATAGTCTTTTTGAGTTCAAAAAGTCGCCGTATCGAATTGTTGATAAACGTAACGGGACAGCTTTTTATTTTAGCGGTGTTGATGATCCACAAAAACTGAAATCAATGATAATAGCACAAGGTTATGTACGTTATCTTTGGTTTGAAGAATTGGCTGAATTTGATTCTTGGCAAGAAGTAGACATGGTGCGCGCTTCATTTACTCGTAAGCGTTTGCCACCAGGCGCTCACGTTGTTACATATTACAGTTATAATCCACCTAAGAACCCATACGAATGGATCAATGAATGGGTTACACAACAAGAAAAATTACCCGGCTGGTATGTGGACCATTCAACATATGAAGATGTCACATTACCTAACATATTGTCACAAGATTATCTAGACGAAATTAATACAGTTAAGGCAAATGACTATGATTACTACCGATGGATGTATTTAGGTGAAGTCATTGGGCTGGGTAATAGTATTTACAACGCTGAACTATTCCACCCGTTGAAAGAGTTCCCGGACGATGACGACATCATGGAACTTTATACGGGGCAGGATAGCGGACAACAAGTTTCGGCTACAACAGAGCTATGTGTTGCTTTAACCCGTAAGAAGCGAGTGATTGTGTTAAATACGTACTACTATGACCCTGTTGGTAAGGTTCACAAGAAAGCCCCATCTGATATTGCTAAGGATTTACACGATACCGAGCAACGTTGGATTGACAAATGGGGACGTCACTTCTACAAGCAATCAGCCGATAGTGCGACGAGTGATTTTGCCTTAGATCATGAAATGTACAAACAATACAATCAGCACTATCATCATGTAGCTAAAACGAAGAAAACAAAAATGATTGATAACGTCCAGAACCTTTTGGCGACTGGGCGTGTTTATTATCTTGATACTCCAGAAAATCAGATCTTCATTCGCCAACAGCGTGATTATCGGTGGGACGAGAACACACTTCAATCTGACCACCCAAAAGTGATTAAGGAAAATGATCATACAGTAGATGCATTTATGTATACTGTGTTAGATAATCTAAGAGATTTCGGTTTGAAGTATTAACAACAGTGATCATACCATATATTGTATGTTACAATATATGTGAGGTGATTACAGTGAGCGAAGTAACGTATAAGGATGGGTATGGTTTTATTGATGGCTACAAGTTTAGAAAAGATGATAAAACGGGATATTATCTTTCAACTAAAAAAATAGGTGTTTCTCGCATGAGACTGCATGTTTATGTTTGGCAAAAGCATAATGGGAAAATACCTGATGGTATGGAAATTAATCATATTGACGAAAACAAGGACAACAATGAAATTAATAACTTAGAATGCTTAACTAGAAAACAACATCTTGCTTATCATAAAGAACATGATTATAACAAAATGCTTCCTAAATGGAGAAAAAATCTTGATGAAAATGCTAGACCAGCCGCTGCACAGTGGCATCGCACTTTAGAGGGCAGACAAGTTAATTCTGATGCTCATCGCGGAAAGAAAATTAAGAAGCGATACATTAAACGTTGTAAAAACTGTGGAAAGGTTTATAGAGCAGCATTTAGCCGCTCAAAATTTTGCTCTCCAGCTTGTCAAAGTGCATTTAGAAAAAAGTCTGGTGTTGATGATGAGATTAGGCATTGTTTAGTTTGTGGAAAATCATTCAAAGTTAACAAATATTCAAAAAAAGATGTTTGTTCTGAAAAGTGCAGAAACAAAAAGCGTTTGATACAAAGCAAAATACAAACAAGAGGTACCACCAAGCTTAAGAGCGGTAAGTTTATAGGCCAAGTTTCATTTTGTGGGCATAAATATCACACATCGACATTCAAGAACGAAGATGACGCTCATAATGCGAGAAATGATTTAATCGTCAAACTACTAAAACAATAAATAAAAGGGTCGCTAATTAGCGGCTTTTTTCTTTAGGGAGGTGCTGCGATGTTTGAAGGTATTCGTAACTTATTTAGAAAGGCAGGTGCAAAGATTGGTATGAATGGCAGTTTAATTGATGTTACAGATGATAACCGAGTGAATATGCCGATTAGTGAGTATAAGCGGATTGCCAAGGACTTTCGTTTTTACCGCAATGATTATGACAGCATCACTGAACATGTTGGTAAAAATATTCATCGGCGAAAACGGCACACGGTCAATATGACGAAGACAGCGGCTAGACGTTTAGCTTCAATCGTCTTCAACCAAAAGGCTAAAGTCAGTTTCAGCGATGAAGCCGTTAATGATTACATTGATGAAGTGTTTACTGATAATGATTTCTATAATCAGTTTGAAACTAACCTTGAAAAGGGGATTGTTGCCGGTGGCTTTG